>ERZ1090868.421-NODE-421-length-23764-cov-8.704247_pt1 | contig 23764 bp, 18 predicted proteins | sample MGYA00478475_ERZ1090868 | MGnify/ENA primary metagenome ERZ1090868 (study PRJEB33644, sample SAMEA5815747) | chicken gut metagenome | biome: Chicken; feature: Gastrointestinal Tract; material: Caecum | place: Ireland | collected 2019-01-01 | study: A study of the...
GAATAGGAGTGGTAATAAATTTTGTAGGAACGATTTTGAATAGAAATAATATTTATGGATTTATTGCTTTCACAAACTTATTGATATTTGTGAATACAAATAGAATGCTAGCTAGTTTTTTTGTTAGTAGAGACCAAACAAATGCTATCTTTTCTATACTTCTTGCTGTATATGTGATTGGATTGATCATTCTCTTCATGGCAAACATGTCAACGAAAAGGAAACGTGTAAAACGAGAAAAATGATTCGTACAATGATGTCTTTGCATTCAAATATAACAAAACAAAAGCATAGGAAGTGCAACTTTGAATGTGAGTTTTAAATAGTGGATGGAGCCGTAGTAGGCTTTATCAATGCTGCGCTGGGCGGAAAAAACCGACGGCGTTGTGCATGTAGGGCTGTATCCGTAAAAAGATAAAAGAGAAAAGCGCATGTGCTTTCCGAGAAAGGAAGGCGCATGCGCTTTTTTGTTATAATGAATCGAATGAAAATTGAGGCATACTCTGACGTGCAAAACATACAAGAATAAAGTGCTTATGGCTTTGGAAGCGCCCGGGTCGTGGAACGCCAGATCGGTGCCGTTTGGACATAGCAGCAGCGGTACGGCAAAGTGGGACGGAGAATGCGATCAAGAAGAATCCCTGCCGCAATAAATCCCATTTCAGCACTGGGAATTCGGACGGTGGAAAGTTGTGGCTCGGTAACAGAGGCTTCAGGCGAATCGTCAAAGCCGACAATCATCACATCATTGGGAACGTTTACATTGATTTTTTTCAGCGCCTTCATCAAGTGAATGGCAAGATAGTCGTTTGCACATACAAACGCATCGGGGAGATGAGGCATTGCTTGAAGTCGCTGTATTAACCAAGCGGTTTCTCCGTAGGGAGCGCTGTTGGGCTCTACAATGCACAGCTGATGGTTGAGCATTAGTCCGCTGCGTGCGATTGCAGTGCGAAACCCGTTCCAGCGCTCATAAAAGCTGTTGCAATGGTGGTGGTCTCCTACAAATCCAATTCTCTTTGCGCCAAGTTCAATTAACCGGCTGGTAATGGCGATAGAACTTGTGGTATTTTCCATGGAGATAAAATCGCCGCACATGGAAGAAAAATCTGCCCGGGCGTAAGTATCCGCAAAAATCACGGGAAGCCCCAACCTTGTAATGAAATCTGTATAAGGGCGGTCAAACATTTCAATGCAAACAATTCCGGCTGTATTTCCTAATACGAAGTTGGCAGGTAAGCGGCATTCGGCGTGTTCATCCGGTTGTATTTCATAAATCATTAATGTATACCCTGCTCGACTCATTCGGTTGGCAAAGTGAGAAATAAAATTAGACCCGTAGTGGTTCCGCCCCGGCATGCATAGGGTGAACAGTGCGATGCTTCGGTTTTGGGCGGCCGGAAGGTTCGGTTCCGGTATATGGTGATAGCTCATTTGGCGGGCCTTTTCTAAAACCATTTGACGTGTACTTTCCGGCACGTTGCCCCGGTCATTAAAAACTTTTGACACGGTATTTCGTGAAAGGCCACAGGCGTCGGCAATATCCTGCATTGTAATTTTTTTCGCTGCCATGGCGATTCCTCCACTCAAAGATACTTTATCTCATTATACATCAAAAATGTAAAAGCACAAGAGTGTAAACTTTTGTAAATCTGATTTTTTGCAATTGCACAATGACTTGAGCTTATCATTGTGAAAAAATCCAAATTATAAAAGAGAAGTCAAAAAAATGTTGACAAAGCTGCTTAAATTGTCGTATAGTAAAGTCACTGGATTACAAAATGTAAATAAAAAGTGTGCAAATGTAAAATAGGAGATGGGGCTATGAAAACATCGCAATCTTCGGCTGCGAAAGGCGGCCAGAAAAAACTGGTCTACATAAAGAACAACTGGCAGCTTTATGTGTTTTTTGCGCTGCCGGCAGTACTATTGACATTCATCTTTAAATATTTACCGATGGGTGGTTTGGCAATCGCGTTTGAAGACTATAACAATCGACTGGGCATTTTTGGAAGCGACTGGATTTGGTTTGAAAACTTTCAGCGGTTTCTTTCCTCCACCGAGTTTCCCCGGCTGATGATTAACACGCTGAAATTAAGCGTTTACGGCTTGCTGTGGGGCTTTTTTCCGCCGATTATCTTAGCGCTGCTTCTGTCGCGCGTTCATCGCATTGGGCTGCGCAAGAAAATTCAGCTTTTGGTGTATGCGCCAAACTTTATTTCTGTGATTGTTTTGGCCGGTATGATTATTGTGTTTTTGTCGCCGGTTGGCCCCATCAATACCCTGCTGGGGACGCAATCAAACCTGATGACCGACCCGAATGCCTTCCGTTCGATTTATATTATCAGCGGCATTTGGCAAGGGGCAGGCTGGGCGTCGATTATTTATACGGCTGCGCTTTCGGGTGTGAGCGCCGATTTAGTCGATGCGTGCAATATTGACGGCGCAAGCTTATTGCAGCAAATCTGGCATGTGGATATTCCTGCATTGAAACCTATTATGGTCATTCAGTTCATTCTTTCTGCCGGACAGATTATGAACATTGGCTTTGAAAAGGCACTTGCCTTGCAGACCGATTTGAACCGTTCTGCATCGGAAATTATTCCGACGTATGTTTACCGCCTTGGTCTTGAAATTGGTGACTACGGCTATTCTACCGCGGTGGGGCTTTTTAACTCGGTGATCAACGTCGCGCTGCTCTTGGCGGTAAATGCGATTGTCAGCCGCTTAAATGAGGGCGAAGGCCTGTAAGAAGGAAGTGATACAAATGGAAACAAGACAATTTTACACACGCAAAGATAAAGTTCTTCTCTATTGTGGTTACGCATTGTTAGCCCTGTTTTCCTTGGCAATCTTGCTGCCTTTGGTATACGTTGTTTTAGCATCCTTTATTGATCCGGTCGTTCTGACCAATCAGGGAATCAGCCTGTCGCCGGACGATTGGACACTTCAGGGATACACACGCGTATTCCAAGACCAAATGATTGGCAGAGGCTTTGTAAACTCCTTTTTGTACTCGGCTTCATTTGCAATATTTTCCACGATTGTATGTCTGTTGGCGGCCTATCCGCTTAGTCTTCCGCATTTTGTGGGACGCAAGGTGATCAACACCTTTTTCCTGATTACGATGTTCTTTGGCGGCGGCTTAATGCCGACATACCTTTTGGTGTCCAATCTCAATTTAATCAACAGCCCGCTGGCGTTGATTTTACCGGGTGCAGTAAATGTGTGGAATATCATTTTGGCACGCACTTACTACAAATCTATTCCGCTGGAATTGCACGAGGCCGCGTCATTAGACGGTGCTTCCGAGCTGCAATACTTCTTTAAGATTTTAATTCCTGTTTGTAAGCCAATCATTGCAGTGCTTGTTCTGTATCAATTTGTCGGTATGTGGAACGGCTACTTTGACGCGATGATTTATTTAGAGGATCAATCGCTTCAGCCCCTGCAGCTCGTCATTCGCTCCATCTTGGTGCAGAATACACCGCGTCCCGGCATGGTGGCGGATGCACAAAATGCCGCGATGATGGCAAAAATTGCTGAGCAGCTGAAGTATTCCACCATTGTGGTATCCAGTGTGCCCTTGCTGGTAATGTATCCCTTCTTCCAAAAGTATTTTGAAAAAGGCGTTATGATTGGTTCGGTGAAGGGTTAAAAAGTGCATAAAAAATTAGTAAAGGAGAAGATGAGATGAGAGTTATCACAAAGCGTACCACAGCAATGATTGCATGTATGGCGTTGGCGTTGACAGGTCTTGCTGGCTGCGGTTCCCAAAAGAACGATGCAGCCGCAAAAGTGGATGCAGCAACGGCGAGCTTTCCGCTTCAGGAAACAGTTACCTTCACAGCCTTGACGCATGAGCCGTCTTTCGCTGGGCAGGAAATCAATGACCGTTTGATTGCGCAGCGTTTGGAAGAGGCGACGAATGTTCACATTGATTGGACGGTTTACGTTGATGACCAGTTTGGCGAAAAGAAGCAGCTTGCCTTGGCAAAGAAAGAGTTGCCGGATATGGTGTTTGACGCGCAAATGAGCCAGTACGACCTGCTGCGTTATGCAAAGGACGGCACCATCATTGCAGTGGATGATTTAATCGACCAGTATATGCCGAACTTGAAAAAGATTTTGGATGAAAATCCGCAGTATCGTGCGCTGATTACCGCCCCGGACGGACACATTTATTCGTTCCCGTGGATTGAGGAATTGGGCAGCGGCAAAGAGTCTATTCAGGCCGTCGGTGGCATTCCTTGGATTAATAAAGCATGGTTGGATGAGCTGGGCCTTGACATGCCCACCACACCCGACGAGCTGACGGAAGTGTTGCGTGCTTTCAAAGAAGCACACCCCGACGGTCTGCCCCTTTCGTTTGTCATGAACGGCGGCAATGAAGATGTAGGCATGCTGCTGAGTGCTTTTGGCTATGGTGACAATGCCGACCACTATGTCGTAACCAATGACCAAAAAGTTGTTTACACTTTGGCGGATGAGGGCATTATTCCGGGACTGGAATGGCTGCATTCCCTGTATGCAGAAGGTTTAATTGACCCCGAAATTTTTACACAGGATTATAACACCTATGTTTCTAAAGCGGCCAGTGACCGTTACGGCCTGTTTTTAGCGTGGGACAACACCAGCGCGGGCACACCGTCCGACTATGTTGCACTTCCGCCGCTTAAAAACGAGGATGGCACCGCTTGTGTAACGCGCCAGAATGCAATGGGATTTGAAATTGGACGCTGTGTTATCAGCGGAACGAACCCGAACCCCGCATTGACGGCAAAATGGATTGATCAGTTGTATGACCCCATTCAGTCGGTTCAGGATAACTGGGGAACCTACGGTGACGAAACACAGGATAATGTCTTTGAAATGAAAGAGGACGGAACGCTGCAGCATCTTCCCATTGCAGAGGGCGTTGTGCCTTATGAGCTGCGCATGAAAACGAACCTCGGCGGTCCTTTGGCCGTATTGGACAGCTACTATGGCACTTATACCACCATGCCGGACGACGCAAAGCTCCGCTTGGACACGATTTCCGAGCTTTACTCCTCGGCGATGGCAAATGATTATAACTACCCGCCGATTTTCTTTGACATCGACACAATGGACCGCATCACTCAAATTGAAACCGATTTGAAACCGTATGCAGAGAGCCAGAAAGCATCTTGGATTATGAATGGCGGCGCTGAGCAAGAGTGGGATGCCTATATTACAAAGCTGAACGAAATGAACTTGCAGGAATTGTTACAGCTCAAACAAACAGGCTTAGATAACTATTTTGCCAGCATGAACAGCGAGAAATAAAAAACGGGCAGCCCGCTGCGCAAGAACCGCAGCGGGCTCCTTTCAATATGGAGAAATCATTATGCAGGAATCAAATACTTTAGATCGCGCACGCGAATATGAAACCAAGCATCGCGCCGCTCGCGCCGAGCGCCCGGTGTTCCACATTACCGCACCCGTTGGCTGGTGCAATGACCCCAATGGCTGGTCGTGTTACCAAGGACAATATCATTTGTTTTATCAGTATCATCCTTACAGCAAGAACTGGGGCCCCATGCATTGGGGACATGCCGCTACCGCCGATTTTTTAACATGGAAGGATCTTCCTTGTGCGCTCGCGCCCGATTCTTCATTTGATGCAGCTGGGTGTTTTTCGGGTGGTGCGATTGAATGGAAAGGCCGTCAGCTTGTGTTATACACCGGCGTCATGAAAGAAGGTGACAGCGAAATACAGCAGCAGTGCCTCGCGCTGGGCGATGGCGAAAATTATCAAAAGGCGGCGCATGTGGTCATTGATTGTGAGCAGCAGCCCGAAGGCTTTTCCCGCAGAGATTTTCGTGACCCCTGCTTGTTTGAGAAAAACGGCATTCTGTATGCGCTTATTGCCGGGCGTGGCTCAAACGGGCACGGCAGATTGCTCTTATACTCCAACGCACATCCTGAGGACAGCGCTTCGGCGTGGGAATATGTGCAGACGATTGCCGAAAACGACGGAAGCTTAGGAAGCATGTGGGAATGTCCGAATATTTTTGAGCTGGATGGTAAAACCGTTATTATTATCTCGCCGCAGTTTGCACAGCAGGCACGGGATAACCGCTATCACTGCGGCAATGACACTGCCGCTCTGATTGGCCATTGGGGTGGCCCGAATACACCGTTCGTACAAAAAAGCGACAGTCCTTTGGATTATGGTTTGGATTTTTATGCCCCGCAAACGCTGCTTACACCGGATGGCCGAAGAGTGATGATTGGCTGGATGCAAAACTGGGATCACTGCTACCCGGAAGATCGTCTTGGCTGGTATGGACAGATGACTTTGCCGCGTGAATTGTTCTGGCAGGACGATGTGCTGTGTCAGCGCCCGGTGCGTGAGCTGGACCAAGCCCGCCGGCTGCGTGTAAGCCACGAAAATGTGGCGGTTTCCGGGCAGTCTGTGACGTTGGATCAGGTGCGCGGGCGTGTGTTGGATTGCGACATCGAGGTGCATGTCGAGCAAGCGCAGCGATTCGGTATTCGATTTGCCTGTGGGGATGGCCATTGGTCTGAAGTGCGTATGGACTTTGACGACAAGGTTCTGCGCATTGATCGACGCCATGCCGGCGGATGCAGAGATGCACTGGAACTGCGCGAAGTGCCTTTGGTGCAAGTGAACGATACCCTGCGTCTTAGAATGGTTCTGGATCGTTACTCAGCTGAATTTTTCCTCCAAGATGGCCGTCAGGTGGCCAGCATGACCATCTATCCGACTGCAGAAAACGCGGATAGAATTGAATTTTTCGCAAAGGGAACTTGCACGATGAATTTAAAACTGTACGATTTAGCCCTCGGTGAAGATGGAGCCTCGTGCACGGAAAAAACAGTGTAAGGCAGGAGGGTTTGTGATGAAAGATGTTGTTGCACTGGGAGAACTGTTGATTGATTTTGCCCCGGTTTCGGCCGACGAAGCCGGTTATCCGACCTTAAAGGCACAGCCGGGCGGTGCGCCGGGGAATTTTTTGGCGGCGCTGCAAGCCTACGGCTGCGCCACCGCCTTGCTGGGTAAAGTGGGCGGCGATGGTTTTGGTGTGCTTTTGCGCCGAACCTTAGAAGAACGCGGCATTGAAACCAGCGGTGTTCTCGTTGACCCCGGCGTTTTTACAACGATGGCTTTTGTTACGCTGGATGCAAAGGGAAACCGTTCCTTCAGCTTTGCAAGAAAGCCCGGTGCAGACACCTGCCTGCGCGCAGAGGAGTTAGACCTTGAGCTGGTAGACGGGTGCAAGGTGTTCCACTTTGGCACATTAAGTTTGACAAATGACCCGGCGCGCACGGCGACAGTGACGGCGGTGAAATACGCAAAAAAGCAGGGAAAGCTCATTAGCTTTGACCCCAATTTGCGAAAACCGCTGTGGCCGAGCGATGCCGCCGCAAAAGAGCAGATTGAATGGGGTTTGCGTAAAGCGGATATTGTAAAAATCAGCGACGAGGAAATTGAATTCTTATGGGGCCTTTCGCCCGAGGACGGCGCGAAAAAGCTGCTTTCGGAGTACGGCGTGCAGCTGGTGTATGCAACGCTGGGGCCGAAAGGCTGTTACACGGCAAATCGGCAAGGAGGCGTCAAGGTTTCTTCGCCGGACGGAATTCATGTGGTGGACACCACGGGTGCGGGCGATATTTTCGGCGGCAGTGCGATGAGCCGTTTTCTGCGCTTGGGCAAAGCCCCCGGCGAGCTTTCTGCCGACGAGCTTTTTGCCGTGACGCGCTTTGCGTGCTGTGCGGCAAGCTTGTCTACGCAGACGCACGGCGGAATTAACAGCATTGTGCCCGAACAGCGGGTGCTGGAAATCGTGTAATACCTTTATTGGAAAAGAAAAAAGGGAGAGGGAAAGCCTGTACAGGCTTTCCCTCTCCCTTTTGGGCTTGCGGTTATTCTTGCGGCAAATCCAGCGGAATATCAGGCGTTTCGCCGCGGAAATAGGTGTTTCGGTCGGCTTCGGTAATTTCGCGCAGAACACGGCAGGGGTTGCCCACCGCCAAGCTGTTGTCGGGGATGTCTTTTGTAACAACGCTTCCCGCGCCGATTACGCAGTTTGCTCCGATGGTGACGCCGGGGCAAATAACGACATTTGCACCAATCCAGCTGTTATCCCCAATGCGCACCGGACGGCCGAATTCCCAGCCGGAATTGCGCGTTTCGGGATGTACCGGGTGTCCGGCGGTGTAAATGCCTACGCGCGGGGCCAGCATCACGCCGCTGCCGATGGTGATGGGCGCAACATCAAGAAAAATGCAGTCGTAATTGGCATAAAAATTTTCGCCCACATGAATGTTGCTGCCGTAGTCACAGCGAAACGGCGCTTCAATCCATACATTTTTTCCGTGGCTGCCCAAAAGTGCGTCTAACAGCTGCACGCGCTTTTCATGTTGATTCGGCGGCGTTTGGTTGTAAGTATAGCAAAGCATTTGCGCGTTGATCCGCTCCTCAGGCAGGCCGTCTTTATCGGCGCGGTACAAAAGCCCCGCAATCATGCGTTCTTTCTGATTCAAAACAATCTCTCCTTTAAACGAAAAGTATATAATAAAAAATAAATACATTTTGTATTTAATGCGCCGAACCGCTTTTATCTCGGGAGTTCTGCGCTTTGACGCAAAGAGGCAAGAGAGCAAGGCCCTCTTGCCAAAAGCGGTTTTTTCTTACGGTAATACTTTTTTAAAAATACAATTAGTATTATATATTTAATACAATACAATCTGTTCAAAGTGTAAAATGAAACAGTCTTAACACCTCGCAAAAATCCGACGAGGAAAAATGCAGTGTTTTTTCGTCCGAAAGCTCTGCGCCGGGGTAAAAGCTGGCGGCATAAGCGTCGGGTTCGTTTCGATAACGAACATAAACGTCAAACGAAGCGGGCAGATCCACGCGGCACTGCTCATACGCGCCGCTGTTCAGCTGTTCCAGCAGGGTATCATGGATGCGCGTTTCGGCCAGTGCCGGGTGCAGACAAGTGACAGAGCCGCCTTCTCCTTTTCCTGTGGGAACCGCAGCGACGCCGGGAATCAGAGAGCGGGCCTGTGCACACACTCCCGCATCGCCCGAAACAAAACATACAGGAACGCCGAAGTAGGCGGCGGTGTAGGCGCTGAGCGTCAGCTCGTCCACCAATGCGCCGTTGATTTCCAGCGAATCAATTTCCCGGCTGAGCGTATGGCCCAAAGGACTGCCGCCGAAGCCTGCGCCCGAATGATAACCAATCAAACAAACCGCATCCCATTCGCCGCGTTGAATCCCGCTCATCATACCGTAAATATCGCCCGACCAGCCGCGGTTGACCTGAACTTCTTCCGGCAGGGCCGCAAGGTCAATGTTGCGCCCGAGGCCGTGCGCGTCCTTTACCAGAATGCGCGCAGCCTGTGCGTCCACGGCGGCGGCGCACGCCGCAGCGGTTTCACAGGTCATGCGCTGCTGTGCCGCCGCGAAAGCGTTATAATCCTGGCCTTCATCGCCGGTGTCAAGCCAGCTTGTCACGCCGCAGCAGCCTTCCATATCACAGGAAAAAAACAAGTTCATAAGTCATCCCCCTTTTGGCAAGCCGCCCGTGCGGACAGCCCGTATTGGTTTGTCCTTATTATAGCCCATGGAGAGGGGCAAGGCAAGCAATATCGGGCGTTTTTTGGCGGAGGAAAATAGGGAAGGCGGCTTGCGCGAAAGCGGTTTCAGTTCAGCGTTTTTCCGAAGAAGGAAAGCGCGGGGGCCGCTTTTTTCATCAGCGCGTCGAATGCCGCCGGGGTCAGGCTTTGTGCGCCGTCGCTTTTGGCGTGCGCAGGGTCGTTATGCACTTCAATCATCAGGCCGTCTGCGCCCGCGGCAATCGCCGCCATGGCGAGCGGTTCCACCATCCACGAAAGGCCCGCGGCGTGGCTGGGGTCAACCACAACGGGCAAGTGCGTTTTTGCCTTCAGCATCGGCACGGCCGAGATATCCAGCGTATTGCGCATGGAGGTTTCAAACGTGCGGATGCCGCGCTCGCACAAAATGACGTTTTCGTTGCCCTCGCTCATAATGTACTCGGCGCTCATCAGCCATTCTTCAATGGTGGCGGAAAGGCCGCGTTTGAGCAAAATGGGGTTTTTCAGCTTGCCAAGCTCTTTCAAAAGCTCGAAGTTCTGCATGTTGCGCGCGCCCACTTGAATTACGTCTACGTCGGAGAACATCGGGATGTGCTCGGTGTTCATAATCTCTGTCACAATGGGCATTCCTGTTGCTTCGCGGGCTTTGCGCAAAAGCTCCAGCCCTTCGGCGCGCATGCCTTGGAACGCATAGGGGGATGTGCGGGGCTTGAACGCGCCGCCGCGCAAAAGCCCTGCGCCGCTTTCTTTTACGTCGCGCGCGACGGAGATGATCTGCTCCTCGCTTTCCACACTGCACGGCCCGGCAATGACGGCAAAGTGTCCGCCGCCGATTTTGTGGCCGCCGATGTTCACGACGGTATCCTCCGGGTGGAATTTGCGGTTGGCTTTTTTGTAGCCCTCGCTGACGCGTTTGACATCTTCCACTGCGTCATTCGCGAGAAGTGCATTTACATCCACGCAGGAGGTGTCGCCGATTAAACCCAAAATGTGGGTTTCGGTGCCCTTCGAGTCGTGAATGGACAGGCCCGAACCTTCCAGCGCGCCGCGCAGTGCGGCAATGTCTTCTTGTTTTGCGGTTTGTTTGAGAATGATAATCATAACTACTTTCCTTTCCTCTTTGCGGCACGAAGCGGGTTCGGCCTGAATTTGATAATACAAACTGTATTATTTTTAATATTCAATACAAAATCAAAAAACGCCCCGGCCGACGGAGCAAACCGTCTGCCGGGGCGTTTGTCAGCAGGAATCATTTCACGCGTTTCCTGCGGCCAAAGCACGACAAAGACGGCCATTCCTCATAAAGAAGAAATAGCCATAAGCGTAATAAAAAGCTGCCGCAAATAAACGCATGGAAAAAACCTCACAATTTTGTATTGGGTGAAGTATAGCGTGTTTTGCCCGGTTTGTCAAGCTGCTTTTTGAAAAATGACAAAAACAACCTTTGCAAAACGGTTTTCTTGTCGTTTTTTCCGAAAATGAAGTGAATTGACCGATTTTAGGTTGATTTTACATAAGAAAAAGGGTAAGATAGGAATAGTGACGCACACATGCAACCACGAGAGGAAAGCTGCAAAAACCGCTGTCAAAGGAGGCCTTTGCATGAATAGAAACCTGTTTGTCCTGCCGGCAAAGGGGCATCGTGTAACCTTTTCCCTCTCGCAGTGCAGCCGCGTGCGTCAAACGCAATTCGTGTAACAAAAAGGGTCTGAGTGTATCTGCACTCAGGCCCTTTCTGCTTATCACCACCGCCGCTCGGAAAGCGCGGGCAGAAAAGGAGAAACAACATGACAAAAAAAGTGGCAATCATCATGGGTTCAGACAGTGACTGGGGCGTTGTGAAAGCAGCCGCCGTTCAGTTAAAGGCATGGGACATTCCCTTTGAGGCGCATGTGCTCAGCGCACACCGCACCCCCGAAGCGGCGGCAGAGTTCGCCAAAAACGCCGAGGAAAACGGCTTTGCCGTGATTATCGCGGCAGCCGGCATGGCGGCACACCTTGCGGGTGCAATGGCGGCAAACACCACCCTGCCCGTCATCGGCATTCCTGTCAAGGGCGGCGCCATGGACGGTATGGACGCATTGCTCGCAACCGTGCAAATGCCCTCCGGCCTGCCCGTTGCCACCGTTGCGCTGAACGGCGCAAAGAATGCCGCGGTGCTGGCCGCGCAGATTCTGGCTGTTTCGGACGCGCGCATCAGCGCTCTTTTGAAAGAAGCACGCACGGCGATGAAAAACGAAATTGCCGCAAAGGACGAAAAACTCGCGCAGGAGATTGCCGCCATGTAAAAGCGGCAAGAAAAGGAAAAACAACCAGCGGCGCAGACATGTGCCGAAGCATTACATGAAACGGAGAGAAAAAAGATGAAAAAATTAGAGCAGCTGTACGAAGGAAAAGCAAAGAAAGTATTCGCAACCGAAGACCCCGCGCTGGTCATTGTGGATTATAAGGATGACGCTACCGCAGGCGACGGTGCAAAGAAAGGCACCATCCGCGGCAAGGGCGTTGTCAATAACCGCCTTTCCAACAACTTGATGAAAATGCTGGAGGAAAAGGGCATCCCCACTCACTTTGTCGAAGAGCTGAGCGAGCGTGAAACCGTCGTGAAAAAAGTGGAAATTGTGCCGCTGGAGGTCATCGTGCGCAACGTGGCTGCGGGCAGCTTTACGAAGCGCCTTGGCGTTGCCGAAGGAACCGTGCTGAAAGCCCCGACGCTCGAGTTCAGCTATAAAAACGACGATCTGCACGACCCGCTGATCAACCACTACCACGCACTGGCGCTGGAGCTGGCAACGCAGGAGGAAATCGACACCATTTCCGATTATGCCTTCCGCATCAATAAAATTTTGTCCGAGTATCTCTTGGGCTTCAACATCCGTCTGATTGACTTTAAGCTGGAGTTCGGCCGCCTTGCCGACGGCACCATCGTGCTGGCCGACGAAATCAGCCCCGACACCTGCCGTTTCTGGGACGCAACCACCGGCGCACACCTCGACAAAGACCTGTTCCGCCGCGACCTCGGCGGTGAGGAAGAAGCCTACAAAGAGGTTATGAGCCGTCTTTTGGGCGAATAAGGGCAGTACCGCATCATTTCAGAGCGGCAGAGCGCGCCGGGCAAGCCCGGCAAAGATGCACAAAAAAGAGGAGCGTTATCAAATGGAGAAAAGTTTTTCCGAAAGCTATAAAGCGGCGGGCGTAGACATCACCGCCGGTTATCAGGCGGTAGAGCTGATGAAACAGCACGTTGCCCGCACGATGACCGCAGGCGCTTTGGGGGGCCTTGGCGGTTTCGGCGGCATGTTTGAGCTGGATATGACCGGCTTGACACGCCCGGTGCTGGTGTCCGGCACGGACGGCGTGGGCACGAAGCTGAAGCTCGCGTTTTTGATGGACAAGCACGACACCGTGGGCATTGACTGCGTGGCCATGTGCGTGAACGACGTGATCACCTGCGGCGCAAAGCCCCTCATCTTCTTAGACTATATCGCATGCGGCAAAAATGTGCCGGAAAAAATTGCGTCGATTGTGGCCGGTGTGGCCGAGGGCTGTGTACAGGCAGGCGCGGCGCTTGTCGGCGGCGAAACTGCGGAAATGCCCGGCTTTTACACCGAGGATGAATATGATCTCGCGGGCTTTACCGTGGGTGTTGTGGATAAGGCAAAAATCATCGACAATACCCGCATGCAGGCGGGCGACGCCATCATTGCACTGCCTTCTTCCGGTGTTCACTCCAACGGTTTTTCGCTGGTGCGCCGCGTGTTCGGCTTAGACGGCGAAGGCGCAAAGCGTTTGAACGTGTATTCCGATGAGCTCGGTAAAACGCTGGGCGAGGCGCTGCTTGCCCCGACGAAAATTTATGTCAAGCCCGCGCTGGCACTGCTGGAAAAAGTGGACGTGCGCGCGCTGAGCCACATCACGGGCGGCGGCTTTTACGAGAACATTCCCCGTGCGCTGGCCGACGGCTGTGTCGCAAAAATTGAAAAAGCGGCGGTGCGCACCCCGGCGCTCTTTGACCTGCTGGCGCGTGAGGGCAATATCCCCGAGCGCGACATGTTCAACACGTTCAACATGGGCGTGGGCATGGCGGCTGTTGTGCCTGCCGACCAAGCGGACGAAGCCGTGCGCATCTTGAAAGACGCAGGCGAAGGCGCTTACATCATGGGCGAAATTGTCAAGGGCGAAGAAAAGGGCGTTGAATTATGGTAAACGTGGCGGTGCTCGTGTCGGGCGGCGGCACAAACCTGCAGGCGCTCATTGATGCAAAAGCGGCGGGCAGCCTGCCAAACGCAAAGCTTGCCCTGGTGATTGCCTCAAAGCCCGGCGTGTATGCGCTGGAGCGCGCGAAGGCAGCAAATATTCCCAGTGAAGTGGTGTGCCGCAAAGACTTTGACTCGCAGGAAGCGTTTGACAGCGCGATGCTCGAAACCCTGCGCCGGTATGACATCGGCGCGGTGGTGCTGGCGGGGTACTTATCCATTGTAGGCGCGCCTGTGGTGGCGGCTTATCCCGACAAAATCATCAACATTCACCCCAGCTTGATTCCGAGCTTTTGCGGCGCGGGCTACTATGGCCTGCGCGTGCACGAGGCGGCGCTGAAAAAAGGCGTGAAGGTAACGGGCGCAACGGTGCATTTGGTGAACGAACAGTATGACGACGGGCGCATTTTGCTGCAAAAGGCGGTGTCCGTGGAAGAGGGCGACACGCCCGAAACGTTGCAAAAGCGCGTGATGAAAGAAGCGGAATGGGTGATTTTGCCCAAGGCGCTCGACATGATTACGCGCGGCGAGTAAAGCGGCCCTTGTGCCGCTTTCTCCCATTTTATCCCGGGCGCGGTGCGCTTTGGGGCATGGAGAAAGAAAGGAAATGTAACTTTATGGAGCTTTTAAATTTGGCAGCGGAGCTTGCCACCAATTCTTATCCCGGCCGCGGCATCGTGGTGGGCAAAAGCGCGGATGCAAAATACGCCGTGATTGCTTATTTCATCATGGGCCGCAGTGCCAACAGCCGCAACCGCGTGTTTACGCCGCTCGACGGCGGTATTATCACCGAGGCGGCCGACCCCTCGAAGCTGGAGGACCCCTCTTTGATTATCTACGCCCCGGTGCGTGTGCTTGGTAAAAAAACCATCGTGACAAACGGCGACCAAACCGACACGATTTACAACGGCATGACAGAGGGCGAAGGCTTTGCAAAATCGCTGCGCAAGCGCACCTTTGAGCCGGACGCGCCGAACTTTACGCCGCGCATTTCGGCACTGCTGAAAGTGAAAGACGGCGACATGAGCTATAAAATGTCCATTTTGAAGTCGAACGACGGCAACGCCGAAAGCGTGGAGCGCTTTTTCTTTGAATATCCGCAGCCGGTGGCGGGCGAGGGCCGCTTTTTGCACACTTACCGCTGCGACGGCAACCCCATTCCCAGCTTTTTCGGTGAGCCCGAGCGCGTGCGCTTAGGCGATGAGGACATTGATACCTTTGCAAAAACGCTGTGGAACAGCCTGAACGAGGAAAACAAGGTGTCGCTCTTTGTGCGCTACATTGAACTGGAAACCGGCAAAGAAACCGACCGCATCATCAATAAAAACGAAAAGGTGTAAACGATGAAGGAAATGGAACTGAAATACGGCTGTAACCCGAACCAAAAACCCGCGCGCATCTTTATGGCCGAGGGCGAGCTGCCCGTCACGGTGCTGAACGGCAAGCCCGGCTACATCAACTTTTTGGACGCGCTGAACTCCTGGCAGCTGGTGAAAGAGCTGAAGGAAGCGACCGGCCTTTGCGCGGCGGCATCGTTTAAGCACGTTTCCCCCGCGGGCGCGGCGCTGGGCCTGCCGCTGACCGACGCGATGAAAAAAATGTACTTTGTCGAGGGCATGGAGCTTTCGCCGCTGGCGTGTGCGTATGCCCGTGCGCGCGGCGCGGACCGCATGTCGAGTTTCGGCGATTGGATTGCGCTTTCCGACGTGTGCGACGAATCTACTGCGCTTGTCATCGAGCATGAAGTGACGGATGGCATCATTGCCCCCGGATACACCGATGAAGCACTGGCGATTTTGAAGAAAAAGCGCAAGGGCGGCTACAACATCGTTGCCATCGACCCGAACTACACGCCCGCGCCCATCGAGCGCAAGGACGTATTCGGCATTACGTTTGAGCAGGGCCGCAACGAAGCGAAATTTGACAATTCTACCTTTGACAATATCGTGACTGAAAACAAAACGCTCACCGACGAGCAAAAGCGCGACTTGCTTTTGTGCCTTGTGACACTGAAATACACGCAGTCCAACTCTGTGTGCTACGCCGAGGGCGGCCAGATCATCGGCGTGGGCGCAGGCCAGCAAAGCCGCATTCACTGCACGCGCCTTGCGGGCAATAAAGCGGATATCTGGCACTTGCGCCAGCACCCGAAGGTGCTGAACCTGCCGTTCCGCGACGACGTTTCCCGCCCGAACCGCGACAACGCCATTGACGTGTATATTTCCGACGAGTATGAGGATGTCATTGGCGAAAACGTGTGGGCCGATACCTTCACCGAGCGCCCCGAAGCGCTGACGGCGCAGGAGAAAAAGGAGTGGCTGGCACAGTTTACGGGCGTGTGCCTTGGCTCCGATGCCTTCTTCCCGTTCGGAGACAACATTGAGCGCGCGCGCCGCAGCGGTGTGAGCGCGATTGTACAGCCGGGCGGCTCCATTCGTGACGATAACGTCATTGAAGCATGCAACCGTTACGGCATTGTGATGGCGTTTAACGGCCTGCGCCTGTTCCATCACTGATGCAGGCGCTGAAACGTGCCGCAGGGCCGCTGGTTCTTTTGCTGTGTGCGGTGGGGTATCTCGCTGCGGTTGGCATTGCGGGCGGGAGCGTCGCATCTATGCTGATCTGTGCCGTTTATGCGGCGTTTTGCATTTACGCGCCCGGCGCCGGCTTTGCGCGTTTATGCGGCGCAAAACGTTTCGGGCTGGGGCAAACGGCGGCGATTGTGTTCGGCGCGGCACTGTTCACGTTGTTGTCGATTGCGGCAAGCGTCACGGGCGTTTGGCTCGTGCTGTGGCTGCCGCTCCTTTGGACGGCGTGGGACATGTTTCAACACCGCAGGGAACTTTCGTGGAAAACGCCGCGCGCCAATCTCATTTTGCCGCTTGTGACGCTTTTGACGATAGCGGCGGCGGTTGTGCCGCAGACACACGCCGCTGCGTCGGGGCAGATTGTGCCGAACCACGATTTTTATTGGAACCTCGGCAATGTGGAAAGCTTTTTAAACGGATTTCCGCCGTCGGATTTGCGCTTTAGCGGCTATACGCTGACATATCACTGGCTCACGGAGCTGTTTTGTGCCGGGTTTACCATGGCAAGCGGCGGTGCAGCCTATGATATCACCGCATTTTTCGTTCCGGCGGTCATGATTTTGGCGCTTTTGGCCGTTTTGTTCGAGTGCGGCGCGCTGTTTTTAGACGCAAAACAGCGTTTTGTCACGCTGTTTGTTTGGCTGACGCTGTTCGGCGGGTGCGCGTCGCTTTGGAAAGTGATTGAGCGCGGTTACAGCCCGTTTTGGAACCTGAATATGCGCCACTTGCTGACAAACATCAACGGCGTTGCGACAGGTACGCTCTTTTTGGCGGCGTTTTCCGCCTGCGTGTGGATGCTTTGGCAAAAAACACCGCCGCGCTGGGTGTACGGCATCGGCACGGCATCATTCCTCTTGCTCACGCTGGCGAAAGGCCCTGTCGGCGGCATTGCCGCCCCGGCGCTTGCCGCGGCCTGCGTGTGGGAGTGCGGCGCGTCACTTTACAAAAAACAGCCGCTTCAAAAGCCGCTGCGCCGTGCGGCGTTTGCCGTATGGATTTTGCTGATTTTCGGCCTGGTTTACCTGTGGCTTTTTTCCGCCGGAGCGGGAACGAGCGTTCATTTTGACATGGACGGCACGCTGAGCAAGTCGTATTTTGCGAATATACTCGCGGCGCTTCAAGTGCGCTTTCCGGCGTTTTACCCGGCGTTTCTTCCCTTATTCCGGGGCCTGCAAACGCTTTGCTTTGCCCCGTTCGGCGCGCTGTTTGCGCTGGCGGGCGGCGCACTGTGGCTTTGGCGGCGCGGCGCTTCTTCACCCGTGTGGGTCTTTGCCGCGGCCGGTGCGGCGGGCGGCTTTTTGGCCTTTTATCTGTTTGACCACGAGGCCATGAGCCAAATGTATTTTGCGTTTGCCGGACTGTTTTTTTGTAACCTCATCGGCGTCAAGGCGCTTTCGGTGCTTTGGCCGCGGCGCACGGTGCGCGCAGTTGGCATTGCCGCGCTGACGGTCTGCTTTGCGACAGGCGCTTGCACGGCCGTTTGGCTGGGCATGCAGGCGGTGCAGCCCGGCCAAAGCCCGCGCGATTTAACCTTGAGTGCCGCCGAAGAACAGGCGATGAATGTTTTGCGCGGGGAAATGCAGCCGGGCGAACAGTTTATCACAAACCGGATTCACACGGGCGCTGCGCTCGAAGGGCTTTCCAACGTGTATTCCGGCCTTTCGGGCAGACAGTGTTACATGGAGGGCTTTAAATACGCCATTTCCAACTTAGGCGTAACGAGCGAAGAGGCCGCGGCGCGCGTGGAAACGGCGAAAACGCTGTTTTCCGCACAGACGGGCGCGCAGGCGGCGCAGGCACTGCCCGAAGGCGTGCAGGTAATTGTATACAGCAAGCACGCTTCGCAAAGCGGCTGGGATGTGCTGGAGGGTGAGCCGTGTTTAGCCGAAAGCTGGGCAGACGACGGCGCGCTTTCGCTCGTATTTGAAAACGAAGATGTTATGATTTTCCGCGCGGCATGAAGCATGCGGTGTGGGCGCATTCTCAAAACAAGAACGGAGGAACAACATGAAGGTTTTGGTCGTAGGCGGCGGTGGGCGTGAGCACGCCATCGTGCGCAAGCTGAAAGAAAGCCGCGGTGTGACAAAGCTGTATTGTGCGCCGGGCAACGGCGGAATTGCCATGGACGCCGAGTGTGTCAACATTGCGGCAACGGATATTGACGCCATGGTGCGCTTTGCCGAACAAGAAAAAATAGACTACGTTGTCGTTGCGCCGGATGACCCCTTAGCCATGGGCATGGTAGACGCACTGAGCGCGGCGGGAATTCCCGCCTTTGGCCCCAACAAGGCCGCCGCGCGCATTGAGGCCAGCAAGGCGTTCAGCAAGGATTTGATGAAGCGCTACCACATTCCCACGGCGGCCTATGAGGTGTTTGACGACGCGGATAAGGCCAAGGCCTATGTGAAGGAGAAAAACCGTTACCCCGTTGTCATTAAAGCCGACGGCCTTGCGCTGGGCAAAGGCGTTTTAATTTGTGAAACCGAGGAAGCGGCCATGAACGCCATCAACAGCATGATGTGCGAGGGCGCGTTCGGCGCGTCGGGAAGCCGCGTGGTGATTGAGGAGTTTTTAACCGGGCCGGAGGTGTCCGTGCTGAGCTTCACCGACGGAAAAACTGTCGTTCCCATGATTTCCAGCATGGACCACAAGCGTGCGCTGGACGGCGATAAGGGCCTGAATACAGGCGGTATGGGCACCATTGCCCCGAACCCGTATTATACCCCGGAAGTGGCAAAGGTGTGCATGGAAACGATTTTCCGCCCGACGGTAGAGGCGATGGCCGCTGAGGGCTGCCCGTTTAAAGGGTGCTTATATTTCGGGCTGATGCTGACGCCCGACGGCCCCAAGGTGATTGAGTATAACTGCCGCTTCGGCGACCCGGAAACGCAGGTGGTACTGCCGCTTTTGGAAAGCGATTTGCTTGCCGTCATGCAGGCCGTGACAAACGGCACGCTGGCTGACTGCGAAGTGAAATTTTCAGACAAAAGTGCCGCATGCGTGATTTTGGCTTCGGGCGGCTATCCCGAAGCGTATGAAAAAGGAAAAGCCATTGCCGGGCTTGCAAACGGCCAGCCGGAAAACGGCGGCGCGGTTGTGTACCACGCGGGCACAAAGCAAGAGCCGCACGGCGCGCTTGTAACGGCGGGCGGCCGTGTGCTGGGCGTAACGGCGCTGGCCCCGAGCTTAAAAGAAGCCATTGACGCGGCTTACATTGCCGCAGAGAATATTACGTTTGAAGGCGCTCACATGCGCCGCGACATCGGCGCGCGTGCGCTGGCCGCAAAGGAAGGAAAAGAGGGATAAGCCAAATGTCAGTTTATCGCATTTATGTGGAAAAAAAGCCGGAATACGCCGTAGAGGCAAAGGGGCTTTTGCATGAGATTCAAACCCTGTTAGGCGTGCAGTCTGTCACGGGACTGCGCATTTTGAACCGCTATGACGTGGAGGGTGTGACGGAAAGCGTCTTTTTGGACAGCGTGAACACCGTGTTCAGCGAGCCGCAGCTCGACTTGACCCACGCGACCATTCCCGAGGGCGACGTGGTGTTTGCCACGGAGTTTTTGCCCGGCCAGTTTGACCAGCGCGCAGCCAGCGCCGCTGAGTGTATTCAGCTGGCGTCCGGCGGTGAGCGCCCCACAGTGGCGTATGCGCGCGTTTACCTGCTCAGCGGCACGCCGACGGCGGCGGAAGTGACGGAAATTGAAAAATACGTCATCAACCCCGTGGAGGCGCGCAAGGCACTGCTGGAGGCAAAGCAGACGCTGGCCGTGGAATACACCGTGCCCACCGAAGTGGTTACCCTGAAGGGCTTTTGCGAGCTGTCCCCGGCGGCACTGCGCGAGCTGATCAGCGGGCTGGGGCTGGCGATGGACGAGGGCGATATTGCCTTTTGTCAAGAGTATTTCCGCTCCGAACAGCGCGACCCGACCATTACGGAAATCCGCATGATTGACACCTACTGGTCCGACCATTGCCGCCACACCACTTTTGGCACCATTTTGGACAATGTGAACATCAGCGACCCCGTGATTAAGGCTTCTTACGAGAATTATCTCAAACTGCGTGCGGACGTTCACGCGGGAAAATATAAGCCCATGTGCCTGATGGACCTCGGCACCATCGGCGGCAAGTACCTCAAAAAAGAAGGTATTTTGCAAAATCTCGATGAATCGGACGAAATCAACGCTTGCAGCGTGCGCATTACCGTGGACAATGACGGCGTAAACGAGCCGTGGCTGCTGCTCTTTAAAAACGAAACGCACAACCACCCCACGGAGATCGAGCCCTTCGGCGGCGCGGCCACCTGCATCGGCGGCGCGATCCGCGACCCTTTGGCCAACCGCGGCTATGTGTATCAGGCGATGCGCGTGACCGGCGCGGGCGACCCGCTCAAGCCCGTGAAGGAAACCATTCCCGGCAAACTGCCCCAGCGCAAGCTGGTGACAACGGCTGCCGCGGGTTATTCCAGCTACGGCAACCAGATCGGCCTTGCCACGGGACAGGTAGACGAGTGGTATCACCCCGGCTATGTGGCAAAGCGCATGGAAATCGGCGCAGTGGTGGGCGCAGTGCCTGAGGAGAATGTGCGCCGTGAAGAACCGCAGCCCGGCGACGTGGTTATCCTGTTGGGCGGACGCACGGGCCGTGACGGCTGCGGCGGTGCAACGGGTTCTTCCAAAGCACACAAAACCGAAAGCCTTGAAACCTGCGGCGCAGAGGTGCAAAAGGGCAATGCGCCCATCGAGCGCAAGCTGCAGCGTTTGTTCCGCACGAAAGAGGCAACCCTGCTCATCAAGCGCTGCAACGACTTCGGCGCGGGCGGCGTGTCCGTCGCCATCGGCGAGCTGGCAGACGGCCTTGAAATTGACCTCAACGCCGTGCCGAAAAAATACGAGGGCTTGGACGGCACCGAACTTGCTATTTCGGAAAGCCAGGAGCGCATGGCCGTCGTGGTGGCCGCAGATGAAGCAGAGCACTTTATCTCGCTTGCCAATGCCGAGAACCTTGAAGCTACGGTAGTGGCGATCATCACAGAATCGCCGCGCCTTGTCATGCGCTGGAATGACAAAGTCATCTGCAATATCTCGCGCGAATTTTTGAACTCCAACGGCGCGAAAAAGCACGCTACGGCTATGGTGACAAAAGCCGTTGTCGGCCAGCCGCGCCGCAAGGGCGAAAGCTTTGCACAGCGCTTTGAAAACCTGATGAGTGAGCTGAATGTGTGCAGTAAAAAGGGCCTTTCGGAGCGCTTCGACTCCACCATCGGCGCAGGCACCGTGCTGATGCCCTTCGGCGGAAAAACGCAGATGACCCCCGCGCAGGCCATGGTGGCAAAGCTGCCGGTGCCGCACGGCGAAACGAAAACATGTTCGGCAATGGCGTGGGGCTTTAACCCGTTTATCAGTGAGCAAAGCCCTTATCACGGCGCGTATCTCGCCGTGGTGGAAAGTGTGGCAAAGCTTGTGGCTACGGGCCTGGAAGCCGACCATGCTTACCTGACCTTTCAAGAATATTTTGAGCGCCTTGGCAACGACCCCATGCGCTGGGGCAAGCCGCTGAGTGCTCTGCTCGGTGCGCTGGACGCACAGATTGGCCTTGGCGTTGCGGCCATCGGCGGCAAAGACTCCATGTCCGGTTCGTTTGAAAACCTGCATGTGCCGCCCACACTCGTCAGCTTTGCCGTTGCCGCGGGGAATACGGACGATATTATTTCCAACGAATTTAAAAGCGCCGGCTCAAAGCTCGTGTGGCTGCGCCCCGAATACGAAGAGGACGGCGTTCGCCCCAAAGCGGAAAGCCAGAAAGCCCTGTACGAACAGGTGACGGCACTCATCCGCGAAGGCAAGGTGCTCTCGGCTTATACGCCCGGTTACGGCGGCGTGGCGGAAGCGCTGTTTAAAATGGGCCTTGGCAACCGCATCGGTGTTGCGCTTGACGCAGACATCGACCGCGAAGAGCTTTTGCGCTACGCTTACGGCAGCTTTGTGCTCGAGCTGGCCGATGAAATGTGCGTTGGCGTGCGTTTGGGCAACACCACTTCCCGTTATGTCTTCGCATCGGGCGGCGAGGAAATCGACTTAGAGTCCGTGCGCGAGAAGTATGAAAGCAAGATGGAAAGCGTTCTGCCGTATTACAGCATTGAACAGGGTGACGGCGAGGAAGTAAAACCCATCACGTTTGCCGCAGAGCGCCGTTATCAGTCGTCTACGAAGTCGGCTGTGCCGCGCGTGTTGATTCCGGTATTCCCCGGCACAAACTGCGAATACGATTCTGCCCGCGCCATGGAGCGCGCAGGCGCACAGCCCGAGATTTTCGTCATCAACAACTTGACGCCCCAGCACGTTGCGGAAAGCGTGGAAATGATGGTGAAGAAAATCGAGCAAAGCCAGATGATTTTCCTGCCCGGCGGATTTTCCGGCGGCGACGAGCCGGAAGGAAGCGCAAAGTTTATCACGGCGTTCTTCCGCAACCCGGCTGTCACCGAGGCCGTGCGCCGCTTGATTCATCAGCGCGACGGCCTGATGCTGGGCATCTGCAACGGCTTCCAGGCGCTCATCAAGTTGGGCCTTGTACCGTTCGGCGACATCGTGGACACCGACGAAACCTGCCCGACGCTGACGTTCAACACCATCGGACGCCACCAGAGCATGCTCGTGAATACACGCATTGCTTCCAATAAATCGCCGTGGCTGCAATATATGCGCCCGGACGATATTCACACCATCGCCATCAGCCACGGTGAGGGACGCTTTGTCGCCACCCCTGAAACACTCAAGCGCTTGATTTTGAACGGACAAATTGCGACACAGTATGTCGATTTGGACGGTAAGCCCACCATGGATGTGCGCTTTAACCCGAACGGCAGTGTGCTTGCCATCGAGGGCATTACGAGCCCCGACGGCCGTATCTTCGGCAAGATGGGTCACTCGGAGCGCAGCGGCGACAACCTTTATAAAAACGTGCCCGGCAACAAAATGCAGGAGCTGTTCCGCGGCGGTGTAGATTACTTCCGCTTTTAAGGCAAGAGCCTGAACCTCAATCAAACAGGAAGCGCCGCGCCGCGAATGCGCCGCGGCGCTCAGAAAGGATTGCACTATGAGTCACGACCGTTATATCAGCCCGTTTGAAACGCGCTATGCCTCCAAGGAAATGCAGTATATTTTTTCCGAGGACAATAAGTTCAAAACATGGCGCCGCCTGTGGATTGCGCTGGCAAAGGCCGAAAAGGCACAGGGCTTGAATATCACCCAAGAGCAGATTGACGAGCTGGAAAAATATAAGGACGACATCAACTATGATGTGGCG
>ERZ1090868.422-NODE-422-length-23756-cov-12.346779_pt1 | contig 23756 bp, 22 predicted proteins | sample MGYA00478475_ERZ1090868 | MGnify/ENA primary metagenome ERZ1090868 (study PRJEB33644, sample SAMEA5815747) | chicken gut metagenome | biome: Chicken; feature: Gastrointestinal Tract; material: Caecum | place: Ireland | collected 2019-01-01 | study: A study of the...
GAATACCATTTTGAAAATTAATTTCTGTGCCATCAGGCAATATATATTTATTTGGTATTTTAGGGATATATCTCTTGCTTTCAAAGTTTAGAATTTATATCAATTAACCAAATTTCGATATTGTATTCGCTGTTTCAGCATAGAAATATGAAGGATTATCCACGATTTCAGGGTAAAGGACGTTAGTTGCCCCTCCCCGAAGAATTAGTAAATACAATGGCCTGTTGTTCTGCGTCATAAGATACTGTAATACCGCTCGCTCCTGATCCACTCTCAGGATAAGTAGGTACAAATAACTGTCCTGTTAACGAGTCCACTGCTACGGGCACATCTTCATCAGTCTTTTCTATAGCCTTACCGCCGCCAAGCTGAGTAGAAGACATAATTGGGAGGGTATAGGGATCTCCCTCTGAAGATTCTCCAGGATCGCCTTTCTCTCCTTTCGGTATCCCAAGATTTAGCAGTGGGTTCTCCGCTGTGCCCGTCATGCTCGCTGTCGCCTGCTGTCCAGGTTCAAGCGTCTGTACGGTTCCGATCTGGATGTTTGGAGTCGTTCCGGGATCACCTTTCGGTCCCTGCGGTCCAGTTTGTCCCTGCGAGCCGGTCTCTCCCTTCGGTCCTTGCTCTCCCTGTGGACCGGCAGAGCCAGTTATTTCTGATAGCTGCACAAGGTCTGTCCAAGATTCGTCCCCAACATACCGCCACTGGATTGCTGTTCCGTTGTTCTGGATTTGGATTTCCCGACCGTCTTTACCCGGAGTTCCGGAGCCACCACCTCCGCCAGATGGAGCATCCGCAGGAACCACATTTCCATCACTTCCAACAGAGAGAAATTTCCCAGAATTACTGGATCCCTGATTTTTTGCCAGCACGCCTACCTGGTCAAGAGTTTTGTTTCCTTCCAGAGTTACTCCGTTTAGCTGCGGTTTATTGGAAAGATTATTGTAATTTGTGGTTCCACCAGTTCCACCGCCACCGCCAGATTCCAAAGCATCCAGACGGTCAAAAATCTGGTTTATAACATCTGGATATTCTTCAGCAATCTCTTTATTACCATCTGGTATTGTCATTTTCACTATTCCAAATGCAGGAGTAGTATTAAATACAGTTTCATAGTCGTCGTCCGATTTTTTGGCATACATCTTAAACGCAATGAAACCGGGTCTTTCAAATACATTTCCTGAAAGCTTCCAACTGAATGTAATATCATTACCCTCAACTGTTACATCCTCGCATTTATATACGCCAATGCCAACCGTAGGAAAAAAAGAACTATTTTGATTATCTGTAAAAACATAGGCAATATAAACATTATGAGCTGATAAATCGATATTATCGCCAACAATTTTTGGACATCGAAAATGCTTACGTTCGATATTAACATCGCCCTCTACGCCAAATAATCGTTCGGTGTCAGGAACTGTAATAGTTCTTGTCTCGCCATCAATAATCAACTCATCATTAATGACTTCACTGGTCTTACTTTTCGCCTGTGTAACTACTCGCAATAATTCGTCTGCAGTAGTCATATTTATCCCTCCTGTCTGATTGGAAGTTTACATGAAGTAATTCTATAAGTACCTCTTACCCCAGTAAGTTTAATCGAAAAATCTGGAAGATCTGCAATATTGTCTGGAATCGTACAACAATCTTTTTCGAGAAGCACAGCGTCTACCTCTTTTCCTAAATGAAAAAACGAAACCGCGATTTTACAATACATCCATTCGCGAGAAAAAGAAAATCGGCATTCTAAATATCCGTGACTTCCACGAACCAGTTTTGTAAAGTCACAATCGGGTGCCTTCTTTAAATTTTGTCCGTCTACTATAAATCTTAACGTTCTCATATGATACCTCCCGTCATGTTCCAGACGTAGAAAGTGCAATCCAACTGTAACTTCCAAGCAAACAAGAGGATCCTCCGGAAACATTCTCGATTGTAACATTTCCGCCATTCACGCTCAATAGACCGAGTTTCAGTCCGGACTGTCCATTCCATGAATAATAACCGCCATTCACACCATTTGGAGCATAAGCGGCTCCTGTTAAACCAGGATACGGTTGGCTAGTTCCACTACGTTTTACAAGTAAGAAATATTCTATTTGATCTAATCCTGTTTCAAACGTGAAACTGGCAGGAGTATCACTAATGCTAGCAAACGTTTGAGTTCCGAAAGCAATTTCACGAAGCGTTCCCACGATCTTACTTCCGTCCGCGCCATAGGCCGTTTTACCCTTTCGAATATCTCCAGCAACAACAGTGGCATCGCTAGTATCAACACCAACACTAGAAGCAGTGCCAACCACTTTTAATCCAGAGGATGATGTAAATGTTTTACCCGCCAATACATTAGCCGGCGTAGCATCTCCAAAACCGCTGCCAGGTGCTCGAAGTATAACGGTATTTCCCTTATCAACAACGTAACGTTTTCCACCGTAATTCGCGTTGTTAATCATCGACATGCATATATTGCCATCATCGTCTTCGTATAACGTCACAGAAGTCGTTCCTATTACCTTATCAATTGTAGCTGGCACAAGTGATCCAGTAATTTTTTCGCCTTTTACATAAGCGGTCGCTGGAGACACAATATCTTCGGAAGTTGCGGTGGCATCGCTGGTATCCGTAGAACCACCGCTTAAAGAACGGATTGCGTCAGCCATATCCGCCGGTTTATATGTAATTTCCGTTCCGTTTTTGTCACGTATTGCTTCTGCTATATTTGTATAATTTATAGAATCCGTTGTAACGATCGCCATTAATATTTCACCTCATCTCCATTTTGAAGATCCGTTGTAACACCCCCACCAGCAACCCATGATCCAATACTGCTATCGGTTCCGGCTCCTACACAAAGAAATAAAGTTCCAACGGATTTGTTGATATATCGATCGCCAATTCTACTATTATATAAGCACTGCTTTCCAAGTGTTGTAGTAATCGCATCAGGATTACGATCCCCAACAGTAAGAGAGCTGTAAGCATTATATTCTTTGTAAACGATTCCGCCCATATTATCTCCAGCATGAATAATTTTAGCATGAACACTTTTCGGCAAATCAGCGTAAGGAGACTGTACTTCATTTTTCCAATATGCACTATGATTCTCGTAACACAACGTTACGGTCATTGTAGTGTCGGTTTCAACGGGATAAGCAAATTGCGGATGTTTATCTTGAATTTCCCATCGATCGTTTCCGTCTTCGAAGCGATAGTCGATAAACTTCAATACGCCGATTTCACTGAATCTTGATCCGTAAATCTCAAATGCATGTTCCCCCCCAAGATTACGAATATAACAATTTTCAATGATGAGACCTTCCAACACATCAGCGGATGGATTAGAACTGTTATCAATAGCATATACTGCACGATTTACACCATCGAAAGTGCAACGTCTAATCTCAATCGTATCCCATGGACCTGTAACAAGACTGCCTCCCTGACGGGTGTTAAATCGGATACCAGGATGATAAGTTTGTCCATAAGGAGCGCTTAACCAACAATCTTCGACGATTACGCCGCCATCACCGATAACAAGTGCAGATGTAATTGAGCCGGTATAATCACTACCGTTATACATACGACAATTCCGAATTGTTGTATGACCATACTGACTTTCCAAACATGCAAACCAATATTCACCGTCGAAGACGCAATTTTCAACAACGGCTCCAAGATTTGCAAGCTTTACACCACGCTTCTTACAGTTATTGAAATAACATCCCCGTATAACAATTCTTGTTTCCGGATATTCGATCGTTCCGTCAATATCCCACGGAATCGTCTGTACGAAGATTCCGTCTCCGTCTGCTTTAATCGATGAACTATCAATGCCCGCAATATTATCAAAATTACAATTCTCGATCAGACCGGTTTTGCTGTAGGTATGTTTACTGCCAAGCCGGTTTACAAAGATTCCAAAGGAATTGATGAAACGACCATCCCCGGAAACGCCAGCCACGCAATTCTCGAACGAACAATTTCGTACGGTAAATCCAGTGCAATCTCCATAAATATCAAGCATTGTAGTTCCTTCTGTAGTTTCGTTTCCGTTGTTGCGGAATATCACATCCTCTACAACACATTCGGGAACATCCTGAAAAAACACAGATTTCTCTGCTTGATTTCGTCCGTCAATTACACCGCCGTAAATCCGAATGCTTTTGGAATCGTATACTTTTACAAAAAAGTCGTTCAGGTTCAATACGGCGCCGTTCAAGTCAAGGGTAAGATTTTCTTTTTCATGAATTTCCGTTCCGGTTACTGTATAAGTTCCCTTCGGAAATATCACAACCATATTCGAATCAAACGGAATATCATTCAGATCAAGATTCGTTCCATCAAGATAGTCGCTTGCAAATACGGCCGTATAATTTAATTTATCTCGAAGCGTCAAATCGGTCGCTCCAGCACGTCCATCATCATAACACCGTCGAATAGCATCATGAATAGACTGGCGTACGTCCCGGCCATATCGAGCGCTTATAATTTGAGTTAATAATGTTGAAATATCAGCCATTATGTTTCTCCTTCTTCTAATCGATCTACTCGTGCTTTCAGCTCCTCAAAGTCACTTACAAAGGTATATTGTTCACGAGCATCATCAACTGTTAAATAATCATTGAGTAGACTTCTAGTTACAAACATATCTCTTGCCTCTTCTGGAGTCAAATAATTTTCCAGATCATCTTTTGTAGCATATTTGCCAGGGTCGAAATTCTCAATTTTATCCAAAGCGCTATTTACCTCCGAACGTAACGCATTTAATGCAGCAATAGTAGCGTAGTTGTTTTGCGCATCTCCACTAAAACTGTTAAATGCGTTGGATGTTTCGATTGATACTTTGTATGCATCATCCGCCTTCTTTGCATCCGATACCTGTATGTCCGTCAAAGCATCAAAAACCAAACCAAAGGTGTATTCGGATTGCTCCGGTTCCAACAAATCCAAACTAATCTTTGAACACAAAAAGTTTGAATCAATTCCATGCGGCTCGGACACAACATGAACAAATTCCCCGACTTTTAATCGATCCACGTCCACACCAAGAAACTTTAAATCAACTGCACGAATCTCAATTGTAGTTGCCATCTCGATTACTGAACTTAACAATGAATCTGCATTATTTTTCAGGGTTGTGGGATCATCAACTTCGTCCCACGAAACGACTTTTGTGATCTTTCCAAAAGTTTGTTCTCCAATCGAAGAGAAAATATAATTTTGTCCGTTATTTACAGACGTGATGTTCAGACGTGTTCCGTTTTCATCTCTTTTGCCAAGAGGGATCATATACGTGTATACGTCGGTAGCGTCGATATATTCGGTTAAATCGATAAGATTCTCACCAAATACGATTTCTTGTTCAGATACATCAGACAGTTCGCTTAGATAGTCCAGATAACTTATTCCATTTTGACGACGAAGGTGATAATAACCTCCAAAACTCGAAGACAGCTTAGATAATTCTGTCATAATATCAGAATAATCCTCACTTTTCCAATTAATTGAAGTTTCAGGTGGAGCAACATCGAGTATGCCAGGTTGTATACTACGATAAGAACTTGCATTCTGGTTATAATATTTGATTAGATTATTAAAAAACCGTTGCAATGTTGTCGTAGTCGTGCTGTAATCGTATGGTGGGTAAACAACATCGTTGAAGAACGCGAATTCTCCTTCGCAAAAAGTTTTCTTCACGTTATAAAAGTCTTTTTCGTCGTCAAGAACCCGACCTCTCCAGATTTCCTCATCGTCGTCTTCGATAGTAATAATGCTTTTTAGTTTGGACATTTTTCCGTAAGATGGATTTGTCGACGCCATCGTAAACTCGAAACTTCCGGCTTTATTAATCTCGTATGTAACAACCGCTGTTGAGAATGAATAACCAAGAATTGTAGAATCGGGAGAATAGAGCAGCTCTCCGTCAGAATAAACAGAATACATTACAATGATCCTCCCTGATAATCCACAGTTACCTTTCCGGTTCCAATAAACGAAATAATTTTGGTTTCGCCTCCGCCGATGGAAATCTTTCGATTACGCGTTTCACCATCTGGAAAATGATAAGTAGACCCCTCGAATTCTACATCCATACCGGTTCCTTCGCTGGTAGTAATTTCTATAATAGGGATGACGTGTTCTTCCCTTCCAACGATTTCAAGATCGAGTCTTCCTTTTACAATCATCGAAGAATATTCTCGAATGATCCCAAGTTCGAAATCAAACGGATCCCAAAGCCACGGTTCCAAAGAAGACGGTTCTTTCGCATATGGGTAAACGTCATAATCGATTGTGATGATAGAATATCCCGGATCAGATTTCCAATTGTTTACCGCGTAACGACCCTCATAATAGAAATAGGGTGCATCTTCCAAAACCATTTTCATAGTTTTTCCGTGAAGATAATTCGAAATTTCAGAATATAACACATCCCAATCTTTATGACCGTTTTCTACATAAAATTCTAACGAACCGGTACGATTGTCATACACGGGATGCCCCGTGAGGGATTCGGTAAGATCTATTTTACCGTTTCCCCCAGGAACGTCCACGTAATGCGTTTTTACAGACGGAGGATTTATCACCGGTCGAGATGACGGAATCAGAAACCAGTCTTTCCAGGAATTCTTTTCTCCGAATGTAACGGAATGATCTCCGTTATACATATTAAATCCCCCTATTCTTTCTTGTGGTACGAACACCGAGCCGACGATCAATTCCGTTCTCTAACTGACCAACCAATGTTCCGGTGTTCAATACGATTTTCATGTTCCTAATTTCTTCAGCCATATAATCAAAGCGTTCGCCAAGATCAGCAATAGCATTCACAATATCTCGGTTATTGTTATCGCGGTTGTATGATTGTCTTGGATCATACGGTCGAATCATTTTCAGATTTCTCCCAATTGTTCCTGTATAAAGACCACCAAAATACGTTCCATTTTGATTGTTTAGCAAAGAATTGGCAGCTCCAACACCAGCATAGATATTTGACAGATCCATAACTGGCGTAATCACTGGTTGTACGTTCATTCCCTCGGATACAATTGTGTTAAGTCTCGACAGTACTGCCTGCATACCCAGAACAGCAACGTCTGCGGCATTTATCGCTGAAGTTTCCACAAGATGACCATATTTGTCAAAGCCTCTCGCCAAACCTCGGTCAGACATTTCACCAATCCACTCAAACTTTTTGGATGGGGAATCGACATCGAGTCTTCGTTTTGCAGCAGCATATGCATTAGCAGCCGCCAATGCAGCAGCGTTGATTGCTGATGATTGATTGTTTCGAATACCTCTTGCCAATCCATACATCATATTTGCGCCAACCGAATAGAAACTTCCGCTATAAGCGTTTACCTGAATATAAGCATTTTGACAAGCAAAGGCAAATGCCGAAACAACAGAACCTCGAGAAGCATTTGCGCCATTCGCCATGCTGTTCATTAGATTCTTCCCACCGTCACTGAAGATTCTTGTAGAAGAACGTAAATGACTTTCAGCACTTCGCATTACAGAATCAAGAAGTGTCCGCATAGATGCCTGAACACTCGATGTCTGACTGGTAAATGTGCTACTCATTGTGTTCGTCATTCCGCGAATCATTGATTTTGCCTGATTTTCCACAGAGTTTGTGTTATCTCGAATATAATTCTTAATAACATTTACAACTGTTTTCGCGAGATTTCTTCCGGCTGTTTCTGCGGTAACCGTCGAATCTTTGAAAGCGTTAATAAACTCTTCGACACCACTTGACCCAACTTGTCCAAGTGTTTGTGCGAAGTTCAGGAATCCCGTATAATCTACACCAGACATAGATCCCGCAAGATCTACGAGTTTTGAGAACTGTGTGGTAGCATAACTTAAAGTTGAAAAATCGATTTCCGTCAGACTGTTATAATAATTCGACATGCACTCTCCGAATGTCACAAGATCTTTACCAAAGGCTCCGATGTTGTTGTCACCAGTAAACCACGAAACAATACCTCCAGAATTCGGAAGATTCTCAGCAAGGGCGGAAAGTGCTTTCGCAGCGTTCGCAGAGTTGATAACCACGTTCGCATCCAAACCAACAACACTGTCTGCATATTTCTTAATACTTTCTCCAAACGGAACCAATTGTTCACCAAACGTTGAAATATCATTCTCACCAGCAAAGAATCCAGCCACTCCACCAGTGTTCGGAAGATTGTTGGCAAGTTCCGCCATAGCCATAGCCGCGTTCGCAGAATTGATGACCACGTTCGCATCCAAACCAACAACACTGTCTGCATATTTCTTAAATAGAGGGCCAAACTCAGCAAGCTCTTCAGCGAAAGTTGAAATATCATTCTCACCAGCAAAGAATCCAGCTACACCACCCGTGTTTGGTATTTTGTTAGCAAATTCAGCCATTGCAGTAGCTGCATTCGCCGACGCTTCAACAACACTACCATCAATCCCTTTGATTGAGTCGTAATACTCTTTGAAATATGGAGCAAATTCAGCAAGTTCCTGACCAAATTTCACGAGTGCATTACCACCGGTAAACCAACTGGTCAAACCGTCAATAATATTTGATGCAGTCAAGACTAAGATACTGGATGCCAAAGTTGCAACTCCAGTCAATGCCGAAGAATCTATTGAGCTGATACCATCGAAGAACGGTTTTGCATTGCTCATAAAGTCGGAAAGATCCTGACCAATTTGAGGGAAAGAGCTGGAAACCCCAGTTGCGAATCCTGCAATAATATTTCCGGCAAAAGATCCGATTGCATTACCTATCTGTCCAAGAACTTTTGTACCTTCGCTAATTAACCAAGAAAATCCAGGAATCTGAGCAAGTCCGCCAAGTGCAGCACAAATCGCAGTGATCCCGGCGACCACAATACCCAAGCCAGCAATACCGGTCAATGCTCCTTGAATCGGTATACCCTGTATGATGAACATACTTGCGGAAAGAGAGAGTAGAAGAGTGGACAACGCGATCGCATTATTGACGGAATCCGATGAGTTAATCTGTCCAAGCGCAAGGAATAATGCACCGATAATACCTACGACAATTAACATTGCAGCGGTAGTCTTAATTGCGCCTTTCACCATTCCGGATACGGAAGAGAGTAGCGCGAAAACACCGACCAATGCTGAAATTGCAGCAATAGCAGTGACAAGATTTTCTGGCGTATATCCGTCCATAAAAGACAAAATCCCATCGACGAGTTTTGACAAAAGCCGTGAACCAACTTCCACCAACTCCGGAATCCTTTGATCCAACACTTCAAGGAAGCTAATAAGAATGTTAAATATCTTATCTGAAATTTCCGGGGCATACTCTTCAAGAACGGCGAGCGTATCATCGATGAGAATAAAGAACGTTTCGGCCAACGCAGGTGCAGTCGTAGCAACCGCCGAAGCCGCTGTCAATATCATTGTAATCAACGCATCTGTAATAACTTCTGCTTGAGAAGCCAATGTGCTTGCAAACGTTCCGATTGAAACAGCGACCGCCGAAGCAATCGTAGGAAGCAAAGCAGCTACAGATGAGATGATAATGGTTAATGCCCCTGCCAATGCTGTAGCACCAGCCACGCCGCTAACTGCAAGTGTTGCTAAACCAGTCGACAGTAAAGCAAGACCAGCACCGATTGCTGCAGCGGCCACACCGAATAAAGTAAATGCACCCGCAACAGTAATTAATGCCGGTCCAAGAGGAGCAAGTGCAGTTCCCGCAGCACCAAGACCGATTAACACAATGGCTAATGCGCCCAAACCGGTTGCGAGCACAGCAATAGGAAGAGATCCAAGCGCTGCAATCGGAACAATCAAAAGATTCATCGCAGTTGCCATTAAGATCATACCGGCAGAAGCTGAAACAAGACCACCTGAATTTCCACTCAAGATCTTCAAAGACGCAGTCATAGCCCCGATAGATACGCCAACCGCCACAAGTCCCTTCGCAAGCTGTGATAATTCCATTCTACCGAGTAACTCGATTGGAACGATCAGCAAATTCAACGCGGCAGATATACCGATTAATGAAGAAGCAACTCCTTTCATGTTCAGTCCATTCATGGATCTAAGAGCTACTGTAAGTACGGTAATCAGACCAGTGACGCTCGAAAAACCTTGAACCAAAGAAGCAAAATCTAAACTTCCAAGCTTCTCGATTGCGTAATACATCACAACCATAGCAGCGGCAATCGCGACAATCGTAGTTTTTGCATTGGACAGTTCTGCAACTTTGGAAAATCTCGCGAACAAACCAATTTCAACGAGCAAACCGCCGATAGCAGCAAGCGACTGAACGATTTGTCCGACGTTGAGACCAGAAAATGTCTGCATAGATTTTGCTAATTGTCCCACCGCGATTGAAAATATCACGAGACCAGCGGAAGCCTTAATTAACTCCATACCGTTTACGTTTTTCGACATTAGTTTCGCTGACGCTGTTAATCCAGCCATAAGGCCCGCCATAGAAACCAATGCAGGCCACGTTTCGTCCCAGGATTGAAAATCTTTTAGTTTGGACATCGACGAAGCAAGAATCGTAATTGCGCCAGCCATGATTACCATAGAAGTAGCCGCACCAGCAATTCCTGTAACTGGAAAGCGGTTGAGCAATTCCATAGTTCCAATAACTTCGAGAAGTAATGCCGAAATTGCTGCTAATCCGTAACCCAATTTGTCAACATCTACATAGGTCAAAGCCACTAAAGCTGCCGCGAGTAACGCAACAGATCCTGCAATTCTCAAAAGAGTTCCGGCTTTCAACTGATTCTGATAAGCTTCAAGCGAACCACGAACACTGTCGAGAACATCGGTAATACTATCGGTAAGATCACCAGCATTGTCCATCAAATCTTGAACAGTGTCGATGATTCTTTTGACAAGTATTGCGACACCGCCGAGAAGACCGGTTCCGACTACGTCAGTTACCGAAACTCCGCTGAATGCGTCCATAATCTCTTGTCCGATCGGACCGACAGTTTCACGTACTTCTTTTGCAAAATCTTTAAAAGCCTCAATCACTTTTATCGTAAATTCAGAAAGTCGATCGAAAACCTTAATAGCAAAATTTCCAGCAGTATCTGCACCGGATTGAATAGAATCGAAAGCGTCATCTGCTCCGTCCTTTAATTTCAAAAATCCTTGAATCAATTTTTCAATAGAATCGATAGGATCTTCCAACCACGGAATTGATACATGTTCTGAAATTTTACCTACAAAACTCGTAACGATTCCGATGCCGCCTTTTACAATATCGACAAAAAATTTTATTCCGTCGACAGCAATACCAACAATACCATTGAAAATATCATACTTGCCGATCAACTGATCGATTCCAAATACAAAATCTCCAACAGCTGCTGTAGCGGAAAGAATACCGTTTCCGAACGGTAAAATATACCCGACAACCTCAAGAATTCCTTTTCCAATAGCTGTAATGGCTTTGACTCCGATATCAAATGCAGCGAATACACCTGAGAATGTTCGTTCAAGTTTACTCAAAGTTGCTTCTGACGGTTTCATGCTTTCGGCAAAATCATGAAACGACTGAATAAGATCATAAAGTTTATTCGCTCGTTCATCGATACTTTCCGGAGGAAACACTCGCTCCCATCCATCATGTATTGCTCCGAAAACTTTACCAAGATTCGAAAAGGCGATACTCAATCCTTCGATCAGTAAATCACGACCACTAAGTTTGGTAACACCATCGATCAAACCGTCGACACTACCAGACAAATCTGTGGTTGTTTTCGTTGCCTCTTGAAGAGCAGCAATAGTTTCCGGACCAACAATTCCATCCGCTACGATTCCCTTTGCTTCCTGAAAAGCTTTGACAGCAGCTTCTGTTTCTGCTCCATATTTTCCGTCAGGACCAAACTGTGACATCTCATATCCAGCAGCCTGCAATGCCTCCTGGATCTTTCGAACGTCATCACTTGCTTCGTCCATCCCAGCGCCACGTTTGAATACACCCTCAACGTCAAGCATACTCGTTCCAAGGCTATTTACCGATTCTTTTAAAATATCAGTAGACAATGCGCCCGATTGAAAAGCTTTTTCCAAAGAACCATAATCGGAAATCATTTGGTCGACATCGACACCGTGACTTTTAGCAACTTCTTTTATCTTGCTTTCGAAGTCATCAGTGCTAATATTAGCTTCATTAATCTTTCCGACTAACTTGTCCCAGTTAGAAGTAAGCGCGCCGCTAAGAACACCGTTTCGAGAATCGGACATTTTGTTGAAGAAACCACCAATATTATCGGAAAGTTTGGTGAATAGAGAAGCTGCCTGCTCACTATCGCCGATGATCGTTTCCCAACTCTGTGCCCAACCAGATTGTACAGATTCACCAAGAGTATCAAACAACTGAGTGAGCGTTCGTACTTCTGTTGCTGCTTTAACAAGCGATTCATCATCTGCGAACTTCTCAAGAGTATTAATAAGCACATCTGAAGTTAACCAGCTTTCTTTTCCTCCGGCTGTGCTCAATGACTCTCGGAAACTTACGGATTCATCGACTACAATACCCATCTGTTTTGCAGTCTCTTTCAGCGCATTTTGAAATAATTCACCACCCATACCAGCGTTTACAACAGAGTTCCAGTCCTGAAGACTTACTCTTCCAGCAGCAAGAGCTTGTGAAAGCTGATACATCGCAGTCGACGCCTGAGCGGAAGTGGAACCTGAACCAGCAGCAAGGTTAGCGATACCTTTAATAGCCTTAACAGAAGTATCCAGGTCAACACCAGCAGCAGTAAATGTACCAATGTTGCGAGTCATTTCAGCAAAGTTATAAATGGTCTGATCTGCGTATGTGTTCAACTCATCCAGAGCACGGTTTACGTCATCAAGAGTCGTTCCTTTGCTTTGTGTATTTGTAAGAATCGTTGTGATGGATCCCATCTTGGTCTCGTACTCATTGAAACCACTTAAAATAGGATCCAGAGTGAGAGATTTCACCATTTGTGTTCCGGTGGAGATTGCGGCGTTCGTAATATTCTGTAACGCTGTTACTCCGACGATTCCGAGATTCGTAAATCGTCCCGCGATTGTCTCTACGGCAGAGGATAAACCGGAAAAGTTAATCTTGCTACTCGTTGACTGCAAGCTTTGCAAACTTTTGGCTGATTTGTCGAAGTTTAAAGCTGATTTCAGTTTATCCAAGGTGCTCATCGTAGTTTTTGCACCCTGTTCGAATTTGGCATTGTCGAATTGCATTTGAACAATGCGCTGATCGATGCTGCTCACGATGAAGTCACCTCTTTCCAAACATTCTCTGCGATTTTATCAAAAATCGGCCGCATGGCAGGATTGATATAATCTCGCCCCTGCACATAGCCGCCGTTCCTTGTTCCATGTCCATACTGAATGATTACAGCAATAGGCACGCCTTTATTTACATTTGAGTTTGTCCAATAGATGCTGACGGAATTTTTCGTTTGTCGAATCTCGTAATCCCAGGAATTCGCAGTTGTTCCGCTGTCTATTGGTGTTGCCGAAGCAAGGGCGGCAACTCCCTGTTCTGCATACTTCTGCAAATTTCGATAGTAAAGTTTCTTACTGATAGTGTTGAGAAACTTTTCCGTCTTGGAGAAGTCGCCTTTTTGCTTCACAATTACCATTTTGAATTTTCAGTCCTTCTTTATGAAATCAAACTCTTTATCGTATTGTATCCGGCAATTCCGTCAGCAGTTAAACCATGGTCTTTCTGATACTGACGGACAGCTGCATCAAACCCGCTTCCTGCTTCTCCAGGACTCTCAACGCCGTTCGGATTGTATTTGTTAAGATACAGATTGATCTCGACAGCGGTCACAAGATACTGAGTTTCTCCTTTTTTCACATAATGGTTCCCAAGAGCAGCTTCGGATTTTGGTCCCCATTTGCCATCAACAGTCAGACCTGCATTGTAATCAAGATTCATCGCATGCTGAATCGCCATAATTCCGGCTCTCTTCGTATTTGTTCCACGAATTCCATCTACTACAAGACCGGCTCCACAGAAATTATTCGCATGAATCTGTCCAGCTTTCACAAGTTCCGAACCGGAAGAAGTGCTCGGTTTCGAATTGGATGTTTTAGAGGGTCTTTTAATGATCTGCCCTACGTTGATTACATTCGGGTTTGAAATTCCGTTGAATGCTGCGAGTTCGGAAGTGGTTACGCCCATGACCTGAGCAATTTCAGATAAAGTATCGCCAGGTTTTACGGTGTACGTATCAAGAATAGTTGTTTCATTGTTTACATTGTCACGAATAAAATCAGCAACCCTACCATAGCCGATAATATACGGATCGGAAAGGCTGATAGAGCGATAACCAACTGCATCGGATTTATTTCCTTCGATTGCTTTTAATGTTGACCCACTTACAGATACAACATAGCCGACATGTGTAGAGTCCTTCTGAGTATGGCCACTACTATAGAAAACAACATCGTTTCTTTTTGGCGTGTAAGAACCGCCCTGGGATTTACTGTTTTCCCATCGACCTTTGTTTTTAAACCAACGTACACCGGCGTCACAATCCGCAAAGTTCGGAATCACATCGGTAGAAACACCTTTCAAACGTGCAATAACTGTAACGTAAATAGCACACCACGCAACGTTTGTCGGGAAACCTGCTCCTGTATAATCGTTGTAAAGATTAATAAAAAAGTCATCGCCCGTAGGTTCAGACCATCCAAGGTATTTTTCTGCTTCTTTTACCAGCATTATTTATGTCTTCCTTTCTTTAAACGTTTATTATTAAGCGCCATTCTTTGTCTAGCGGCTTCTTGCTTTGACATTTTCTTTGGAGGCTTATTCTTAATATCACAAACGCGAATTAAGGTTAATAGCTTATTCAGATGCCAATATTGGCATTCGAAGGGAATACGAAACGAGACCATCCAATAATAGATGATTTCCGCCGTAATAACGTCTCTATTAGGAGTAGACCTTTCTCGTTCGCTAAACCACGTTGCTGTCTGTTTAGAATCCATATAGTTATAAATCATGTTCAAATCCGATTGAGTTAATGAATTAAATGTTAAAGGGTGCACATCACAAAGATTCAAACACATACATTTGATATAGTCTATTGTTTCTTCTATTGTTTTTGGTTTATCAGATATGAATGGTTTATTCCATTTTGATTCCCATTCAGACAGAGAAGCTAATGAATGTTCGAGTTTTAATGTACATGACGGTATTTCTATAAATTCGTTGGTGATCTCGTTATAATATTCCTTTCCTTTCACTTCAAGTTCAAGCATTCATATTAGAAGCCATTTCCAACGCTTTTTCCTGTTCTTCTTTCGGAACCGGTGTTGGCATAATGCCGTTCACGAACGCAAGTACTTTATCTTCTCCGGAACAAAGTTCGATGAGAAGTTCAGAGAAAGCTTCTGTATTGGAAAACTCTTTGGAAATTTCTTCCGATTTCCTGAAGTGTCTTCCGTCTTCACTTTTCTCGCCGTAGGATTTTAATACAAGCCATTCAAAGTATTCGTAAAGTTTTACTTTGTCCTGTTCTTTTACCATGGCGATCAGTTTGTCACGAAGAGAAGTTTCGCAGGTCATTTCCATTCGCATCAATTCTGCCCGTGACAGATAGAAATAAAAAGTTTCGGTTCTTTTTGTACCGTTATAGTCGGTATATGTAATTTCTTTTGCTAACATTTCACTATTTCTCCTTTCAGTTTACACGCAAATTATTCTTCTGCTGCAAAAATCGCAATTACTTCGTCTGGCGTTGGAAGTGTTGCTTCAGCTGATGTACCCCCGTAAAGCTTGGTTTCCAGCTGCTGAAGTTTTGTCGGATCCGCAACAGTAGAGTCGATCTCGATATGTGCAGTTGGTTCATGTCCAGTTACGGACACTGGTGTGGTTTCGCATTCCCAACTAAACGTAATGGCTTCTGGGGAATCGTTGATTGTCTGATATGCTTTCTCAGACGGAGAAGCTGTCGCGCCATAAATCAGATGCAGCTTATATCCATCGTCGCCCTCAGTTGCTGTATCATTTCCAACCTGTGAACGATAGGAGAAACCGAAAGATTTACGTTTCTGCTGTCCGATATATACTCCATCGGCAGCCGCTACAGTACCATCACATTCATAAAATTCTTTCGGACATGTATAAGCTTCAATAGTAAATGCGAACGTTTCTGCAGATCTCATAGAACCGTATTTGATATTATCCGCATACAGATCGGTAGACTCTGCGCCGGACGGACTCAATGTTACACCGGTAAGACCGTTCCAAGCAACACCTTTATTATACGTTCCGGAAGATCCCGGTAAATAAAGAACGCCGTGATCGGTACCGGTTTCATATTTTCTTTCGCCTGTGCCGTCCCATGTAATTTTAGCCATAATTAAAAGTCTCCTTCCTAATAATAGATGTTAAATACAAAGTGGTTTAAGTTATCCGACTCATAATCTGTGTCATAAGAAGCAGACGGTAAATCACCAATAAAATCGGGTATTTTACTATCTGGATCTTCGTCGATTACTGTAATCTGATAGCGACGTTTTTTAATATACGGAACATTATCTGCATATTTCGTATTTCCTCCAGATCCTCGATATACGATACACGGATAACTTAAACGTAGGGACTCCGAGGGCTGGTAATACACCGATTTCGTAGAAAACCCTAATTGTTTCATAATCTCACACAGAATTGTGTGTAAATCAATTCGAGTTCCCATTATAAACACCCCCAAATGATAAAATAATTCTTGGTCGCTGAATTTCGGCAGCTGTAATTTTCCATTTCGTCCCTAAATATTCGACAAATTTCATAGTCCCGATGTTTTCGTACGCGAAGGAATCTGCGACAATGCTAATCCGGTTATTCATAACGAGATTATCGTTTACTTGTCCGCTGTTTTCCCATCTACGAACTCCAGAAAGAACATCGCCGCGATATGGTTTTGTCGTCTCCGTTGGACGGTAAACTCCAGGGGCTGTTTCTTTCAGAAGAACAAATCCAACGTTTCCATAAAATTTTGCCATTTTGATTTTTCTCCTTAATCTTCAGAATGCTCTTTCGAGTAAAGAACAGTCGCTGCAGAAGCAGAAGCGGAGATCGCAGTAGCAAATGTAACTTCGACAGCACCTGCGTTTTCCTTAAAGAACAGAGGAGTGTAGAACGTTCTATCATACGAAATAAGAACACCCTTCTTGAGTAATTCAAGTAAAGTGTCCTTATCAATACGATCTGCTTCTTCACAAGCTTCTGTTTTATTCAGATAATTGTTTGAGGTTTCTCCGTAAAGAACAATGCTCTTTACAAATTTTTCTTCGGCATCGGCGTAAATTACGTCGTATCCTCTATAATCCATCATGATAAGTTACTCCTTTCTTCAGCCAGTAGTTTTCATCTCGAAAGCCATTGCGGAATACGGTACGGTCAGTGCACCAGAGCAACGAGTCTCGATCAGGTATTTCTGCTGGTTGTAATCAATATCAAAGTCATCAAACATGTTGACTGCTCCGCCGCGATCAGCGCCAACGTTGTAATCACTCATGTTTACAACGACTGCAACCAGAGGATTTCCGTTCTTACCAGTTACGCCTTCCATAACAGGAACAGTAACAATCTTACGAACTCTCATTTTACGAGCCAGAGCAGCTTCGTCAGCATACAGAGCATGTCCGAGAGTATCTTCCAGAAGCAGCATGTCGGTCAGTGCATCTTCCGTGGTATACATCACGGGATTTCCAGATCCTCTGTAAAGTTTCCGGTTCTTGATGACACCCCGGATCAGGGCTTTCGCTTTGTCGTCATCTGTAGCGGAGGAAGCAACCTCAATATCTGCATAAATGGTAAACAGATCATCGTCAAACGCAACTGGACGAATATTCTGATCATTAATATGTTCATCACTGGAAGCCGGACGTCCATCTCCGATCAGATATGCTCTTGCGAGTTCTTCATTCAGCATCATTCTCATTTCTGTTTTCAGCCATGCAGCAACATTAAAGTCCGTAATATCGATCATATCGTCGCGGTCCATTTTCTGTTTCTTATATACAGTTGTCGGTTCCGTACGACGTTTGATCAGACCGAAGAATTCTTCCTTCTTCATTTTTCCTTTGATATAACCTTTTGCGCGAGCATCATCCTCGGTGATGTCTGCAAATACCGATTTCACGCGGGCGAATGGAGTATGATGTACAGAACCCATAATATCGGAAACCCAGCCCATATCTCTCTGGATAAATGTCGGCTGAGTAGTCAGTGTACGATCGTCCGGGAAAAGATAATCGATCTGATCGATACCGTGCTCGAGAACAGCGTCTCTCAGACTTCCAAGACGTTTCGCATCTTTAAAGATCGTAGCGACCTCATCGACGGTTACCAGTGTTCCGTCGGAATGCATCAGGACTCCGGAAGTGTTCTGATCGTTTGTCCTGTCAAAAATGTTTTTCTTCATGTCTGAATCTCCTTCTTCTAATTTTTCATCTTTTTCTTCAAGGGCCTTTCCAATAAGACCGAACATGGTATTTCTCTGTTTATCAGTCATGCTATTGACGACGTCCTCCAGAGTTTCTTCGGAATCTTTTTCACCATCAGATTCCTTTTCATCTTTTTTCTCTTCCTCATCATCCGCATGATAGAAATGCAGAGAAATAGCCTCATCGTAGCCCAGAATCATTGCATCTCCAACTTCTTCGCCATGAGACATGACAACGTCGATAAATGCGCCTGGGTTTGCCCCAGCAGGAACAAGACTCACTTCGCGAATAACTCCGTGAATGACATCGCCACCTACCTGTTTCAGCTGGTTTGCCATAATAGACAGGGAGCGAATGTCTCCATGCTGGACTCTTTTTTTTGCTTTCTGTCCTTCCTCATCTTCATTAAACGCGCCATAAAAATAAACACCCTCGTCACGATTCTCTAACATACCGTGACCAAGAACGTTATCTACGCTGTCATGCTGATGATTCCAGAAGATCGGAACGATTTTTCCGTCACAATCTTTGAATGCGTCTTTGCGAATGGTTCTTCCATCAGAACAATGTAGATCGTTCCGTGTGGCCCATCCGCTAAAGTCCCATTTCTGTTTTCCCATTTTGATTGTTTTCTCCTTCCTCAGTTTTTGTTGTTTCGACAACCTTCTTTTCATCTGGTTGCGTAATGTTACTATTCCTCAGTTCATCCGCTTTTGGATCGCTTGACGGTTTCATACCGATTGCCTGTCGAATCTCATTCGACGTCATAATCTCGTTTCTCGTAAATTTATCTGCAATTTCAGCGATGCTGTTAATTGGAACTAACTTAAACGGATCTCGAAAGAAAAGAATCGTTTGTTTCTGTGTCCTTGCCGTTTTTGTTAAAAACTTACGTTTCATCTCGTCCACGATTGCAGAGACAATCGGTTCAATGATACGAGAATAGTAATTCAGCATAGTTCCTTCGTCTGCGGTTCCATTAAGTATTTCTTGTGTAATACCCAACTGGCTGAACGCTAAATTCGTAAGGTATTCGATTTGACTCATGAGATTATTTTCAACCGATCGATTTAGTTGTGTGACATGTTCTGTAGAATCGATATAAGCAATACCGTGAGAAGAGTGTGCCAATTGGTCTTCGATCTGATCCAAGCGATCTTTTACCAGTTTTTGCTTTGCTGGTGTTTTAATAGTATAAGGAAGCTGTATGATCAAATCCCATCTTCCAGAATTGCTTCGTTCATCCACAGCGTCCAAGAGACTAAACTTTCGGTTCAATCTTTGGATAATGGAATTCGGTTCGTTCATAATTGAATAAAACGGATTCTCTACAATAGCGACGATACTCTTTGGGAGGGTGATCTCTTCCTGTAAACCGGTTCGATCATTGTAAACGCGTAGTCGAACATCGTCTGGATACCATTCAATGACTTTACCAACTCGCATACTTTCGATCTTTTGTAAAGATCCTTCATTTTCTGGATCTACTTCAGTGTCAATATCGACGGGAACTAAAGCAACACATCCTTCATCAAGCATGGACAAAACCGCATCTTGCAGAAACGCTCGTCCAGTCTGATCTTTATTCGCGGATAAATTCAAACGTGCATTTAGTCCTGAGTTGATGACACTCTTAAAACGGTCATTGTCGTCAAGCCGTACATGCTGAATCGTAATTGACGAAGCATCCAACGCTATACGGTTCTCGATTGTTGAAATAATTGATCGATCAACACCTCTTGATAATCGTGGACGATCAGGTCGTTGCGCTGAACCGGGACCAGTATAATGATATACTTTTGTCGGATCTCTGCTGAGAAAAGCATTCCAGGCATGTTTCAACCTGCTTCCAAGTCTAATCTCCATTTTGATTTTTCTCCCTTAATCAAAAGCCTCACGATTGATTTTATACGCCACAAATCCATCCATCATAGCAGCAACACAGTCGATTTTGGCTTCGTATCTTTTCTTTAATAATTTTCGATTTCCGTTTGTATCTTCCATGACAATACAGTTCCCCATAGCAAACTTCATTATTTCTTCATCGAACAAAAGCATTCCTTCTTCGGAAAGTTTCTTCAATTCTCCCAACGGAACGCTTTCTGTTTTGGAACCCTGAATAACCTTTTCTATGCCAAAAGGACCATTCTCGTTCTGCCATCGTTCGATAAACTCTTTTGCATTATACGGGTCGTATCCAAGACACCGTACGTCGTATTCGCATTCGATGATATGATTGTCCAGATTTTCAAAGACTTCCATCATATCCAGAATATTTCCTTCCAGAACAATAAGACTTCCTTCGTTCATGAATTCATCGTATTTAATTCGCATAGCTGCGGGTAATTTCTTCAAGGTCATAGAAGAGATATAGTTTCGGGTTTTAATACCAAATGACCCGTCTTGTAACGGGAATAGAAATGTAAAAGAACAGAAATCGTCGCCTTGTGATAGGTCAACGCCTAAAGAACAAGGCATCCCCCAATAATCTCTTTTCTTATGAGGTATTGTCTCCTCATAAGTGAAGTAATAGGTATAGCCTTCCATAGGTATACCAAATCTTTTTGCAAGAATGTCATTTCTTGCAGATGGAGTATTCTCGGCTCGTTCAACATCAAGTTGATAAGCTTCATAACTTACGGTTTTACCGATGTTCGGATTCGCTTTCATCCACAACTCAGGATGATTAATCTCGTCCATGGAATCTAGCTTATACCACCAGATTGATACATGTGGATTGAAATATTCTCCTTTAAGAATTTTCATCAATTCCATTTTGATTGTATCGCCAGCCCCGTTTCTGACGGTTCCTTCTGAACTAACAGCGACAATCAAATAGTCGTCCAATTTAGACGCACCCTGCTCCAGAGCACCGATAGGATCCTCTCGAATATCTCCGGACAACCATTCATCAACCGTAGAATATTTGTTTCGTAATCCCTGTAACTTCGGAATAGACATTGGTACAATGCTCAGAATTGATTCCGTAATAAAATTCTGAATTCCCTCCTTGGTTGGGGCCAGCTTCTGACGAAGCGCCCGGGATCCAGTAGTATTTTGCAGCGAACCTTGAGTTAGGAACTTAAATAGCGGACCTCTTGCTCTCGCTATTGCTGTTCGTAGAGGACTCATTACTTCATCCGCCTGTCGCATTGTTGGGGCAGTAGTGACTTGCTTAGTTGTAGATGTATCAACAACAAGACCATATCCCTGTATACATGTTTCATAAAGAGATTTAGATGCACCTCTCCCAACAATTAAATATTGTTTCTTTGTGAGGCGTTGTTTCACTCGTTTATTTACGTATCTACCAGAATGTCCATCTTTTGACGGAACCCATACGGATCTGTCTACAAAATAATACCATCCAAAAACCTGTTCTCCCCACACTTTGAACGAAAGCAACATGTGAAAATCAGATCCATCGGTAAGAGTTAATTCCTCTTCACAGAAAGCAATCCAACCTTCCACCGCCTGATCATCGTAATACGCACGTGGACTGTCAATAAGATCGTCGATTCGGTTCATTTCCATGGCAATCTCTTTGCATACGGGAATTTCTCCTCGCATTACAGCATCTCGAAATATGCCATAATATTTCGGAACCGCAGTATTTGATAATGCCATATCTTATGCTCCAATCTATTTATCTTTCTGACCTTTCTTCGGATTTACGATATTCGCTTTGAAGATCTTATTCACAGCTGTTCCCATACCGTAAGTGACCAACTGGGTTGCAATGTTTTTACCAGAAGTTTCCAAAACGCTCATAACAAACTGCTTTCCTTTGTTTACTTGTTTCTGACCAGATGGGGTGGTTAAATCTCGGTACTGTTTTTCAAGATTTAACCGGTTAATACGATCTCGCAGTTCCTGATCGGTCAGATCTTTGATTCCATCGTTAACCGATGATGAATCGCTATATCTCTTTTTTCCAGCAGCGGTTAAACTTCCGTCTTTGTTCTGGTATCTTCGAATACCCCATTTCATTCCTTTGATGCCGAAGTGATACAATTCGTTTTCCATTTTGATTTTCATCACCCCTTTTGATCTCCGTCGGAGTTATTCAGTGTTTCGGCATTTGCATACAATCTCCATTCGTATTCACTACACTGACGTTCCATGCTATCAACAACAAACGAATTCGAAGGGGGATCAAATGCGAGCCGCACTTTCAGATACATATAAGTCTTTGCTGCTTCGTAATCGTAACTGGATCCAAAAAACTCATTCCAGGTCTCACTCGATCCTGTTACATAAAACGAACTATTTCCAACCCCAAGTTGTACCAGCAACATAAATGCAGAATTAATATGTACGATAATCTCTGGATCGAATGCCGTGCATTCTTTTTCAATGCCAAGCATTTGTTTTATCGTATCTAAAATACTCGTTTCCATAATTTCTCCTTATTGTTTCCAAGGACATGTGTCGTTCTTCGTCCGTTCTTTCGAAAAGAATATATCAGAGTCTTTCACTCCGTAGTGCAACGCGTTGTGTGTTTGATGGGAAACCGTGATTAAATATTCCGGATTTAAGAGAAGATCCGAACGTTCGATAAGATCTTTTTCAGAAATCGGATTCATGTGATGGATTATAGGGTTCCCATAAATTTCACGACCTTCAACACCAAGATCGCATCCATAATCTCTCAGGATTACTATATCTCGGATTCTTTTCCATTCCTGCGAACGATAAAATCTCTGATTCAACCAACGATCAAAGCCAAAAGTTTCCTTTCCAACATGTCCTCCTAAATATAAATACTTGAATCTCTCGTCGAACGTTTTCATAGAATTCAACTCTGTGTAAGTTCTAAAAATCTTCGTATTCATCATCGTAATCTTCTTCGGCATTTCCGCTGTATCGTTTCATCGCCTCAATAGCGTTACGGGCGATTTCGTCATTCATCTGAGAAGCCTTGATGTTCTCGGTCTTTGCTTCAAGCAATTCCATTTCTTTCTTACGATGTTCACGTTCTTCTTTTTCTTTGCTGGATCCAAGTTTTAAGAAATGAGTAATGACCTGTGACGACGCAGTGCCGTCAAGTAACTGCTGTTCTGCGAGTCGCATAGACAAAGCTATCATGCGATTTTCCTGTGCTTCTGGAGTTAATGCTGGACGAATCTTTTTTGTCTGACTTTTTTCTTTTTGTCTAGCCATTTTGTTCACCTCGTCCATACTTATTAAGACTTTTATATAAGAAGTGCATGACATTGAAAAGAGTCCATAGACCTGATTTTAGTGATGAGCCGAAAGGAGAAATAGGAAAAAGCTCCCTAAACTCTTGAATCAAGCCCATGAACCCTTTTAAA
>ERZ1090868.428-NODE-428-length-23577-cov-11.189992_pt1 | contig 23577 bp, 14 predicted proteins | sample MGYA00478475_ERZ1090868 | MGnify/ENA primary metagenome ERZ1090868 (study PRJEB33644, sample SAMEA5815747) | chicken gut metagenome | biome: Chicken; feature: Gastrointestinal Tract; material: Caecum | place: Ireland | collected 2019-01-01 | study: A study of the...
TCCGTCAGTCGTATAACTATTTAAAACATACCATCCTTTTCCAACAGTGTCAAGGTTTTTTTGATGGCGGACGAAAACAGACCGGCGCAGGCGGCATGGGAGTGCGCCGGCCCGTTTTCTGTTTGCCTTCTTGGGCGGGGAATGGCGTGAAGGCGCTGCGCGCAATACACATCATTTCACAATGCCACCTTGAGATTCTCTTATGCATAACACGAAAACGCCTCACGGAAAACATCTATGGAAAGCAGCAAGCAAAATTACAACTGTTCTTAGGCCGTAGTGCATACATCATGCGTCATACGGCACGTGACATGCCACCACCCGTCTCTCTCCCACAACAGGTTAAGCGAAGACCAGAAAGCCCCCAGGGCCGGCGGCATGCGTGTGCGGCGGGCATCTGTGGGGATGCGAGAAAATCTTAACGCTCCGAAAGCCTTCGGACCGGGGCAGGCGCAGGGCTTCACGCCCGGAGCCTGAGGAGCACTGAACAGAGAACGTATCAAACGTTCTCTGCGAATTGCTCCGGTACCCGGTCCGAATGCTTTCGGAGCGTTTTAGATTTTCCACATTCCCACAGCCGCCCGCCGCACACGCATGCCGCCGGCCCTGGGGGTTTTCGTCCGTCCTCTTAACCCGCCCCTATTTTATGCCTGCACAGCGTTGAGGGCCTGATCAAGATCAGCGATGATATCGTCGATGTTCTCGATTCCCACCGAGAGACGGATCAGATCCGGAAGAACGCCTGCCTCGATCAGCTGCTGGTCGTTCAGCTGGCGATGCGTATGGCTCGCCGGGTGAAGAACACAGGAGCGGGCGTCAGCTACGTGAGTCACGATTGCGATCATTTTCAGTGCGTTGGTAAACTGCATCGCGCCGTCGCGGCCGCCTTTCGGTCCGAAACAGAGAACACCGCAGGTTCCGTTCGGCATGTATTTTTCTGCCAGTGCATGGTATTTGTCGTCTTTCAGTCCTGCATATTCCACCCAGGCTACTTTCGGATGGTTCGCCAGGAACTCCGCAACCTTCTGTGCGTTCTGGCAGTGGCGCTCCACGCGCAGATGCAGAGTTTCCAGACCGATGTTGGTCAGGAACGCATTCTGCGGAGACTGGCAGGCGCCCATGTCGCGCATCAGCTGTGCGGTCGCTTTTGTGATGTAGGCTTTCTTTCCGAATTTCTTGGTATAGACAACGCCGTGATAAGACTCGTCCGGAGTGGTGAGTCCCGGGAATTTGTCGGCGTGCGCATCCCAGTCAAAGTTTCCGGAGTCTACGATCGCTCCGCCTACTGCCATCGCGTGTCCGTCCATATATTTGGTCGTGGAGTGTGTGATGATGTCCACACCATACTTGAAGGGCTGGCAATTGATCGGAGTGGCAAAGGTGTTGTCGCAGATCATCGGTACCCCGTGGTCATGTGCCAGTTTTACGAATTTTTCAATGTCGAGGATAACACCCGCCGGATTGGAGATCGTCTCGGCAAAAACGGCTCTCGTGTTGGGTTTAAAATATTTCTCCAGTTCTTCCGCCGGCAGATCCTGGTCTACCAGAGACGTCTCGATCCCGAAACGTTTCAGCGTAACGCTCAGCAGGTTGGAGGTTCCGCCGTAAACCTTCGCCGCGCAGATCACGTGGGAACCGGCTTCACAGATATTTGTCACCGCCAGCAGTGTCGCGGCCTGTCCGGAAGATGTCAGCATCGCTGCCGCTCCGCCTTCCAGATCACAGATCTTCTGTGCAACCATGTCGCAGGTCGGGTTTTGAAGTCTGGAATAAAAATATCCTTCTTCTTCCAGATCGAACAGTTTTCCCATCTCTTCGCTGGTCTCATATTTGAATGTCGTGCTCTGATAAATCGGAAGCACTCTCGCTTCCCCGTTCTTTGGCTGCCATCCGCCCTGGACGCAGATTGATTCTTTGTTTAATGTCATTGGTCTCTTCCTCTCCTGTTTTCCGATAATCGTAATTATCTTTTTCGTACTGATACAAATTATATCGCTTTCCTTTTTATTAGGCAATAGGGTTTTCTTACACTTTCCCGTAAATCTCCTTCGGAACGTACGCCCGCACGGAGATTCCTTCGTCCAGGTACTCTTCCTCCAGCAGTTCCCCCTGTGTCCGGATCATCTGCAGGATCCCGGCCTGGCTGTAGGGATAGACCCGCTCCACATAGATCTGGTTCCTCCGCAGAAGCTGTTCCAGTCTCTGCTTCAGTTCCTCCATTCCCTGACCGGTCTTCGCAGAAGTGAGGATCGCATAATCCGCGTTCGGATCCGTAAATGTCCGCTTATTGACCAACTTGTCTTGTTTGTTAAATACCGTAATCACCGGTTTGTCCTCCGCCTTCAGCTGACGCAGTGTCTCATAGACCACCTGCATCTGAGCTTCCATCTGCGGATTGGACGCGTCGACCACGTGAATGATGATATCCGCATAGTAGACTTCCTCCAGAGTGCTCTTGAATGCCTCGATCAGATGGTGGGGGAGTTTCCGGATAAAGCCAACGGTATCGGTCAGCAGAATCTCCTGTTTCCCGGAAAGCTGCAGCACGCGGGTCGTGGTGTCCAGTGTCGAGAACAGTTTCGCGTCCTCCAGGATTCCCGCGTTCGTCAGATAATTTTCGATCGAACTTTTTCCGCTGGAACTGTAGCCAGTCAGCGCCGCCACTTTCTTATGGGAGCGCTTTCTCTGGGCGCGGATCAGTTCCCGGTGTTTTACCACTTCCGCCAGTTCCCGCTTCAGCTGTCCGATCCGTTCATGGATCCTCCGGCGGTCCACCTCCAGCTTTTTCTCTCCGGGCCCGCGGGTTCCGATTCCGCCGCCCAGTCTGGAGAGAGAACGTCCCATTCCTTTCAGGTGGGCCGCCCGGTAACGCAGCTGTGCAAGTTCCACCTGGATCTTTCCTTCGCTGGTAACGGCATGCTTTGCAAAAATATCCAGGATCACCAGCGTCCGGTCCATGATCTTCAAATCCAGCTCCTGCTGCAGATTATTCATCTGCGCCGGCGACAGTTCATCGTCGCAGACGATCCCCGTCGCCTCCAGCGCATCCGCCATCATCCGCAGTTCTTCGATCTTTCCTGTTCCGATGTACGTGCCGGGATGAATCTTTTCTCTCCGCTGGATCATGGTACCGACCACTTCTCCGCCTGCCGTCCGGACCAGTTCTCCCAGCTCATAGACCGAGTCTTCCGTATCATCATCCGTCTGTTCCTGCACGCCTACCAGGATCAGGCGTTCCGCTTCTTCCTTTAATTCAAATGGTTTTGTCATGTTTCTCCTTTTCCTGTAACCGTTCAGCCGGCTGAACGGTTACAAACTGAGCGTGTCCGAAAATCCATTGGTATTGACAAATACATTTTTCAAACACGCTCAGTCTGTTTATTCTGAAATATTATGACGTCAGAGTCAAAAGATCTTTTGCCCCCAAGGATGCTACGGATTGCTCCGCATTTTATGCTCCCACAATCCTAAAAACATTCGAAATCCGCCCGATCGGGCGCGAAGTAATTTTCAACTGCCGGATGCCGTAACTGTTTGCCAATCCGAACCGCCACTGATCTTATCTTACCTGCTCTGCAGAAACCGGTTCTCCCGGATCGCCGCTTCATTGTCCGGAAACTCTTCCAGGAACGACGCCATCAATGTCTTTGCCTGCTCAAAATCCAACTTTCTCTCGTATGCCACGATCTGGTTATACAGCAGATTTTCCCGGTCCTGGCCCTGAGCATCCGCGAGGCCGCTCTCAATATGCTCCAGTGCGGAGTCATAGCTGCCTTCCACGATATCACAGAGAGCAAGTCCATTCTGCGCAGCCGCCTGGTCGTCGCCCTCCAGCGCCTGCTCGAACACTTCCCGGGCGCCGGCTGTGTCGTTCTGGTTCAGATAAATATTTCCCAGCATAGACAGCGCCTCGGCGCTGCCTTCCTCCCGCGCTGTCTCCAGCGCTTCTCTGGCCTTTTCTGTGTCCTCCAGATAATAGTATACGCAGCCCAGCTCATAATAATCTTCCGCATCCTTCGGGGAGATCCCGGCAGCTTTTTCCAGAAAGCTGTCGCCGTCCGCCTTCATGCTGCTGTCCTGATACATCTGGTAAATATTCAGGCACATCTCATAGCTTTTGTCTTCATCCGACGCCTTCTTGAAATCTTCCCGGGCACTGTCATACTCCTTCAGATTTAGATACAGGCATCCGCGCGAAAAATAAACATCACCGTCCGGAAACACTTTCTCCATCTGGTCGTACACATCCAGCGCTTCATCGGTATTTCCCGCCAGCTGAAGCGCCTGCGCCTGATAGAACATGATGTCCTTCTGAAAATCTTCATTTTTGTATTTCATCGCGTCACGGCTGTTCTGAAACGCTTCCGCCGCTTTGTCATATTCCGTGCTTTCCAAATAAGCGATCCCGATCGCGCGGTAGCTTTCCGCAAGGCGTTCGCCGGCATCGACGGCTCCCTGGAACATTCCGATCGCCGTCACGTAATCCTGCTCCTCCATTGCCTCCATGCCTCTGTCATATAATTCGGACTGTTCCTTTCCGCAGCCCGCCAGCGAAACCGCCAGCAGGCATGCGGTCAATAGCAGTGCTTTTCTCATCCTACCACTAATCCTTCTCGGTTCATCACTTCGATCACATCGTTCACGTGCTTCTCACAGAGTTCGTCGGTGGAAGCCTCCACCATTACCCGGATCACCGGTTCCGTACCGCTCTCACGCACGAGGATCCTTCCGTCGTCGCCGAGCGCCTCCTCTACTTTTTTGACCGCTGCCTTCACTGCCTCGTTTTCACGGGCAGCAGCCTTGTCTTCCACCCGCACATTTTTCAGAAGCTGCGGATAAATCGTCACTTCAGACGCCAGCACACTCAGCGGAAGCTTTCTCTCCATCAGCACTTCCATCACCATCAGCGAGGTCAAGATGCCGTCTCCCGTCGTCGCGTGTTTGCTAAAAATAATATGTCCGGACTGCTCTCCGCCGAGGGAATAGCCATTTGCCATCATATTCTCACAGACATACTTGTCACCCACCGCTGTTTTCTCATAACGGATGCCGGCGCGGTCGCAGGCTTTATACAAGCCCAGATTGGACATGACTGTGGTAACGATCGTATCCTGATTCAGGCGTCCCTCTTCTTTCAGGTACTTCCCGCACACATACATGATCAGATCGCCATCCACCACATTTCCTTTTTCATCCACAGCGATACAGCGGTCCGCATCGCCGTCATAAGCAAAGCCCACATCCAGCTGATTCTCCCGCACAAATCTCTGCAGTTCCTCAATATGTGTGGAGCCACAGTTTGTATTAATATTCGTTCCATCCGGCTCATTGTGGATCACATAAGTCTTGGCTCCCACCGCGTCAAACACGCTCTTGGCAATCGCGGAGGCGCTTCCGTTGGCGCAGTCCAGTCCTACACGTTTTCCTTTGAAAGAACGGGTGGGAAGGGAAATCAGATGGCCGATGTAACGGTTCCGGCCCGCGGAAAAATCTACGGTACGCCCGATCTTTTCACGGACAGCAAACGGAATCTCCGGCACGCCTTCGTCGATGTAAGTCTCGATCTGCTCCTCCACAGACGCCTCCATCTTCTGTCCGGCGCCGTTGATGATTTTGATCCCGTTGTCATAGAACGGATTGTGGCTGGCGGAGATCATAATCCCGCAGTCGAAGTTTTCCGTCCGGACCACATAGGAAACACTCGGAGTCGTCGTGACATGGAGCAGATAGACGTCCGCTCCGGAGGCTGTCAGCCCGGCCACCAGCGAATATTCGAACATATAGCTGGAACGGCGGGTATCCTTTCCAATCACAATCTGGGCACGGTGATCCTTTCCGAAATACCATCCGAGAAATCTTCCCACTTTATAGGCATGCTCTACAGTAAGATCAATATTTGCTTCCCCCCGAAATCCGTCTGTACCAAAATATTTTCCCATTTTTCTTACTTCCTTTCCCCTTGATTTTCAGCGGCAGTTCCAATGGTTAAACCGCTGCCATTTCGTAACAGTTCAGCCTGCTGAACTGTTACGCCCTTTCCACTTTGTTTTTCCTGAACCCTGCTCTCTTACAAATATATGCAGGCGTTTCCCCGCTTTTTCCGTAATCATTCCGCCAGTGGAACGATTGCTTTTTCTGCTTTTCAGACGATCTCCGGGCGCAGCGCCCGGAGACATTTCCAGTACCGGATTCTCCACGCTGCATCCATCCGTCAGCAACAGGACAACCGGTTTTACGACACTTCTTCCTGCATGGAACTCAGCTTTGCGGCCTGGTCTGCTGCGATCAGGCTGTCAATGATCTCGTCCAGATCCCCGTCCATAATGCTGTTCAACTTATACAGCGTCAGTTTGATTCTGTGGTCCGTCACACGCCCTTGCGGAAAATTGTATGTCCGGATCTTCTCGGAACGGTCTCCGGTACCCACCTGGCTCTTTCTCAGCGCCGCCAGTTCATCGTGCTGCTTTGCCTGCTCCAGTTCATAGAGACGGGCGCGCAGGATCTTCAGCGCCTTATCCTTGTTTTTCAGCTGAGACTTTTCATCCTGGCAAGAGATCACGATCCCGGTCGGAAAATGGGTCAAACGCACGGCAGAATCCGTCGTGTTGACACACTGCCCACCGTTTCCCGACGCACGGAACACATCAAATTTATACTCCGACGGATCGATGTGAACTTCCACCTCGTCCACCTCCGGCATGATCGCAACGGTCATCGTCGAAGTGTGGATTCTTCCTCCGGCCTCCGTCTCAGGCACACGCTGTACCCGGTGGGTACCGCTCTCATATTTCATTCGCGAATAGGCGCCGTTTCCGTTGATCATAAACGTCGCATCCTTAAAACCGCCGATGCCGTTTTCGTCGACGCTCATCATCTCTGTCTTCCATCCCCGGCGTTCTGCGTATTTTACATACATCCGGTAAATTTCTGCGGTGAACAGAGCCGCCTCGTCTCCGCCGGCGCCCGCCCGCAGTTCAACGATCACGTTTTTGCTGTCGTTGGGATCCTTCGGCAGCAGCAGGATCTTCAGCTCCTGCTCCAGCTCTTCCACGCGCTTTTTCGCCCCGGAGAGTTCCTCCTTGAGCATCTCTCTCATTTCCTCATCATGTTCCTCTTCCAGCATCGCCACACTGTCCTCGATGGTCTGTTCACAGTTTTTATATTCCTGATAAGCGTCTGCGATCGGCTGGAGTTCCGCCTGTTCCTTCATCAGCTTCTGGAACATTCCCGGGTCATTGGCGACCCCCGGTTCGTTCAGCTGATTCAGAACCTCTTCCAGGCGAAACAGAATATCATCCAGTTTATCAAACATTGCTCTCTAACTCCTTCAATCACTGCCCCTGCGTCCCACCGCCGTCCGGTCCAGGCCCGCAAGGTCTCTGACAATTTCTATCTGTTCCAATCCATACATTTCCATCATACGACGCAGATCTTCCCCCTGATCATAGCCGATCTCAAAACACAGCCATCCCCCCGGCTTCAGGAAATCACCGGTCCGTTCCAGGATCCTCCGGTAAAAATACAGGCCGTCTTCCTTTCCGTCCAGCGCCATCCGGGGTTCATGGTCCCGGACCTCCGGCATCAGCGTCGGGATCACATCCGTCCGGATATACGGCGGATTCGACAGGATCAGATCGAACGTTCCTTCCACCTGCTCAAACAGGTCGCTGCGGCAAAACTCTGCCTCTATCTTTAAATCGGACGCATTTTTCTTCGCTACTTCCAATGCCTGTTCCGACAGATCTACGCCAAGTCCTGACACCTCCGCACAGTTGGCCAGTACGGACAACAAAATACACCCGGACCCGGTACACATATCCAGGATCCGCATCCCCGGTCTCACACGTTTCAGCGCCTGTTCCACCAGAATCTCCGTATCCTGCCGCGGGATCAGAACGTGTTCGTTGACCGTAAACGGAAGACCGTAAAACCAGGCCTTTCCGATCAGGTGCTGCAAAGGAATCCTCTGTCCCCGCCGGGCGATCAATGCCTCATACTTCCGGCTCTGTTCCCCGGACACCACCGTGTCACTGTGGGCAAAGTACCAGCTCCGGCTGATCTGAAACACTTCCTCCAGCAACAGCCAGGCGTCTGTCGCGGCGTCCTCGACGCCTTTTCCGGCTAAATATAACATACCTGAATCCAGCAGTTCTTTCAAGCTTTTTTCTCTGTTTTCAGCCATTTTCACTTCCGGCGCAGCAGTTTTCCGCGCTTCTATCCCTTTCTGTATGCTCTTCGCCGAAATTTTCCCGCAAATAAGCCTTCCAGTCGAACACAGCTTCCACCGCTGCGATCGCCACCTCGACCATCTCAGGTTCCGGTTCCCGTGTCGTCAAATGCTGCAGCATCATTCCCGGACGGCTGATAAGATTTACGGCTTTATTGTCAAATTTTCCGGCGAACCGGATGATCTCATAGGAAACGCCCGCGATCACCGGTACCAGCAGAACACGCAGCACCACGCGAAGGATCGGAGAATCCACCTGTATGAACAGGAAGAAAATGATACTGATAATGATCACGTACATCAGAAAACTGGTTCCGCACCGCTTATGTTCCCTGGAACTTTTCATGACGTTTTCCACATTCAGTTCCATCCCATGCTCAATACAGTTGATGCACTTGTGTTCCGCGCCGTGATACATGAACACTCTCTGGATATCCTGCATTCTGGAAATAGCCCAGAGATACAGCACAAAAATCCCGACACGCACCAGTGCCTCCACGATCGTCACGGCAAGATGGGGCACCTGCATCCGTCCAAGCTGCGACGCCAGAAAATACGGCAGCAGCATAAACACCGCTATGGCGACAACAACGGAAAAAACGACGGAACCGTACATCATCAGGCTATCGTCCTTTTCCTTTTTCCTGAGCGCAGCCTGCCGTTCCTCCTCGCTCATTTCCTTTCGTTTCTGTTCCTCTTCTTCATCTTCATAAAAGGTTGCGGAATACATCAGGCACTTCATCCCCGTCACCAGCGAATCCACAAAGCTGAAAACGCCGCGGATGATCGGAAGCTTCAGGATCTTTTCATGGCGGGCCAGCGGTCTGTGTTCCTCCACCTTGACGACGATCTCCTGATCGGGTTTGCGCACGGCAACCGCATATCTGTCCTTGTTCATCATCATGATTCCTTCCATGACCGCCTGACCGCCGATATTCGATGATTTCATAATTTTCCTTTCTCTGTTCCGGACCGGACAGCCGTTCGGAATCAGTTGTCCGGATAACAGAATGGGTTGAGATTTTCCAACCTCAACCCATTGTTTCACACTTATGTTGTTTCTTATTTCATGCCGTATTTCTTGTTGAACTTCTCAATACGTCCGCGAGCTGCTGTTGCCTTCTGCTGTCCGGTGTAGAACGGATGGCATTTGGAGCAGATTTCTACGTGAATATCTTTCTTAGTAGATCCTGTTACAAATGTATTTCCACAGTTGCAGGTAACAGTTGCCTGATAATATTCCGGATGGATTCCTTCTTTCATCTTTTTCACCTCTTCTTATTCTTCATTATTTGTCCAGAACGACGTCCGCAGTTTTTACCTTCTCCCCAGAACGTATGTACCGCTCTTTCTGAAACGTGACTGCTTTCGGCCTTTCTGATTGTTTCTATCACTAAGATTCTTTCGAATCCTGCACAGCTCTCAAATTATAACATACCTTTTTACAAATTGCAAGATATTATACAATTTTTTGTTTTTTTAAAATCTGCACCAGCTCGCCGTTATTTCTGGTTCTCGCAAACATATTCAGAATATTCTCCGCCGCCTCTTCAGATTTCAGTCCATTCAGCGCCCGGCGCATATTGTAAACTGCTTCCTGCTCGTCGGCGGTCAGCAGCAGATCCTCCCGCCGGGTTCCGGAGCGGGCAATGTCGATCGCCGGGAAGATTCTCTTTTCCTGAAGCTTCCGGTCCAGGATCAGCTCCATATTACCGGTGCCTTTAAACTCCTCATATACCACGTCGTCCATCTTACTTCCGGTATCCACCAGCGCAGTCGCCAGGATCGTCAGACTTCCGCCTTCCCTCATATTTCTGGCGGCGCCGAAGAACCGTTTCGGCATATGCAAAGCCGCCGGGTCGAGACCGCCGGACAGAGTTCTTCCGCTCGGCGGAACGGTCAGGTTGTAGGCCCGGGCCAGACGGGTAATACTGTCAATAAAGATCATAACGTCTTTTTTATGTTCCACCAGACGCTTCGCCCGCTCGATGACCATCTCGGAGACACGTCTATGGTGATCCGGAAGTTCATCAAAGGTGGAATAGATGACCTCTACATTCGGTCCCTGAATGGCCTCGCGGATATCCGTCACCTCCTCCGGACGCTCATCGATCAGCAGAATGATCAGATGCATTTCCGGGTTATTCCGGAGGATCGATTTCGCGGCGTCCTTCAGCAGAGTGGTCTTTCCAGCTTTCGGCGGAGAGACAATCATTCCCCTCTGCCCTTTTCCAATCGGGCTGACCAGATCCACCACACGCATCGCAAGACTTCCGCCGGGACGTTCCAGCTTCAGACGTTCCGTCGGGAAAATCGGCGTCATATCCTCGAAGCTGCATCGCTTGGAGACAGAATCCGGGGCAAATCCGTTGATGGATTTCACATACATCAGGGCTCCGAACTTGTCATTCTGGGATTTTGCTCTCGTATTTCCGCGGATCATGTCTCCGGTTTTCAGTCCGAACCGCCGGATCTGCGCCGGAGATACGTAGACGTCGTTCTCGCCGGGAAGGAAATTTTCCGACCGGATAAACCCGAAGCCGTCCTGCATAACCTCCAAGATTCCGCAGGCTTCACGGCCGCTCTCGATCTGCGGCTGCTCTTTTGCAGTTTCCTGTGTCGGTTCGCTCTCCGCATTCTCACGGGACTGCGGTTCGCGGACTGTGTGTTCCCTCTTTCCGGCGTGCTCCCGATACCCTTTCTTTTCCTGAGAATTCTCCTGTTTTTCATGTCTGTTCTCTTCCGACGGAGAATAAGACGTGCGCTCTCTCAGTTTTTTTTCCTGAACTTCCTGCGCTTCCTGCTTTTCCGCTCTCTCCTCAGGCTCCTTCCGCTCCGTTTTCCCGATTTTCCCGCCGGACGCAGAGCTCTCCGCGCCTTCTTCTTTCTGGTCCTCTTCCAGCATCCGCTCAATCAGGGCTTCTTTGCGCAGCGAAGACACACCTTTCATGTTTCTGCTCTTCGCCAGTTCCCTCAGGACGCTCAGAGGTAAGGATTCATATTTTTCTCTTGTCATTCTTTTTTCCTCATATCTTCCTAAACATTTTCTGTTCTTTTGGGATTTTATTATCACTGAAATTTAAAAATAGAAACCGGTCTGTATCCCGACCGGAATAATGAATTGTGTGAAAAGAGGCTTGCCACACCCTTTGACGGTGTCATTATAACACATCTCCCGGCAAGTGTACAGTTTTTCTTTTCTTGCCGGGAAAATGAGAATTTTCAAAATAATTCTGGACAACGAAGAGAATCTACTATATAATACTTTCTATGCGGATATGGCGGAATTGGCAGACGCGCCAGATTTAGGTTCTGGTGTCTACGACGTGCAGGTTCAAGTCCTGTTATCCGCAGTAATTTTTTCTCAGACTTCCTGCAGATTTCATAAAATCCAGGGGTCTTTTTTATTTTCAACCAGGGACATGAGAAACTCCGGTCCGGATTCCGCGCTGTACACCCTTACCATCCCTCCAAAACTGGATAGAAATCACATATATCACAAATCCGCAGGGATAGATCGGTCTTTTTCTGCAATTCCGTGATCGCAGCTTCCATCGGAGACGCTATCACTTTCTTACGTGTATTCACTTTGGTTCCACAGTGTTGGCACACATGCTCCCTGTGCGGGATATAACTGTCTTTTCCCGCCTCAAAAAGATACTTCTTACATTTCGGACATTGCATAAGCACTACTCGTCCTTTCAGATATGGCAATGTTTTCTGAACCATATAAGTTCGCACTTGTTCAACGTCCAGATACACGCCGTCGATTAAGACCTCATCATAAGTCTCGTCAATAGTCGGACAGATGGAATTTTCAGCATAGGCATGTATATGTATACCATATTCTTCGTTCTCTCCGAAAGTGCGGAGTAATGCTGTATTTGATCCCCAGACAGAAATACCGTAAGGATAATCTGACTGTTTTAACGATATACTTTTGCGTGGACGTATGAGTTTTCTGTGGAGTTTTTCATCCCCCCAGCAATGCTGTTGCTTTCATTACAGGATTTCCAATATTGGGCGTTGATACATAAAAATTACTGCCACACCTTGTACAAAGATGTTTTCTATGGGGATTTACTGCAAACGTATCTTTATCCAAATGAGGATATCCGCATTTGGGGCATTCAATATAAGCCGTCTCATGTCCTGACATACTGGCGGATACATACGAAATTGCAGCAGGATAATCCAGATCAACAGTTTCATTTTCATTTACCACATGAATAAACTGGAAGGTTCTATGAATACGTTTTTCCTTTCCTGACTCTCGCCCTGCGCGAACAAAAATCCCCAAATCCGGGTCCCGATTTGTTGTATCATAAACCGGAAGAACATTTCCCCATAACGTGATCCCATCTGGATATTCCACCGGATCGATAGTCAGAGAGTTTTCCGAAGTTTCGACGATCGGATCTGTCTTTGCCAGACAGCGTTCAAAGATTTCGCCTTTTCCGTTGCTCGCAGGCGCATGATGCTCGGTACACCAATACCTCAAAGTTCCGTTTCTGTTTTTTCCGACACATACAATATTGCATTTTGACATACCGGACACCTCCGTTTACAAAAATGTTACTTTCATTGTAACATCGATAAAATCTCATTTCAATCATTACAACTTTACGATACCAAGGACAAAAGGTCATAAATTTCATGCAAGCATGAAATTTATGACCTTTTGTCGCTTGTCTCATTCTATATTTTAAGATTATGCAGCAATTCAGCGGCCAAACTGCTACGGCATCCAGTCATTGAAAACCGCTCCGTGATAGTCTGGACGCTCTCAATTCCTGTGTTGGCATACAGACTGTGCAACAGATGCGCAGACCCGGCAAAACGGTTCCCTGCATCCTCCAAAACATCCGGAGCGGTATCCCCGTTTCTATTGTCAGGAGCGGCGGCAACATCGCTGTTCTCACGGTCAGGAACTGCCGAAACATCGCCGTTCTCACGATCGGGAACCGTCGAAACATCATTCCTATCCTCATCGTCGGAAACGTTTAGCTCTGCGTCTCCATCTTCAACGGGCGAAGCCGTTTCGCCGTCCGGGTCTTCCTGTTCTGCAGGCTGCTCCGGGATTTCTCCGTTTTCCTCCTGACTGCCCGGAGAATCTGTGTTTTCGTCAATGCCGTCATGATCTTCCGGCCAAACCTCGCTGCTCTCAGACATCTCTTCCACCGTCACACTTTCATCACGGTACTCATAATATCCTTCCGACCTGGTCTTGACCAGAGGAATCTGCGCCCCGTCCGAATCGTCCATCCTGATATTTCCGAGGATCACTTTTCTGGCCTTCACAGCGAGGAGGGCCTGGGCGTCCTCCTCGTAAGAAGACACGCTGATCGTCAGATCCTTTACGAAGCCATACTGCAGGTCTCCAAACAACGGATACCGCATGCCTGTGATCTTATGGCCGTTTCCGTCCAGGATTCCGATAAATCTTCCCGGGATATAACTTCCGCCGGACGCCGTGATCCCGCTGAAATCAAGATCCTGCTCCAGGCGATAGCTTCCGAAGGGATTCTGCTGTGCCAGACGGATCAGATCTTCCGCAGAGGATACGGGGATCACCGCCGGACTCTGATAGATCCCGCCATCGCTGAAATCTCCCGTCACCCGTTTCACCATTCCATAGATCATGCGTTTCGTCTCAATGCTCTGGCTGGTGTTTCCGTTTTCCGCGTCCGTTTCAAAAGCAGCTTTGAACTGTCCGATCACCGTTTCTTTGTCAAAATACGGAATCCGGTCCAGTTTCTGCTCCACTTCCCGATATCGTCCCAGTTTATATTCCTTCCATGTAATATTCGGATCGCCCGTGATCGTGCGGAGCGCTTCCAGGTCATTTTTGCTGAGTCCCGACATGTAAACCATATAACCATTTTCATAGCCGGCCAACCCCAGCATCTCCTGCCCCAGTCTTTTGAAAGAATGGGTATCCGGCGAACCGCTGTCATTGTGCGACTGATACCAGTTCATCGTATAAAATGACTCAAACCCGTAACTGCCCTCTGTAGCGGTGCCTATTTTCTCCGGATAGGATCCTGCATTCCGGATCGAGATCCTGTTCTCCCACAGATCTTCCATCGTTTTCAGGTTCATAGCGCCGATCTCCTCTGCCGTGAGCTTTTTGTAGGTCGTGCTCATGGATGCATTCCCTCCGGCAGTATGTTCCGCCTGAACCGCCACAGCCGCCTGCTGCTCCGGCGTCAGCTGAAAGAACGCCTGGGCTGCCAGATAATCGAGCACATATCCGGCGTCAAACATTTCACGGTAATAGCTGTGGACTTTTTCTGCCGAATCAATACGTTCGTAACTGAAGTTGTTGGTCATCTCAGTACCGATCTCGTTGATCTTCGAGATATTAAACACCATAATGCCATCTCGCATCTCCTGGGCAATGTTGCCGTCCGCGTGTGCCTCGCCTCCGGTGCCTTCTCTTCTGCCCGCGCCGCCGTAGAAATATCTTCCGTCCTGATTATGGGCGGTTTCATGGCTGAATGTAAAAAATATGTAATCGCTGGTTCCCAACGCCGGCGTGTGCATCCAGATTACAATGCTTCCGTCCGCCACCGCAGCGCTTCCGTTCAGCGCATTCAACATATTGTTCGCCTCATAGACCCATTTCATCACCGGATCCCTTGTAGACCCTTTTTCCTGGATTCCCGCTTCCGCTGCCGCGCTTTCCGGAAATCCCAGCCTGGTGTCATACTGGATATTCACAAAACTGTTCAGCTGCTGCACAGCATTGCTCATCCACTGTGAGGAAACACCATAGAAGATGCCCATTTTTTCTGCATATTCTTCCGCAATGCGGCGGATCCTCTCCCGCTCCTGTCCGTCCTTGTTCAGGTACTCCTGGTACCGGTTCATGCTTCCGATCAGCAGCTGGGACGGCACAGAAATCAGGTACATGTCTTCCTGAGGCGCCGTGAGAATCTGCAGGACCAGACTTTTTCTTCCTTCCTCCAGACCGCTGAGATTATCCCAGATCCGGTAACGGATCGCTCCCTCGTCGTCGCCATAGGCTCCCTTTTCCACAAGAACTCCGGAAAAACTCTCCTCAAACCATTCATTGGGATCCTGATATCCTGCGATACTCCGGGAAAGTCCTCCGAGAAATTCCGTCAGTCCTTGCCCTGTGTACTGCTTCATCACACTGTTGTAAAAGTTTGCCGTCTGGTGCGTATCGCGCTGCCCGGTTCCGGCTGACAAAAGCCGTTCTGTGAGCACAGAAGCAGAGAGTTCCTCCGAGATCAGATCCCCGCCGAAAAGCAGCAGATCACTGAGAGATACCCCGCTGTAATCGATCCGATACCATTTGTCATAATAATTATACGCATACAGCATTCGTTTCAGTTTTTCTTCGTCCTGCATTCTTTCCTCTGCGAGCGCCCGGACCCCAGGGTGCATGCTGTACGCAGGATAATACTCATCCGACGAGAAAAAGTTCCACAGCACCTGTTCCAGATCATCCTTTACATTTTCATTATAATAATCCGTATACAGTCTGCTCTCCTCCTCCGATGTCAGTCCCGCAATTTCAGACGAATAATCATATCCTGCCGCAATCGCCGCTGTCTCGCTCAAAAACGCTTCGTCAATCGCCGACACATAATTTCTAAACTGATAAAGCAATTCCGTACCGTCAACTTCATAGGATGCAGCCAGTCCGGCGCCTGTCTCCCGGTAGCTGACCGGATATTCCTGCATGGTTCCGTTTTCAAAAGTAATACGGATCTTTCGGACCGTCTCAGGGGCATTTCTGTGAACCCCCGCCACAAAAGCATTGTTTTCATCCAGCGGAAGGATCCGATGGATCGTCTCTGTGGCAAAAACATCACCGTCAGACAGCTGATTTCCATACTCCACCCACATAGCGGTATCCGCCATCGGCATCAGCCTGGCGATATTTGCGTACGCTCTCTCCCGCGCCGGGCGGTATGCGGTATGGTTCACCATAACACTGTAATTGGGAATCGCATAATTGTTTTCCCCTCCGGGGAAATTTTTCAGTGCCGGAAGTTTTCCGTAAACGAGTCCGTCCAGATTCCAGATTTCCCTGTCAAATCCCAGAATCTCCTGATAGAAGTTCCGGTCATAGACGGAATCTGTCTCCTTCACATGTTCCCCGTTCTCCTTGGTAATATTCGTACTGCTGTCCGATCCGGCATATTCGTATACTTCCACTGCATGTTGCAACACATCAAACCCGGCAATCCGGTAACCGTCGCCGGAACTCATGCTCAGGCTGTATTCGATCAGCGGATCCCCCGTATTCGGCCCGCCGATCAGTCCGCCGTTCCCTTTCTTCGCAGGGGCGAGGATCCGGGCTCTGACAAAACATCTCCGGATCGTCCCGCCGCCATGCCAGCCCGTAATCCCGCCGGTCCTTGCGCCAAGTGTCGGATGGTCATACGTTCCCTGCACCTTCCCGGTCACAGAGCAGTCTTCGATCAATGCGCCGTTCTCGGTTTTTCCAACGATTCCTCCGACTGCTACGAGCCCCTTCACCGAGACGTCCACCGATGCACTTTTCCGGATTTCTGAATTTACCAGCCGTCCGGCGAACGCACCCATTCCATCCACGCCGTTGGCGATGGAGGAATCTACAATAAACACATTCTCGATCACCGAACGGTTCTGAATCACATCTGCAAGGATTCCTCCCATTGCCACTGTGAGATCTGCGTTTTCAATGACCAGATCGTGTATATTTGCTCCGCTTAAAGTTCGGAAAAGCGTCGTGGGGAGATTCCGGATCCGGTACCCGTTTCCGTCCAGTTCCCCGGAAAACGTTACGGCCACCGCCGCCGTATCCGCGGAGATCCCGGATGCATCCAGGTCTTCCGTCAGTTCAAAGCTTCCCTTCGGATCCGACGCCATCGCCGCAAAAAGTTCCTCCGCGCTTGTGATCAGCGGATGTTCCCCTGTGTCATCCCTGTAGGCCACCGGAAATGAATATTCACTCTCCCTGGCGCCGCTGTCCCTGTAACGGACCAGTCCCTCAAGATCAAGAACAGCGGAGACGATATCGGATCCCGGATCCCTTCGGAACTCCCGGATACCGGCATAGAGGTCCTGCATGCTGTCCATCTCAATGACAGCATAATAACTGTCGGTATCCTCCGGAATGCCGTCAGAAAGGTCCAGGAAACGGACCTCCTCACTGCCCGTCCCGCTGACATAATACAACCGTTCCGCAGTAACATCTTTCAGTTCCATTTCACCGCCCGCTTCACTACTTTCTTCACCCTCAACTCTGCGGACCAGCAGGGCAAGATCCGTGACTGTCAGACTGCCGTCGCCATTCAGATCCGCCGCATCCCGCCGGTCCTCCGGCAAAAGCTCCCGTTCGATCAGGTGCTTTTCCAGCAGTTCCACATCCGCGTCATCTGTCCCGCCGTCCCCATTCAAATCGCCTTTGCCTGAAGATCCATAGACGCTTCCGGATGTGAGAAGAAGCGCTGCCGCGAAAACGATCACACCTGTCAGAAGTTTGCTCCCGTCAGAAAATTTCCGTCTCCTGCGCCAGAACACCGCCAGACCCGTCAGACACAGCGAACCGATCAGGATACCTGCCGCATAAAAAGCAATATCCGCCGTATCTCCCGTATCCACACCGGCGCGTTCCCGGTCTTCTTTGCTTCCATCCGTATCCTTGTAGTTTTCCACAAAGAGGACTGCCTGGCCGTCTCCCTCCTGACCGGACTGGTCCGGCGTCTCCGGACTCTGGCCTCCTTCTCCCTGACCTGGCATCTCCGGCTCCTGGTCCTCGTCTCCCTGCTCCGGTGTCCCCGGGCTCTGGCCTCCTTCTCCCTGACCCGGCATCCCCGGCTCCTGATCTTCGTCTCCCTGTTCCGGTGTCCCCGGGCTCTGGCCGTCGCCTCCCTGCTCCGGCTCCTGGCCTTCGTCTCCCTGGCCCGGCGTCTCCGGCTCCTGGCCGTCTTCTCCCTGCTCCGGCGCCTCCGGATGTTCTCCGGAGCCGTCGCCGTCGGGACGGGAAGGCTCCCCTTCCGGCCCCTGGTCCTCCTCCGCCGGCGGCTGCCCTGCGCCGCCCTCCGTCTCCGGAGGCAGCACAGCAAGCGTCAGCAAAGCATCCTCCAGCGTCAGATCCTCCATCCCGTCAGAGGCAGAGAGAGATCTGACAGCAATCTTTCCTTCTTCCGCTGTGACCGCCGCTTTCACGGTCAGGCGGAGATGAAAAATCTCCTCCTGAACGCTGCCGGCGCGATGGATCAGGACAAACTGTCCATTTTCCGGATGGTAAAGAAGTTTTTCCCAGGAATTCACCGTCTCAAAATCCTCCTGTGAAACCGGTTCAAAAACTTCGGTGTCATATTCCAGCGTTCCTTTGAGCGCATGAACTCCGGTTTCTGTCCCTGATAATCCTTCCAGGGAAAACCGGAGGGTGATCTCCTGCCCCTCCCGGATCACCGTCTCTTCAGAGACAGTTTCCAATTTTCCCGCATTCGCCGCCAGGACATCCGCCGCTCCCGATAAGAGTCCGCACGCGGTAACAAGTGCTGCCAGCAAGGCTCTTACTCTCTTCATTTTGTTTCCATCCTTTCAAAAAGATTATTTTCACTTTTGTCACGATGGGTCTGATTATACTGGCTTTCCACAGGAGTGACAACAGGAGATTGCTGGAAATTCCGCGAAGCAGTCCGCAGCATTCGCTGCTCTTTGTCCGTTGCCCGGCAAATGCTGCTCATGCAAGTACAGCAAACGTTTGTCGAGCGTACCAAAAAAAGGCACAGTCTGGAGGTTACCCGCAGCCTGTGCCCTGTAAACGCATTCAGAATTCAGTGACGGTTTGGCCATCTGAACCGCCACTGAACCTGATCATTTATTTCTTATATCTTTTTATTTTTTCTCATACAGAAATCTCTCCGGAAGCTCCACATGGAAATCCACCGCCAGATCCCGGAAGCTCTGCGGAGTAATCGTCTGCAGTTTGTCCGGACGCATGGACAGTGTCTTCACCAGGATCTCCGCGGATTTTTCCACTGTATGCATCAGTCCGAAGGTCTGATCGAAGTCTTCTCCGGAACAGAACATCCCATGGTGCGCCCAGATCGCCACATCATATTTTTTCATCAGTTCGCTGGTCGCGACCGCAATCTCCCGGCCGCCGGGAACCATCCATCCGACGACGCTGATCCCATCAGGAAATACGACCGGACACTCGGTAGCCATTTCCCACAACTCCCGGGTAAAGACTTCATCTTTCAGAGGAAGCACAAAGGTAAGCGCGATCACATTCGTCGTGTGGGCGTGATAGATCACCCGGTGCTTTCCGCCGGTCACTTCCAGCTTCACTTCATGATTCATCAGATGGGACGGAAGTTCACTGGTCGGCCGCCCGCCATTGACCAGCCCCCAGCAGATCCGGTACTTCTCTCCCTGCTCGTCCAGCTGAATGATGCACAGGGAATCTTCCGGCCGGTCCTTTACATTCCGGAAAAATTTCCCGCTTCCCGTTACCAGAAAATATTCTCCCGCCAGCTTCGGCACCGAGGTGCCGATCTCCTGCCAGGAGCGGGTCTGATCCAGTTCCTCTATCACCGCCTCGGCCTCTTCTTTTTTCATCCGGTAAGACAGATTTCCGCCGTTTCTCTCATGCCATCCCTGCTCCCAGCCATCGTTGGCCATTCTTATAAATCCACGTGCAAATTCCGTTTCCAATACTTTCATGTTCTTCTCCTCCCGGGTAATCGTTCAGCCGTTTAAACTCTCCCGGCATCCGGCAAAACAAACATCTTCCCAACGGGCCGGATGCCGTAGACTCTGCACTTCCCGCCATCTGCGCAAGGAATGCGCAGACACGGCTGAACTGTCGTCTCCTGATAACTATTTTCTCTGCAGCAGAACTTCCTTCTCGTAAGTTCTGACTTCCTTCATCCACTCTCCGCGCTCCGGAACGCCGCACCGGCTGCAGAAATAATTCCACACATCGCCAAACGGATACAGCTTCAGTTCCTCCTGCTCCACCATCAGATCCGTAAAATCTCCGCTGTCCTGCAGTTCCTTCAGTCTCTGATTCGGACTCAGCAACGCATACAGCAGCGCTTTCTGCATATTCCGCATACCCACCACCCAGGCGGCGATCCGGTTGATGCTCGCATCGAAGAAATCCAGTGCGAGAAAAATCCTGCCGACCGCGTCATTCCGGACGATCTCCTTGGCAATTTCCTTCGTCTCGTCATCAAACAGCACCACATGATCCGAATCCCAGCGGACGGAACGGGTCACATGGAGTGCCAGTTTATCCTGAAACAGAAGCAGAGACGGAATCTTGTCGGACACTACCTCGGTCGGATGATAGTGTCCGTTGTCCATCAAACTGATGATCCCATTCTTCGCCGCGTACTCCAGGCAGAACTCGCTGGATCCCACTGTGTAGGATTCCTTTCCGATCCCGAACACTTTGGATTCCAGACACACATAGACCTTGCTCTTATCATACGGAATCGAGAGGATCTGATCCAGAGAATCCTTAAATCTGGCTCTCGGCCCGAGACGGTCCGCCGGAATGTCCTTGTAACCGTCCGGGATCCAGATATTCATAACGCAGGGCTGTCCCAGTTCCTCCGCAAAATACTGGGAGATCCGCAGGCATGCCTGGCCGTGACGGATCCAGAACTGGCGAATCTCCTCGTCGGGACTGGAAAGTGTAAACGGCTCTGCTTTCGGATGGGAAAAGAAGGTCGGATTAAAGTCCAGGCCGATTCCATGTTTTTTGGCAAATTCCACCCATTTTTTAAAATGCTTCGGCTCCAGCGCATCCCGGTCCGCAATCTCTCCATCCTCAAAAATACCATAGCTGGCATGGAGATTCAGTTTATGTTTTCCTGGGATCAGGCTCATCGCCTTGTCGATATCCTGCATCAATTCCTCCGGCGTTCTCGCTCTGCCCGGATAATCTCCGGTCGTCTGGATTCCTCCGGACAGCGGGCCGTCCTGGTCAAATCCCAGCACATCGTCCCCCTGCCAGCAATGCATACTGATCGGAATATGTCTCAGCGTTTCCAGCGCCTGATCCGTGTCCACGCCGATTCCCGCATAAATTTTCTTTGCTTCTTCATATCTCTGTTCCGTCGTCATGATCATATCCTCCCTGCTTGTTCTCTTTTTTACAGCCTTGCCCCGTTTTCAGCAGTCCGGTATCTTTATTTGCTCCGCGGATCATACCGCCGAATCTCGAAAGAATCAAACACACACTGCCTCGCCTGCGCAAGATTCTCCCATTCCTTCTTCTGCAACATCTGTACCATCAGGTTCCCGATGGCCGTCGCCTCTGTCGGTCCGGCAAAGACCGTCCGTCCCGATACGTCAGCCGTCAGCTGATTGAGAAATTCCGCATTCGCACCTCCGCCGACAATATGGAGCGTCCTGTAAGTGTTTCCTGTCAGCGCCTCGATCTCCCGTGCGGTATCCCGATAACACAGGGCCAGACTCCGGTAAATCACCCGCGCTAGTTCCGCCAGTGTCTGCGGAACCTGCTGACCGCTTTCCCTGCACGCCTCCTGTACCTCCCGGATCATCGACTCCGGCGCCAGGAAGCGCTCATCCTCACAGTTGACCACAGACGGAATCCCCGCCTGCTCCGCCTTCGCACAGATTTCCCCAAAGGAATACTTCTCCGGCCATTCTCTTTTCAGGCACTGGACCATCCAAAGTCCCATGATGTTCTTCAGATATCGGAAACGGTATTCGTAGCCGCCTTCGTTGGTGAAATTTTTCCGCCTGCTCTCCTCGGAACAATCCGCCTTTCTCCGCTCCACTCCCATCAGAGACCAGGTACCAGAGCTCAGATACATCGTCCGTTCTTCCAGCGACGGCACCGCCAGAACCGCCGATCCGGTATCATGTGTGGCCGGAAGCACCACCTCACAGTCAAATCCGACTTCCTCACGGATGTCATCGGCAAGCCTGCCCAGCACTGTACCCGGCTGGAGGATCTCCGGAAACATTCCAACAGGGTATCCGAGACGCCCGATCAGTTCCCTGTCCCAGCCACGGCTTTCCGGGCAGACCAGTTGGGTGGTCGTGGCATTTGTGTACTCTACCGCCTGTTTCCCTGTCAGCAGAAAATGGAAATAATCAGGAATCATCAGGAAAGTCTTTGCCTGTTCCAGATACTCCGGATGCTTCCTTTTTACCGCCATCAGCTGATAGATCGTGTTGAAGATCTGTTTCTGGATCCCCGTCCGGCGGTACAGATCTTCTTCCGGGATCACGCTGCAGACCTCCCGGTCCATTCCCTCTGTCCTGCCATCCCGGTAACCGACCGTATTTCCCAAAATCCTGTTTTCTCCGTCCAGCAGCACAAAATCCACCGCCCAGGTATCGATTCCCATGCTGACCGGGATCTTTCCGGCATCCCGACACTTCTTCATTCCCGTTTTGATTTCCCGGAACAACCGTTCCAGATCCCAGCAGGCTTCTCCGTTCTTCTTTTCCAGTCCGTTCGGAAACCGGTGGATCTCTTCCGTCACCAGCCTTCCGTTTTCCAGATGTCCCAGAATATGACGACCGCTGGAGGCGCCGATATCCACCGCCAGATAATACGTTTTCTGTGCCATTTCCTTTCCTCCATTTTTCATTTCCATGGTACTGCAGTCCGCTCCGCAAGGTCATAAATTTTCGTGCGATCATGAAATTTATGACTTTCTGCCGCTTGCCTCATGATATTAATTATAAGAAATCGGACACAAAAAAACAGGACGTGACTTGTCTGCCTTTACGTCCTGTTTTGCTCAGTTAATATTGAAACTCCGATATAACTATATCCTGTCTTGCATTCTATGATACAGAAATGACACATTGCCCGCTCAATGATATGAAAATGATGTAACAGTTCAGCCAGCTGAACCGTTACAAAATGATACCATCCAACAGGAATCTAACATTCCCTTTTGATCACTCTCGGTCACTTTTGCATACACAAAACCGCCGCAAACCCGCATCAATGCTGGATTTACGGCGATTCTCATGAATGAAGCATCGGGGATTCGAACCCCGGACAACTTGATTAAAAGTCAAGTGCTCTACCGACTGAGCTAATGCTCCATAAGATGATTCTCTTTTGACTGGGCTAGCTGGATTCGAACCAGCGAATGCAGCAGTCAAAGTGCTGTGCCTTACCGCTTGGCGATAGCCCAAAATTTCGCCATGCAGGCAGGGTGGATAAAGGGATTCGAACCCTTGGCCTCCAGAGCCACAATCTGGCGCGCTAACCAACTGCGCTATACCCACCATATGAAATTATCGCCTTGCAGCGAACGTGCCTGAAGGGATTCGAACCCCCGACCCACGGCTTAGAAGGCCGTTGCTCTATCCAGCTG
>ERZ1090868.430-NODE-430-length-23568-cov-6.164930_pt1 | contig 23568 bp, 21 predicted proteins | sample MGYA00478475_ERZ1090868 | MGnify/ENA primary metagenome ERZ1090868 (study PRJEB33644, sample SAMEA5815747) | chicken gut metagenome | biome: Chicken; feature: Gastrointestinal Tract; material: Caecum | place: Ireland | collected 2019-01-01 | study: A study of the...
GAATAAAAGATACACATAATTTGCATTGAAATTTACACATTATTTTGCTACAATGGAGGTGAAAAACGCAGTGGAGGTGTTAGCGATGCCGAGCATTCGTCCCATTTCGGATCTGAGAAACAGCGCCAACGAGATTTCGGACTTTTGCCATCAAACGCAGGAACCTGTTTTCATCACACGCAACGGAACCGGTGATATGGTCGTGATCAGCATGGAGGAATATGAACGCCAACAGGGTTTGATTGACCTTTACGGCAAGCTTGCCGTGGCGGAGCAGGAGATCGCTTCCGGTGCGGAAGGGGAAGACTTTTTGCAAGTTGCAGATGCCCTGCGGGAGAGTGTCCATGGAAAACTATAAAATCCGGATCTATCCCACGGCGAAAAAGGACCTGCAGGAAGTTGTTTCTTATCTGAACACCTTATCGCCGGGTATCGCGCTCCGGTATTATGATTTACTGGTGGAGCGCATTTTGGGCCTTTCTCAAATGCCGGAACGCTGTCCGCATCCACGTGATCTTGCACTCGCAGCAAAGGGATACCGGTATTTGTTGGTGGAGAACTATCTGGTGTTCTTCGTTGTCGTCGATGATACGGTGCAGATCCGCAGGATACTGTACGCACGGCGGGATTACAGGGCACTGTTATGACTTTGTGTAAAAAAACTGAAGAGTAGAACAGCAAAAGGACGTTTCGGTAAGAATACGTCCTTTTTTCGTTGCAGCATCGTATTTTCCACAATACGGTGCTTTTCTTTTGCCATTTTTCAAAAGGAGGCTGCCGAAAATTCTTGAAAAACTGATAAAAGCTCTGTTTGAGTGGCTCGCGAGACTCTGGTATGAGATGGTGGAATACCTGCTGGAGCATCTAATGGCCTTGTTCCACACAGACCTTACCTATTTTGCAGAACGTGTGCCGGTGATAAACGACATCGGCACTATCTTTTTCGCTGTGGGCTGGGCGCTGCTGATCGGTAATTTGGTCTTTCAGGCAACGCGTTCCATGGCGTCCGGCGTCGGCATTGAGGCTGAGGAACCGGGACGACTGTTCCTGCGCACCGCGATGTTCTCGTTTTTGCTCATGGTCAGCCGGCAGATCTGTGAAATCGGCTTGGGGCTGTCCTCAACCATTATGGATATGCTCCAGATCCCCAATGCCATCACCTTTGACCCGTTTGGCGAAGATACCTTTGATATGCTGCCCAACGCGGGCTGGATCGTGGTTATTTTGGTCAATGTGATCATCCAATGGCAGACAATCAAATTATTTTTTGAGGTTGCAGAGCGTTATGTCATCCTCTGTGTGCTGACCTACTGTGCGCCGCTGGCATTTGCCATGGGCGGATCAAAATCCACCGGAGAGATTTTTCGCGGCTGGCTGCGGATGTTCGCATCGATGTGCGCACTGATGGTCTTCAATCTGATGTTTGTCAAGCTGCTCATCAGCGCAATGTCCAATGCACCGAACGGCACGGCCATTATCCCGTGGATGATGCTGATCGTCGGCATTGTCCGTATGGCAAAAAAGATGGACGGCATCATTTTACGCATTGGCTTGAACCCCGCGCTGACCGGCGATCCACTGGGTACGCGTTTCCCGGGGATGCTTACCGCAATGACGCTGCGCAGTATTGCGCAAATGGTCACACGCACCGCGGCGCAAGGTATGCCATCCGCCGGGCATGGCAGCCCTGCGCCGCCGGCATCTGGGTCTTTCATGCAGCACGGTGGCAAGCAGGGCAGCCAATCCGGTGGAACAGTTGGAGCATCTGCACAGGGCGGCGCTGCCGCAAGCGCGGCAGGCGTTGCCGGAGCGGCCATCCATGTTGCCGGTTCGGGCGCAAGGGCGATGAGCGACTTGACTTCGTTCCGCAACCGGCATGGGGCTGGTGATCCGGCTTCGATCCGGCAGGTCAGTCAGGCCATTTCAGTTGACGCAGACGATTGGGAGGACGGCAGCTCAGTCAGCAGCATCCGCAGTCAGAACCAGAGTGTATCTGAAGCAAATGCAGTAAGCCGGATGATGGTTTCACCTGTGTCTCCAGCGCTTCCGCCGCTGCCTGCGGATTTCGGACGACTGGGTGCGCCGCGGACGGGAATCGGCACCCATGCGCCGGTCATGCCGACACACCGAGCGGATACCGCACCCGGACTGTCCGTCACACCGGTACAGCCTGCCGCTGCCGTGCCGCACATACCCGAACAGGTATTCCCAAGCAACACGGAAACCTCTGGCGCACCGCAGCAATCTGTTTCAGGGACGCCCAGCGCGCACCAGCCCGTACAGCCGACCACGTCGCGCCCAGCTCGCGTGACACCAGTGAGTCCTGTATCCCCGCCGCATGTACAGACACTTTTGCACAGCGAAAGCAATTTGTCCGAGATGCGCACAGGATATACGGAGCAGAATGCGCCGGAACGCCCGCCGGTGTCTCCGACAGAATCGGCAGGACATTCGTCCAGCGTTGTTCCAACAGCTGCCGTAGCAGCTGCCACCGCCGCGCAGGGACATACTGCGTCTGCCGTCCAACCCAACCGGACCGCTCCGGCTGGTTCTACCGGTTCGGCCGTATCGCCGCCGAGCCGCATGATGCCGCCTGCGCCGCCGGTACAACAGACAATGCGGCAGACAGGGCAAATACCAAGTGCAGATGTTTGTTCTCTCCGTGTGACGCCGGTTGCGCCGGCGACATCGACATCTGGACAATCGATACAGCGCACAGCGGTACAGCCAGCGCCGCAAACAACGGTGCAGCCGCCGTCGCCCGCAATGAGGACGCAAGCACCAACCGCTCCGGCGGTATCACCTGCATCATCCGATGGAGGCAGCCGGCCTGCGGGTTCCCCGGTTGCGCCCGCGCCGGATCGTCGTCCCGCCGTATCTCCGTCGCGGCGTGAGCATAGCGAAATACAGCAGACTACCACGGTACAAAGCAATGTGCCGTCCAGTATCCGTACGCCGGATATGGTCGGACGGCCGCAGATTGCTGACAAGACGCGCAGGCTGCGCCGTAGCGCACAGCCGCTGAATAACAAGGTGCCCCCGCAGGAAGGAGGAAAACATCATAAACGAAGAAAAGAGAAGTAACGCTGGCCGTGTTGCCGCCGCCGCGGCGAATATCGCAAAAGGCGCGCTGTCCGGCGGTCCGTATGGCGCCGCCGCAGTCGCTGTGGCAGAGACCGCGCCCAGCCTGCTGAAAGGGGCAGGCATCGCGCTGCTCATCTGTCTCGGCCTGCCGCTGCTCATGCTGCTGTCCATTCCGTGCAACCTGTTTGGCTCCCCTAGCGCGTCCTCGGCAGATATTCAGGAGATGACGGCGCAGGCAGAGCAACTCACGGTCACATGGAAAGACCAGCGGACGCTCGAAGATAAGGCGATCAACCTGTTTGTCGATCTGTTGCCGGAAAATCTTGGCTTTATCTCGATCGAGAAAAACCTCGGCAATACCAATGACTATTGGATGGTCGCTATCACCTCTGTTTACAGCGAGCAGGATGTCATGCTGATTGATGAGGACAAGATCGTGCAGACCATGCAGGCTAAGCTGAAATATGAATTAAAGGCTAAATATGACAGCGAGGGAAACTTTGAAGGATATGTTCTGGTGATTTCGGACATGACCCCGACTGAGCTGATGGATAAGCTCGGCTTTGACGAGATGCAGCGCATGTGGGCGGAAGTGATCCAAAGCACCATCGCGGATGCAGAATACAGTGCGCCGAGCGGTTCATCGGACAATACCGCAGGCATGGACTTTTCGGACATTGTGTTCACCGGCCGCGGTAACTCCAAGGACGTTGTGTATTTCAGCCAGTACGACTCCCGCTGGGGCAGCCTGATGTACGGCAAGACCAATACGATCGCAGGCGCAGGCTGCGGCCCGACCTCGCTTGCGATCTGCGTGTCCACGCTGACCAACAAAACCGTTCTGCCGCCGGAGATTTGTGACTGGTCTGTAAAAACCGGCCACCGCTGCGAGGGCAGCGGCAGCTACCATAGCCTCATTCCGGACGGCGCGGCGCATTACGGCGTGCCGTGCCGCGGCATCGGCCAGAGCAAAACCGAACTGGTCAAGGCGCTGCAGGAGGGTAAGCTGGTCATTGCGATCATGTCTGCCGGACACTTTACCCGCGGCGGGCATTTTATCGTGCTGCGCGGCATCACGGACAGCGGAAAAATTCTGGTCGCGGACTGCGCCAGTTATGAACGCAGCCAAAAAGAGTGGGATCTGAGCATCTTCCTGGCTGAGTGCAATACGGGCGCCGCGGCCAGCGGCCCGTTCTGGGTGCTGGGATAAAAGAATAGGAGGCAAATGTCATGGAAATTTATACGGACGGATATGTCTGTCAGTTCCGTATCTTACGCCGCAAATACAGCATTACATTGCGGGAGTTAGCGCAATATACCGGGATCAGCTCGCAGTACATCAGTTCGGTTGAGTTGTGCCAGACAACAGGTTCTGCTGCGTCGCACAAGCAGATTGAGAAAGCAATGCAAGCCATCTTAGAAAGCAGACAGACTGATGCAGAGAAGAATCTTTGCGAATTTTGCAGTCTGCGCAAACATCTATTCGACAAAGTACAGGAAAGTGAGGCGATAAAAGGTGGGAAATGAAGACATCTACTTTATTCCGGTCAATTTCACAGACGCCGGACGTGTGCTCGGCCTGTTCGAACTGAGAAACTGCATTGAAGCTGTCGTTTTGGCATTACCGACATTCGGACTGTGCAGCCTGATTGCGCATTACACGCCGTTTTCCGTCACGGTTAAGCTGATCCTGTCGCTGTGTCTGCTTGTGCCGGTCTGCGGCTTCGGCCTGATCGGTATCCGGGATGAATCCTTATCCCGTTTTTTATGTACCTATGTGCGTTGGCGCAGACACCGTCGCATCGCCATCAATAAAGGAGGATCGATCAAACGTGGACATCAAAAAAATCATCTTCGGGGATCAAGTGAGCGGGGCCGAAACCATTGCGCCCGCAAATGACGATCTGCAGGGAAGCCTGCCCATTGCGGATATCAAATACGGCGTTGTGCGGACGCGGGACGGCGGGTATGCAGCGTTGTTTGAGGTACTGCCGACAAACTATTTTCTGCAAAGCACAGCAGAGCGAATGCGCATCATCAGCAACCTTGCCGCATGGCTGCGCATCGCGCCGGACAACCTGCAGATCCTCTGCCTTGCCCAGCCGGTAGACGTCGCTCAATACACGAGGCGCATGGAGGAATTCCTCCAATCCGAAGGTAACGCTTTGTGCCGTACCTGCATTGAAGACAACATCAACGAGGTCAACCAGCTGGTGCGGTACGGGGCATTCACAACACGGTTTTATATCGCCTATCGGTATGAACCCTCTATGGTGTCCGGTGATGTAAGCTATGCCAAAATCGCTGCTGCGCTGCGGCAGGTCATGGATTCGTCTGTAGGTTACCTTGCTCGCTGCGGACTCAACGTGGTAAACCCGGGCTATATCGACAATCATCTGGTCGAGACCGTGTTTCGCATGCTGTGCAAGCGCACCTCGGAGCATATCTGTTTGCCTTTGTACTTCCGGGATATGCTGCAGGAATGCTATGGCGTGCCGCAGCAGCCGGAACCGGACCCCGAAGGAGGGGAAGAAACCACGACAGGGGCCGCAAAGCAGGATACACCGCCCGAAGCAAAGGAACAGAAAAATACCGGCAGGCGCAGAAAACAGCAGAAAACCACCGAACAATTCGAGGCGACCGGCGTGATGGATCTGATCTGCCCGGCTGCGGCGGATTTTACCCATAAGGATTATATCGAGATGGACGGCATCTACCATGCCTATCTGTATATCGCCGGATACGGCTACAAAAGTCTGGTGCGGGGCGGCTGGATGGCGGCGCTGGTCGGCATGGGAGACGGCATTTCGGTCTCTATGACACTGCAGCGCCGTCCGCGGGAAAAAATATTGCCCAAGGTTGCCAACTCCACCATTTGGAGCCGCAGCCGCATCCGCGATGTGGATGACACCCGCGCAGACTTTGAGCAGATGGACAGCGCCATTCATGCCGGCCTTTACATCAAAGATCAGATGAACCGTGCAGGCGAGGATTACTACGATATGTACACCCTGATCGAGATCACGGCGGATGACCCTGAACTCCTCGAAACCCGCGTTTCCGATGTGGAGCGGCACTGCACCTCGTTGGAGCTGATCGTCAAACGGTGTGACTATCTGGAGGAACAGGCGCTTCATTCGTTTTTACCCGTGGCCGCCATGGCGCCGGAGATCGAGCGCAAGGCACGGCGCAACGCGCTGTTGTCCGGCGTTGCTAGCGCATTTCCGTTTTATTCGATGGAGCTTTGCGAACAGAACGGCATCCTGATCGGACAGGATATGCAGCGGAAATCGGTTTGTATGCTGGATATCTTTGATACGACGCGCTACAACAATGCCAACACGATCGTGCTCGGCACATCCGGCGCCGGCAAGACGTTCCTGCTGCAGCTGATCGCCATGCGGTACCGGCAGCAAGGCAAGCAGGTTTGCCTGATTGCGCCTTACAAGGGCTATGAATACCGCGCAGCCTGCGAAGCGATCGGCGGGCTGTACATCAAGCTCGCACCGTCTTCGACGGACTGCATCAACTTTATGGAGATCCGTGAAGAGAGCCTGCGCGCCCGGCAGCAAGAGGAAAGCGAACAGGAGCGCAACCGCTCGCTGCTCGCGGACAAAATCAGCCAGCTGCACATCTATTTTTCGCTGCTGCGCCGCAATCTGACCGAGGAGGATATGGAGCGGTTGGATGTGGCGCTCACCCAGCTTTACCGTCGCTTCGGCATTAACCGGAACAACAACAGCTTGCTGGACAAGGATGGCAGCTTCAAGCCGCAGCCCACGCCCACAGACTTCTATAACCTGCTGCTGGAAAAAGAGGAGACCAAACCGCTGGCCTCAGTGCTGAGCCGGTTTGTCAAAGGCTCCGCGTCCAATTTGGGTAAAGCGACCAATATCGATCTGCGCAATAAATACATCGTGCTGGATATCTCGGAAATCGGCAAAGACCTGCTGGCGTTCGGCACACTGCTGGCAACGGACATCTGTATGGAATACTGCAAGCAGGATCGCGCGGAGAACAAGATCATCATTCTCGATGAGATCTGGTCACTGATCGGCGCAGGGTCGAATTCGGAAGCCGCGACTTTCATTCAGGAGATGTTCAAAACCGTGCGCGGTTACGGCACCGCAGCGATCGGCGCATCACAGGATCTGGAGGACTTCTTCGCGCTGGAAAACGGCAAGTTCGGCAAAGCGCTGCTCAACAACAGCCGCATCAAATTTGCTCTGATGACCGAGCCCGAGGAAGCACGGCTGATCCAGCAGCATTACCACCTGACGGATGAAGAAATGCAGATGCACGCGCGGTTCAGCCGTGGACAGGCGCTGCTCTGCGCTGGCCTCAATCGCTTAGGCGTAGAGATCATCGCTTCCAAACGGGAGCATGACCTGATCACGACAGACCACAGCGATCTGGCCCGTATGCGCGACAGACGAAATTACGAAAAGATGCGGCAGCAATCCGCTGCCGCCTGGGAAGAAGAGGAGAAGGACGACTACGATGAATCAGCGCAATGAACACCCCGCAAGCTTTTACTTTCAGGAAGCTTACCACCTTTCGAGGGAATTAGAGCAAATGCCGAAGGACTCCAAGAGACGCAGTCAGGTCGCGGACGAAACGCTCAGTGCCGCAGAGATTGCCGTACTGGCCGCGCGGCGCACCTTTGGCAGTATGCTCGAAAAGCCAAAGCAAGGCGGCAAAGCACCGAAGCGGATGCCGTGTTCCACCGAGATCACCGGAACGGTTTCTGTTTCGCGTGAAGGCTGGACGGTGATCCGACTGGACACGCTGCTGCAAAGTGCGCGCCGCCGGACGACCGGATATATCGAAAACAGCATCTTGGAGCTGCTCAGACAATGGCGCGGCACGGGCGGCGTGCTGCCGTGGTATAAGCACTGCTTTGTGATTATCATGGAGCACTCCAATATTCGTGGCGGCAATGTCTACGACTCGGACAATAAGGAGTGGAAGAGCGTGACCAACGCGCTCAAGGGTCTGCTGTTTGCGGACGATGATCAGCTGACCGTCAGCCTGATTTTAGACACGGTTCCGGATGGCAAGGGCTATACCGAGATCGTTGTGCTGCCGCATCGCGACGCCGGAAAGTACTTATCCGACCGAACATTAGGCGGTTAAAAGTGCGGTTTGTATGGGCGGTATTACCGCCCATACTTTGTACAATTTTACCGCCCGATAACAGTGCGCGGAAACTCAGAGAAATGAGAAACACAAGATGTTTTCTCGCTCCAAAAGTTTGAAAAACGGCAAAACGCAAAACCCGATTACCGAGATCTGTTATGAGTATGGGCGGTAAAAACGAGGAGGTGTTATTTATGATCGCGCAAGATATGCTGCCGGCCATGCGGCTGATCGGCTGGTGCAAAAACATAGACCAAAACTGTACGAGCCGTTTTCCGGCATTCTTCCGGCTTTCGCTGATGCGCAGTCTGGTGCGTAACGGTTTCGTGCGGCCATATTCTGCTGCCTATGGCTGGCGGCTGACAGCAGACGGCTACCGCTGGCTCGAGATGCATGGCTATCCGATGCAGCCAGACCAGCATACCCAGCGCTCCAAACGCAGGTTTGAAAATGCGGCGGTGGCCGTGACCATGTTTGCTGCCGGCATAAGCCCGTTTATGAGCAGCATCGAGGAATTCAGTCAGCAGGGCGAATATTTGCCGGCATTTGCCCTGCGGGCAGGGGCAAACCAGAATTTGCTGGGCAGTAGTCTGGTGACCGGTTTTATCCAGCTGGGTGGTACCTTACTCGCGGTGCATTATCCCCACGCCGAAAGGCGCGTCTTTCTGCAGCGGGAATACGATTGTGTGCAGACCATTTCGCTGCGCTGCCGCTGCACGGATACCGGCTATCTGTTCTGCGGAGAAAGCTACACGTCAGCCTACCGTACTCTGCTGCACGGGCAAATCAAAGGGACCGGCAAAAAGGCAGGGACATACGGGCAGCTGGCGGGTGAATCGGCGCACGGCTGCCTGCTATCCTGCGATCTGCAGGGCGCATTCCAGATGAAACTGATGCGTATTCCGGACTACCGACTGCCGCTCTCTATCATGCTGGGAAAACAATACGGCCAAATGGTTGAGATGGGGCTTCCGGCCTGTGACTTCATGGACCCGCGTTTGCATCAGCCCGCTATCATCTCGCTTGACATGGATCTGTGCCATATCAAACGTGCGGCCGTGCAGGCGCGGGAGGCAGGATACAGCAATCTGATTCTGGTGGCACTGGATTTTCAGAAGCCGTTTCTGGAGCAGATTTTTCCGCCGCCTTTTTTCCGTATTGTGATTATCCCGGACGAACCCATTCGTGAGATGGAAGCGAGGGCTGCCCATGCGACTGTCTGAGGAAATTGCCAAGATAGAGAACCGAGTGCTGCAAAAGACGCAGCGCTGGCGCGCCCGGCATCCGGGCGACTGGCGGCTGTACGCGGTGCTGGGGGGCATTGCCTGGTATTTCTATGGCATGGTGATCAATTCTGTCCGGCTCGGCACACGCCAATCCTTCCAACCGGACAGCGGTATCACGGATATCTGGACCGTGAACCCGATCCTCAACCTGATCGCGCCGTTCACACCAACCGGCCTTGGTGTCACAGCCGCGCTCTTGACGCTGGTTTTGCTGTGCAGCAAAAAAGCGCGGAACTGGCTGCTTGGCTATCACGCCGTGCGGGATAAGCGCGGCTTTGATATCCTTCCGGATGGTACGCACGGCTCGTCCCGATTTATGAACCTCCGTGAAATGGAGCGCATTTTGGAAGTCGGCAAGCTGGACACGCTGACCGGCACGGTTTACGGCAAGTACAAAGACGATCCGCTGGATGCAGATCAATATGCGGATTACATCGCAGCCAGCACCAAAAGCGGACTTGCCGGCAATCTGTTGGTGGTGGGCGCGCCCGGCACCGGCAAAAGCCGCGGCTTTGTCCGGCCGTATGTGTTCCAGTGCGTAAAGCGGCGGGAAAGCATTGTCCTGACCGATCCCAAAGCGGAATTGTTTGAGAGCATGGCAGGGTATTTGACCGATCAAGGGTACGAGGTGCGGGTTTTCAACCTATTGGATATGGACCACTCGGACCATTGGAACCCGATCGGCGAAGCAGACCATGACCCGCGGCTCATCCCGATCATCGCGTCCACCATCATCACCAATACTTCCAGCGAAAAAGAGGCCGGGGATTTCTGGAGTAAAGCCGAGCTCAATCTGCTGACCGCGCTGCTGTACTATGTGCAGCGCGAAACAGACAGCGCGGGGCGTTTGCTGCCGCTGCGTGACCGGCGGCTGGGGCGGGTGCTGCAGCTGCTCACCGAGGACGGCCTGCGCCGCATTGACGCGGAGTTCCGCCATCTGCCGGCCGGGCACCCGGCCAAAGGCCCGTATGGCCTGTTCCTGAACGCCAAAGAAAACCTGCGCGGCAACATCGTGATCGGCCTCGGCAACCGTCTGAACGTCTTTCAGGACAAACTGGTGGACGCGCTGACATCGGACAGCACGATCGATCTGACGCTGCCCGGGCAAAAACCGTGCGCATATTTCTGTATCCTCTCCGCGCAGGACAGCACCTATGCGTTCCTGTCCTCGCTATTCTTCGCAATGCTGTTTTCGCGTTTGGAGGCATACGCACGGCGCGAGAAAGGCGGCAAGCTGCCGATACCGGTCAACTTCCTGCTCGACGAATTCCCGTCGATCGGCAAGCTGGGCGACTTCAAGCGCTCGATCGCGTTCACGCGTTCGTTTGGCATGCAATGTCAGGTGCTGATCCAGTCCGTAGCGCAGCTTGCCGACATGTACCCGCGCCATGAATGGGAGGAAATTGCGGCGTGCTGCGACGCCACGATCTGTCTGGGCGCCAACGACCCGACCAGCGCGAAGTTTATTTCGGAAAAGTGCGGCATGACGACCATTCAGGTGACAAACAACCAGTCCCCGCAGACGCCGCTGCTTTCCCCGCTGCAGAACAATATCCGACCGTATTCCATGACGCGCAGCAACACGCAGCGCGCGCTCATGCAGCCGGATGAGGTGCTGCGGCTGGATAACGCCCAGTGCATCGTCCTGCTACGCGGGCAATATCCTATGCTGCTCTACAAGATCACGCCGGAAGAATTTGCGGCGTTTGCACAGCTGCGTCCGGTGTCTATCAGCGATTATCCGGCAAAGCCGTCGGAGGATGATGCGGAAGATACGCCGGAAGAACCCGATCCGCCGCAGCCGCCGGAGCCACCATCCGAACAGCCGTCTGGGCCGCCGGAAGCAGAACCCCAAACCGGCTGGGGAAACTTGTCCTCGCTGCCGCGTTATCCGCTGATCTACCCGGACGAGGACGGGTATGACACGACAGGGACACGGGGTATCCGCCTGACCGATGCACAGGTGGATGCGATACAGGATAAACTCGATACCATGCGTAATGACGAAAAAACAAATCAAGACAAAAATAAAGGAGACGCTGCCTTATGAAACAGAACCCCGAAGTACGCCCGGCATTCACGCTGATGAAGCTGAACGACGCCATTTCCCATTTCCACATGCAGATGCCGCGCTGGCTTTTTTCCGACCCGCAGTACAGCGGCCTGTCGCTGGAAAGCAAGGTGGCCTACACCTTCCTGCTCAACCGCTTCCAGCTGTCCCGCCGCAACGGCTGGGTCAACCGGCACGGTGAGGTTTACGTTATCTATACGCGGGAAGATCTGGCACGGGAAATGCAAGTTTCCTACCGCAAGGCGATCAGCTGCTTTAAGGAGCTGGCGCAAAAGCACCTGCTGTGGGAACAGCGGCAAGGCCGTGGCCTGCCGAACCGCATCTTTCTGGCCGAGGTGCAGCTGGACGAAAAAGCCGCATACGCCTATGACTGTGCGCCGTTTTGCCCCGCGCCAAGACCTGCCGAAATAGCAGTTCTTGATGTGCCGAATCCGCATGTCTTGACCTGTCAAAACGGCAGTTCAAGAAGTGCCGAAATTGCAGTTCCAGACCTGCCAAAACCGCACACAAGTAAGAAAGAGAAGAGAAAGAAAGAGAAGAGTGATACGGAGAGGAGTACGACGGTCGAACGCGCGCGCGAACGGGCGGAGCTCGATCACCTGATCCGGCGCTGTGAGTTTGACCTGTTTGAGCCGGAGGAGCAGACCGTGCTGCGCGACGCGATCACATGGTTGTACTACTGCGGCGAACTGACGATCGGTCCGTGTACCTATCCGCAGCTGCAGGTGCGGGAGACGCTTTGGCGTCTGAACTGGGAGGTACTGGACTGCGCCTTGGCTAAGCTGCGCGAAAACGAGAAGGCCGAGCTGCGCAACACGCTGGTTTACACGGCAAAGGTGGTGTACAGCACGATCCTGGAACGGAGCTGCGATACCATGCTGAACCCGGTGGTCAATCGCGGAAAGCAGAGGTGTGGGACATGACAAGGTATTATAGCGAACCGCAACTGGAGCTGCTGAAGGCGGTGCGGATATTGGGTTGCATAGAAAAACGGCAAGCACGGGTGCTACTTCGGCTACGCTATGGCTTGGCGCTCGAAGCCGTAGACAGTATTGTTCGCCAGCTTAAGTGCGATGGGAAGATCAAATTCGCAGCAAAGACAGGGTTGATCCTGTCTCCGGACGGCAAAGCAGACCTGTGTGTCCTGCGCTCGATGGATATTGCTCTGTCCTTTGCAGGACAGTGGAATGCACCGAAAATTTTGCCGCGTAAGCCGGAGTATCTGCTGTATGCTTATTATCCAGACCGTTGCATACGCCTTTGGGTTTTGCATGTGCCAGAGAGGCTGGAGCAAGAAAAAAGTATACTGGTTGACAATGCGCAGGACACATCGTCGGCACAAAGTGCCCATGTGATGCTACTGGATTCCGAGTCGCAAATTACTGCTATCTCGGCCGCAGTGCCGTGCATTTTAGCCTATCCTGATCAAACGGGCAGGTTGCATTTGAAAAACTGGGAGGGAAAATGATATGGGAATTAACGAAAAAATACAGCAGTGGCTGGAAAACGCAAGAGAACGCTTTTTTGCGCTTGATATCAAAGGTTTGGATGAAGCCCTGACGCCGGCAGAACAGGCGGAATGGGACAATATTTATGCCTCGTTCCGGTCTGGTTCGCTGATGCGGGGCAGGATTGTTGGGATAGAAAACATGCCACAACCGGAAGTGGAAATCAATTCGGAAATATCGGATGAGGAAGTGACGAATATGCCCTGCATGATTGTGCTGCCGTATCGCGTAAAGATTTTAATACCGGAACCATTTTTCTGGTGGCAGGGCGAAGAACGTGAAAGTTTTGTGCTGAACAACATGGCCGGGGCAAATGTGGATTTTGTGATTGTTGCAGTGGATCGGATGGCCGGGTGCGCAATCGCATCCCGAACAATGGCGCTCTCTCGGCGCAGATGGGAGGCAAAAGAAATCGCGCATGTGGAGGAAGGCAGCATAGTGGATTGTGATGTTTTAAGTGTTGGACCGTCCCGACTGACGCTGTCCTGCTATGGTTATGACGAAACGCTGACGCAAATCGGATTGTCTTATTCCTACCTTGGCGACCTTCGGGATACTTATCGACCGGGACAAATTCTTCATGCGAAGGTGCTTTCCTTTACTGATGAACATCTGGAGGTATCGGTAAAGGCAGCTGCTCCCAATCCTTATGATGGAGCCAGACAGCGCCATCCACCGGGCTCTATCCGCATGGCTTCCATCACCAGCAAATATGCCGGCGGCATATTTGTACGGTTGGATGATGGTTGTACTGCGGTATGCCGATATGCCCGGCATTTTTCCGATGACCAGTTCCAGCCCGGGGATACTGTTAAGGTGGAGATCGTCGCGCACAGCGATAATAAACAATGGATGATGGCAAAAATTAAAGGGAAAATAGGATAACAGACAAGCAGCGGCACAGAGAATCTTAATTCCGTGCCGCTGCTTGCGCTTGGAGGCTAAACTGTTAGCAGATAGACAAAATGTTGCTGAAAAAAGTAAAACAGGAGGTATTCATTTCGATAGTGGAATAATGCAGGTTCGATTGCCTCTTTGTAAGGAAGGAGAGGACAGTCTGCGGTGGAGAACAAATGCTTATTGGGGAGATGTTTTCGAGCATACGTTACGAAAACACAGGAGAGCTTTGAATTGTTCGACGGTAAAAAGAGTACGACTATTCGCTGGGTATTTAACTATGGTGAAAGTTTGGCCTTCCTCACGGAAGATTGGGTAAAAGAGGATGAGCAGACTATCAAACAAATCATGAATCATGTAGATCAGGGGACACAATACATACTGACTGAGATGCAGCGGGCACAGAACCCGTTCTTATATCTGTTTTGCATGAGACTGGTATCAGAACTGCAAGGCGAATATAATTTACGTTCTGAAATCATCAACTTTTATTATCAACTTCATAAAGCCAGAAAAGATGCATACATACTGCTGGCTGATTGCTTATGCATAGAGACCAAATCAGTTTGCGCTCGCTATTGTGAACTTTGGAAAGGTGAACCGCTTCGTTTGACGCATGTTTGTATCAAGCCAATTCCAGCCTTTCCGTTGAATGATGGGAATAACCGGCCTGAGATTGTCGACACGGAATCCATGTGCTGTGATAAGAAAATGTAACTTGTTGAGATCTGCTATCCTGAAAGTGTGCTCGCGGTATACGACTTTCTAAAATCCATCTACCTGCGTCGTGCAATACGATTCAAACACTGTCGCTTGTGTGGCAAATTGTTTGCTGCGGTCGATGGAGAACGCACGGAGTATTGCAGCCGTAAATATTCCGGCAACAAATCTTACCGTGATATTGGTGCTGTGCGGGTCTACCAAGTTGTTTAATCCTCGAATAATTTGGCAACCGGTATGCTCAGCACATCAGCAATCGTGAACATTGTTTCCATCGACACTCCAAACGATTGTGTTGGGCTTTCGACTTTTGCGATGAATGACCATGACTTTCCTACCGCCTCTGCGAAGGATTCTTGGGTCATCCCGCGCAGTTTGCGGTAGTACTGCACTTTTAAGCCAAACTTTATAAACTGCTCATGATATTTTGTTTCCATAGGACACCTCTTTATAAAAAGAGTACCACCCTTGCAACAAATTATTTATAGATTTATACTGCCGTTTATGGCAATAGAATGATATAATAAAACAATCAGAAGATATGCAATTATTGCGTGATAATACAGTGAAACTTGAGTTGTATGGAAGTGTTGCAATTCTAAAAATGACGAAAATCCGCTTTATCGAGGATTTTCGTCATTTTCTTCTATATGTTGCATGATATCTTCAACATGACAATGAAGTAATCTACAAAGAAGATCAATCGTGTTGGTAGACACGCTCTTACCGCATTTCATCGAATAATAGGTCGCACGGTTGAAGCCCATTTTCTGCAACTGGTACGATGTGATCCCTTTTTCTTTCATTGTTCTGAAAAGCGGCTCGTAACTGATCATATCAAGGCCTCCGGAACTATTCTTATGTTCAAGTATAGTTTTCGGAAAAGCCTTTGAATATGTATAAATATCTAAGCATATTGGTGGGTAGGATAAGAAAGGAGTCCTTCGCATGAAACAGTTGATAAAACGCCTTGGCCTATTGCTGATGGGTGGGCTTTTGCTACTGTCAGGGTGCAAAGCAGATGCCGGACAGGAAAACAGAAATGCCGAAACCGTCAATGCTGCGACCACACACACTCAGGCGTCCATCACACCCCAAACGGACGCACCAGAGGATGATCCCCTATCGCAATGGGAAATCCTGCCATACACGAGCGAGCCTTATACAGAGATAAACGGCAATATCCCATCTTTCACAGATGACGAGATCACCGACCAGCCTTTCGAGACGTACAGCCCGCTGGATACGCTGGGTCGTTGCGGTATGGCGTTTGCCTGCGTGGGACAGGAGCTGATGCCAACCGAAGATCGCGGCAGCATTGGACAGGTCAAGCCGAGCGGCTGGCATCTGGTCAAATACGACTGCGTCGACGGCAAATATCTGTATAATCGCTGTCACCTGATCGGATACCAGCTGACCGCTGAAAATGCGAATGAGCGCAATCTAATCACTGGTACGCGGTATCTGAACATCGAGGGGATGCTGCCGTTTGAAAATCAGGTGGCAGACTATGTGCAGCAGGCGGGCAACCATGTGCTCTATCGGGTGACACCGGTTTTCGAGGGCGATAACCTGCTGGCAAGCGGTGTTCTTATGGAGGGATATTCGGTCGAGGACAACGGCGATGGCATCTGCTTTTGTGCCTACGCTTATAACGTCCAGCCCGAGGTACACATCGACTACGCCACAGGAGAAAGTACACTGGTCGGAGAAGCTGTTGCCCAGCCGTCGGAACAGGCATCCACCGATGAGCCGGATTATGTACTCAACAACAACACCCGCAAGTTCCATCGTCCGAGCTGCTCCAGCGTGGAGGACATCAAGCCGTCCAACCGGGGGGACTACACCGGTTCGCGGGAAGCACTGATTGAACGCGGATATGAGCCGTGCAGGAAATGCGTGCCGTGATTGTACCTAAATAAGACCCCCTGCGACATAAATCGCATAGGAACAGCTTTGAACAGTTCGGACACCATTCTTGTCGGCGGGTCTCCATCCTTATGTGCGAAATAGAAAAACCTTCCTCCCATATATCTGCCGCATTTACAGTGCAAAGTTCGGGCAGTATTGGACTTTGTCTTGTTAGGCAGACTCGTCCGCTTTGCATTGCCTCATATGCGATTTCTGTTCGTCAGACCGAGAGTTTGCCTGTGTCGGCACTTCGCAGCCTCCACATCCGGCTTCCTTCAGATTCCACCTCACGATGGACACCCTTGCCTTCGGCTAACAGTTCCTACTGCCAAGTCTGTAGTGGACTTTCACCACCAAGTTATTGCCCATGCCGGGCGCACCGAGAGAAGCCCACTTTTCGATGCAACGCTCGAAAAGCGGGCTTTGTTCATGCCGCCTCCTTCATGTGCCACCAGAAGGGAAGCAGCATACATATACAAGACTAAGGAGCCGGAGAAACCGGCGGCCTTCCCCCGTTTCCGGGCCTTGCAGGACTGGTGAATGGTTTGGTGAAACGGCAGTTTCCTTTAGGGCAATACCGCATAATTCAGCAAGAATGATTTGCGTGTACATTTTGCGTCCAAATGCGGCGCGGTTTCGCAGCAATACTTGATGTATTGCAAGAAATCGTAACAAAATCCTGACACAAAACTTCCACAAAGCATCGAAGATGCAATTGTACGGCGTTGCCTTAAGAATTGCTATGGGCAGGCAACGCACGATTTCTGGGGATAAACCTTTCGGTGTGCTTTCAAACAATGCTGGCAAGATAGCAACGAGACGCTTCCCGATTGTCGCCTCTTTAATATTCTCTTGTAATATTTTTACGCGCTTATGTATAATAATACAATGTTAATATGCCATTAAAAGTATTGTATTTTCCCCACATGCAGACGCTGGTTCCGGTACGGTGATCTTGGAATAGTCTTGCGTGTTGGTGACAATTACAGGAGTGGTTACATCGTAACCTGCATCGATAATTTCTTGCCGGTCAAAGGTCAGCAGCAGATCCCCCGTATGCACAATATCCCCATTCTGAATTGTCGGATGAAAGAACTTTCCCTTTAGGTTCACTGTATCGATACCGACATGAATCAGCACCTCAATGCCGCTATCGCCTTTTAATCCGATGGCATGACCTGTCTCAAACAGGGCAGTCACTGTCCCGTCAAATGGTGCGCGCACCTCACCATTGACTGGGATGATCGCTGCGCCCTTGCCCAACACTTCGGATGAAAAGGTCGCATCATGTACCTCTGACAGCGCGATCTGCCGCCCCTGCAACGGCGCGTAAACCGGTATCGGATCGGCAGCCTCATGCTTCTGAGGCGTCTGTATCTGCGTTTGCGTCTGCGTCACCGGTGCATCTGTATTCTGTACAGTAGGCGTTTCCACAATATCCTCAAATCCTATGAGCAAAGTAAATACAAACGTCGCTACCGCAGTCACCAAGATGGTTAACGCGGCAAATAATAAACTTTCCAAATGGCCGTCTTCTACATACTGTAGAATACTAACCACAGCCGGCGTAGCAATACCAAAGCACTTGAGCGATACGAATCCACCAAACAGGCCGCCCACAGCGGCACCCAGACAAGCACCCAGCATCGGTCGCTTCAGTTTCATTGTTACGCCGTAAAGTGCTGGCTCAGTGATTCCTGCAAACAAACCGGTAACGGCTGCAGCTGCCGCAGCCTGTTTCAGTTTCCTGTTGCGGCTGCGCACTGCGACGGCCGCCGCCGCTGCTCCCTGCGCCATATTGGCGCATAGTTCGCTGATACAAATGAAGTTCTCAAACCCAACCGACGCAATTACACCCAACTTGATCGGTGTTAGCGCGTGATGCACGCCTGCCATAACGATAAAGGGATAAATCCCGGCAAGCACTCCCACCGCGACAAACCCCAGATGGTTTCGAATCCAATAAATCACACCGGTCAACACATCTCCGACAATCGCTCCGAGAGGACCGAGTACAAAAAGTGCCAGCAACGCGCAAATCAGGACAACCAGCAGTGGCTGCAAAAAATTCTTGGCAATTTTAGGCGAGACACGATCTGCAAACTGCTCGATATACCGTTGCACCCATACCGCAAAGATGATCGGAAAGATGGTATAAGCGTACTGCGTCGGCAAAAAGGTCAGAAACGATGTCTGCTGTATACCCTCTAGTAGCGTAGTTATGTCCGGGTGCATCAGCACTAACGCAGTGCCCGCGGCGTAATACGGGTTTGCGCCGAACTGTTTAGCCGCTGATACGGCCACAAGTACTGGGAAAAAGTAAAACGCTGCATCTCCGATAATATTTAGCAGATAATAGACTGCACCATCTTTGGATAATATCCCCACCATGTGGAGCAGAGTAATTAAGATGCGCACCATAGCCGCACCCATAATCGGTGGGATTACCGGTGCCATCACGCCCGAAATAACATCCATTAACCGAGCGACTATCCCTTTCTTTTCCGGTGTTTTCTCCTGAGGTTCGGCCTGAGGCTGATCGGCAAAGCTGCCCAGCCGATTTAGTTCCGTGTAAACATGGGCAACGTCGTTACCGATGATGATTTGATATTGTCCAGCCTGCCGCATCACACCGACCACGCCCGTGATGCTTTTTACCACTTCGTCATCTATTTTAGCGTTGTCCCGCAGCACAAAGCGCAAGCGTGTCATACAGTGAACAACACTTTTTACATTCCCCGGTCCTCCGACCGCGTGCAGTATCTGCTCAGCAATGCTCGCATAATCCATATTGAAATACCCCTTTCATATCCCTTGTAAACAAAAAAAGACCCGACCCTATCCCAAACGGGCAGTTTGCTGCCCGTTTGGCTCAGGATCTGGTCTTGCTGAACTGAATCATAACAAACCGATTGCATTATTACTTTGTTTCCTGCTCCTCATCCAAAATTCGCTTGAGGTGGATGAGAAGATAGAGCGACTCGTCAATGCTCAAGGTGTAATCATATTTTTTTTGAATAAACTCAGCCACTTTTTGCACACCGGAAAAAACATAAGTGTTCTGCTCAATCAACACATCGTAAATTTCTTTCATGCTGTCCTTATAAGGCTCATGGCTAAAGATACGCGCAGAAAAAAACTTCAAATGCGTGATAAACCGCTGATAGGAAAAGGAATCCTCGTGAAACACAATTTTGAAATGCAGTCGAATAATGTGCAGGATCGTATTGATTAGTTCTGTCATTTTCTGCACATCTGCCGGAGTGTTATTGTCCAACTCGGAGGCGATAATATGCATAGCGATGAACGCAGCCTCGTCCGCACCGAGTTCGACACCTGTCGCCTCGCGAATCCAGCGAATCCCCTTGAGCCCGACAGCATATTCCTTGGGATAAAACTTCTGGATATCTGGCCGAATCATGTTTTTCAACTCAATACCAGCCTGATGCCGATCAAGCGCAGAGTTGATATGGTCTGTCAAAGTGACATAAAGTGTGTCCTTGATTTTCAGACCCTCTTCAATCCGGGCAGCTTGTACAACCTTTTCTGCAATGTCAAGATATTTTTCTGAAACTGCCTGCACAAATTCCTGCAGCTTACGGCTTTCCTCGTTGCTTTCCAAACGATAGATACGATCGACTAGTGCGTCATCAAGCAATTCACCGCGCTTCTTGCGAAAGCCGATCCCTGCACCGGTAACAATAATCTCACGCCCGTCCGGATCGAGCGTAACGACCGCATTTGTATTCAAAACCCGGATGATGTTCACAGTTTCGTCCCCCTGATGAAAAAAACTGTCTATAACGCCTCTTCGACCACGCAGACGCCATAAACAGTCTTGCTTACCCTGAAGTAATAACAAACCTTTTTTAAATCATACCACTGCATATCCATCTTGTCTATATCCTTTGTCATTTTTGGCGGTTTGTCTATTTCCAAAGATGTGGTTTTGTGAGTTCTGTGAAAACGAAACACATTGCCTGCTATTATGCACAAAAATAGCAAACAAAAACAAAGCAATATTCCAAAATATACAATTGGGGCTGGACAAGTGCAGCATATGGTGCTACGATAAGAGCACGGAAACAAGTTTGTTATTACGTAAGGGTAAGCAAGACTGTTTGCAGCATCTACAAAGGTGGATGCTGTGAGCAGTCTTTTCTTTTTTTCCTGAGGTAATGCAGACACGATTGAATATCAACAGAACGTGTACACGATGAAAAAGGATGTGAAACCATGGAAAATCAAATCATTCCGGAAAACTTCCTCTGGGGTGGTGCGGTTGCAGCCCATCAGCTGGAGGGCGGCTATGACAGGCAAGGCAAAGGTGTTTCGATTGCAGATGTAATGACTGCGGGCGCCAATGGCGTGGAACGACAGATTACAGACGGTATCCTGCCGGGCATGAACTACCCCAACCATGATGCAATCGACTTCTACTCCCGTTACAAAGAGGACATCAAACTGTTTGCGGAAATGGGCTTCAAGTGTTTCCGCACTTCAATCGCTTGGACGCGCATCTTTCCAAACGGCGACGAAACCGAGCCGAACGAACAGGGCTTACAGTTCTACGATGACCTATTCGATGAGTTATTGCGATACGGTATCGAGCCGGTCATCACGCTTAGCCACTTTGAAATGCCGTATCACTTGGTCAAGGAATACGGTGGCTGGCGTAATCGCAAGCTAATTGATTTTTTTGTCCGCTTTGCACGCACGGTTATGGAGCGGTACAAAGACAAGGTCAAGTATTGGATGACCTTTAACGAAATCAACAATCAGGGCACAACATGGCACGCCTGGGCAGCATGGACAAATTCCGGTATCATCTACCGCCCGGACGAGGATGTACAAAGTGTGCTCCATCAGGCAGTCCATTATGAGATGGTGGCCAGTGCCAAGGCAGTAAAAATTGGACGCGAGATCAACCCGAACTTCCATATTGGCTGTATGCTGGCCATGGTGCCATTTTACCCGCTTACTTGTGACCCGGATGACATTCTTGCCGCAGAGTATGCCATGGAGCAGCGTTTGTATTATTATGGCGACATCCATGTGTTCGGCGAATATCCAGACTACATTAAGGCGTTCCAAAAGAACCACGGTATGCACCTTGACATCACAACGGATGACCTGCAATGTCTGCGTGAAGGCTGTGTTGATTACATTGGCATCAGCTATTATATGAGCGAAACAGTCTCTGCCAAGCCAGGTGACACTGTGCGCAAATTCAGCGACACCTGCTATATGACCGCCAACCCGTATGTCAAGGCCAGTGAATGGGGTTGGCAGATTGACCCGAAGGGGCTGCGCTACTCGCTTAACTTGCTGCACCAACGCTACCACCTGCCGCTGTTTATCGTTGAAAACGGCTTTGGTGCGTACGACAAGGTCGAACCGGATGGCATCCACGACCCTTATCGCGTGACCTACCTCAAGCAGCATATTGAGCAGATGAAAGCGGCGATGGAACTGGACGGCGTGCCAGTGATGGGCTATACACCCTGGGGCTGCATTGATCTGGTGAGCGCCGGCACGGGCGAAATGGAGAAACGGTACGGCTTCATTTATGTCGATAAAGATAATCAGGGCAAGGGTACTTTGGAAAGGCGGAAAAAGGATTCGTTCTACTGGTATCAGAATGTCATCCGCACCAACGGCGAAGAATTATAATTAGGAGGAATATAAAATGATTATCAGATTGTTTTGCGCAGCAGGCATGTCCACTAGCTTACTGGTCAACAAAATGAAGGAAGCCGCCGTCCAGAAGGGCAAGGACGCGGAGATCGAAGCATTTCCGATTGCGGAGATTGACCGCATGACCGACGGCATTGACGTGGCACTGCTCGGGCCGCAGGTTGGCTTTCAGCTGGAAAAGGCCAAGAAGATCTGCGAACCCAAGGGCATCCCGGTAGCTGTCATCCCGATGACAGATTACGGCATGTGCAACGGAATGAATGTTCTCAAGTTTGCTTATCAGCTGGCAAAAAACAAATAAATACATAAGGGAAAGACATATTGCGCTGGTATAGCGCAAGGGTAGTATGCGATGCCACGCTGTTCCCCCTTTCGAAGCTTTGCAGAACTGTCTCTGTCGAAAAATGTTCTGTGCATTCGTCCTGGAGACATGGTGCGGCACCATCATAAGAGAAACAGAAGAAAGGATGACAATTATGGGGAAGTGGATCAACGAACATCTGATTCCTAAAATTCTGGCGTTTGTCAACACCAAGGCGGTTCAGTCGATCAAGGACGGCATGGTTTACACAATGCCGCTGTTAATCGTTGGCTCAATTTTTCTGATTTTAGCCAACCTGCCTGTCAAGCAGGCTGCGGACGCATTGGCAGCTGCCGGTATCACTACGATCCTCAGTCAAGCCTGTGGTGCAACCTTTAACATCAGCGCCATCATCGCGGTTATTGGCATTTCCTATACTTATGTTAAGCTGGAAAAGCAAGAGCCGCTGAGCGGTTCGATGATCGCGCTGGCAGTATTCCTGCTGCTGCAGCCGTCCTCCGTGCAGACTGAAAGCGGTGATCTTGTCAGCAACATCATCAACAAGGACTGGACTGCGGGCAAGGGAATGATCGGCGCAATCATTATTGGTCTGCTAGTCGGTTATCTGTACTCTTGGTTCTTGAAAAAGAACATCAAAATTAAAATGCCCAACGGCGTACCTGCGGGCGTTGCCAATGCGTTCTCTGCGCTGATCCCTGCGGTGGCCATCGTCATTCTTGCAACCATTATTCACGGCATCTTCTCTATGGGCTTGCATACCACCGCGATTGAAGCAATCTATAAGATCATTCAGACCCCGTTGCAAGGCATGACCGACTCGTTGGGCGGTGCGCTTCTTATGTGCTTTACCGGTCCGTTCCTGTGGATCTTCGGAGTACACGGTACGACGATCGTCGGCGGCGTCATGAGTGGCCTGCTGCAGGCTAACAGCTT
>ERZ1090868.435-NODE-435-length-23492-cov-10.357981_pt1 | contig 23492 bp, 18 predicted proteins | sample MGYA00478475_ERZ1090868 | MGnify/ENA primary metagenome ERZ1090868 (study PRJEB33644, sample SAMEA5815747) | chicken gut metagenome | biome: Chicken; feature: Gastrointestinal Tract; material: Caecum | place: Ireland | collected 2019-01-01 | study: A study of the...
CGCACTGCATCGCCATCGTCGGAAGGGAGGCAAGAAAGTAGGCGAGCGCCGCTTCCTTCGTGTAGCCGTAGAAAAGGGGCGTCACCGCATCGTCGAGCAAAGTAAAGAGCGCCGTGCAAAGAACGGCAAGCGCCGTTGAAAGGAGCTGCGTTTTGAGATCGGCGCGGCGGCGGAGCGCATTCCCCAAAAGCCCGAAGCAGGCGGCAAACAAAGGATAGTAGATCAAATAGAGAAGGACGACGTTGGGGAAAAACCCGAAAAGAAGACAGCGCAGGAGGGAGAAGGCGACGGCGGAGAGTACCCCGCACCGCACGCCGAAGCGGTAGGAAAAGACGAGGAGAAGCACGGTGACGACCTCCACCCCCTTGACGAACCAAAGCGCGTACTGCGCGCCCAAAAGGAGAGCCGTGAACACGGCGACGACCGCCACATACCCCACGCCCCGCAAAGCGCGCTGTTTTTTCTGCGCCGGACCTGTTTTTTCGGGGGCAGGCTTCTCTTCCCCCGTCCTTTCCCGCACGGGCTCCGCTTTCGCCCGCGCCCGATCTTCCCTGCGTTCCATCAGACGCCGAAACTCTCAAAAGCCCAGATGTAGAGACAGCCTTCCTTGACGGCGAGCTCCCCCGCGCCCGAAACGGCGGAGCCCAGCGCTTCGCCCTCATATTCGAAGGTGCCCCACTGCTTGTTGGCGTTTTCTTCATCGCTCGTATAGAGCATCCAAGAGCTCGACGCGGTCTGCTTCGTGCCGTTGAGTTCCACGATCATACCGTCCGAAACGGCAAAACTCAATTCGCCCGCCTCTTGCAGCTCTTCCATGACGGCAAGCAGCGTCTTGCCGCTATGTTCCGCCGACGCTTGGATGACGACGGTGTTTTCATCTGCCGTGACGGGCGACTTTTTACAGCCCGCGAGCGCGACAAGCGAAAAGAGCGCAAGGACTGCCGAAACGAGAGAGACAAGGGAAACAACTTTCTTTTTCATAAAATACCTCTTTTGCCGCTTTGAAGCGGCTTATTTTTCAAGTGAGGCAGCAAAAAACGCGCCCCTCGGGCGCGCCAAAAGAACGCACGGCTCTATTTCTCCTGCTGCCCGAGATCGCCGCGCGTTCCGTCGGGGCAGGCGATCGGACTTTCACCGTAATGGCTGTTGCGGCGGATTTTCACCGCGCTTCCCCTGCTCTCTGCCCCTCCCGCGCCTTTCGCGCGGGCGGCAACTCCCGACGGATATATTGTGTTGTGCGGTTCAGGCCTTGAATTCCTCCGCAGCGCGGAAGAAGGCCTCGATGTTCTCCCACGGGGAGAGCGGCGGGATGTCGCAACCCGAAGAGAGAACGAAGTTGGGATAGGCGGCGCAATCGCGAAGGAGCGCTTGCGTCGCTTCATAGACGGACTTCGGCGTTCCGCCGAGGAACTCGTTCGCGGGGCTCACGTTGCCCAGCGCGACGACTCCTTGGGGCATGCGCTTCAACACTTCGCGCATATCGACGGCATCGCCGAAATGATACATATCGCAGCCCGTATTCAAAATGCTGTCGAGCATGCGCACCGCGCCGTTGCCGCAGTTGTGATAGACGAGGAGGAAATCGTCCGCCCCGCAGCTTTGTACGATGCGGCGGATGTACGGTTCGGAAAACTCGGCGCAAAGGTCGGGCGAGAGCATCCCCGCAAGGGGCTCTGCGATGACCACGCCGTCCGCCCCCGCCTCGCGGTAGGCGCGGATATAGTTTACCAAAAAGTCGGTCGCCTTGTCAAGCACCGTTTTGAGCATTTCGGGATCCTCATAACAGAGGATCATGGCTTCGGTGACGTCGACGAGCCTGCCCGCGAGCGAAAACGGACCGATGACGCCCGCGAGCACCGGACGGTCGGGAATGAGCTCCTTCGCCCTCTTGATGGCGTCGACATACAGCCCCGCGCGTCCCGCCGAAAGCGGCGGCACTTTTAAAGCAGCCGCCTCTTCGGGCGTAGTGACGAGCGCTCCCGAGACGGTGGGGACTTCGCCGTCCGAAACGATGATGTTCGCTCCGAAGCATTCCGCCTCTACCGAAAGGTCCATGAGGCTCACGGAAGCAAGCGTCGGAAAACTGTCGGCAACGATCTTCATGCCGCGCGCCTGCAAGGTGCTCGACATGATGAGCTCGCGCACGGTCGTACCCAGCTTTTGAATGGCGGGATAGGAGAGGATGGGCAAAGGCTTTTTATGTTTTTCCGCCAAAATGCCCGCGATCCATTCGTGTTTGTTCATAATTTACTCCTTTTCAAAGACGGTGAGCGAGACGGGCGGCACGATGCACTTTTCCCCGTCTATGCGCGCTTCGGCATTGACAAAGAACACGCTCTTGTATCTTCCTTCCGCAACGGGCGCATGCGCCGCGCTGCCGCTCGGATTGACGGCGACAACAAACTTCCCGCGCGCGAACACGAAGGGATATTTCCCTTTTTCCGCAAAGAGGACGCGCATCTCCTCCCCCGCCTGCAATTCTTCGTGCGCCGCACGGAAGGCGATCGCGCGGCGGACGGTATTGAGAAGGGAATTTTTCTCTCTTTCCTGCGCTTCGACGTCGGGCGAGGCGCCTTCCTCGACGGGGAGATAGAGCTCCCCTTCGCTTTCGGAAAAGCCCCTGTTCCTGCCCGCCGTCCACTGCATGGGCGTGCGCGAGCCCGTACGAAAATAGCCGCCCTCCTTGGAGGTGAGCCCTTCGCGGTAGGGAAGCCCGATCTCGTCGCCGTAATAGAGGAAGGGGATGGAGGGAAGCAGCATCACGAAAGATGCCGCCACTTTCATCTCGTCCTCGCTGCGGAAGCGGGAATAGCGGATCATATCGTGATTGTCGGTGGGCAGGCACAGATACCCGCGCCCCGCGATATAGCGGAGCTTGGGCAGGAATTCCTCCGTGAAGACGGTCACATCCCCCTTCCCCTCCTTCGAGAAGAAGCAATGGCCTTCGCTCGCCTTATCGACGTAATCGCTCGCGCCCTCCTGGAAGAGCGCATTGTAGCCCCTGCCGTTGAAGTGCAGGTAAAAATCGAGGTGGAAACCCGCGTCGATCGCCTCTTCCGCACGCCCCCATTCGGAGAGGAGCACGTTTTCGGGATACTCTTTTTCGAACATCTCCCTCACGTTCCCCCACAGCCGCTTGATGCCCGTGCGGAAGGGATCGTTCTTGACGAGGGAATACGCCATATCCACGCGGAAGCCGTCGCACCCCATGTCCATCCAGAAGCGCATGACGTCCTTCATCGCTTCGAGCGTCGCTTGCGCCGCGGGGTGGTCGGGCGGGAGCTGCCAGGGGAAGTCCTGCACCTCGAACCCGTAGTTGAGCGCGGGCTGCGAGCTGAAAAAGTTGACAAGATAGTTGCCGTCCCTGTCCTGCATGCCGCTCATCCAGCGGTAACCTTCGGGATAGTCGAAGGCGTTGTGCGTCCAGACATAGCGGTCGGAATATTCGTTGCGTTCGGGCTTTCTCGATTCGAGGAACCATGGATGCCGATCGGACGTATGACCCGGCACGAGATCGAACAAGACCTTCATCCCGCGCTTGTGCGCCTCTTCGAAGAGCCGCTTCGCATCCTCGTTGGTGCCGTAGCGGGGCGCGATCTTTTTATAATCGCTCACGTCGTAGCCCGCGTCCATGAAGGGAGATTCGAAGCAAGGATTGATCCAGATCGCGTTGCAGCCGAGGCTCTTGACATAGTCGAGCTTTTGGATGATGCCGTTGAGATCGCCGATGCCGTCACGATTGGTATCGTAAAAGCTCTGCGGATAAATTTCGTAGAAGACGGCGCTTTTCAGCCATGCGGGAAGCTTCATACGCGCACCTCCTTGATGGCTTCCGCCACCGCCAGCAGATTTTCGGGCGGCGTGTCGCGCGGGACTTCGCAGCCCGCCGACGAGATATAGCGGTCGGGGCAGATCGCGGCGCAGGAGAGCACCGCCTCCCGCACCCGTTCGGGCGTCCCTTGCAGCAGGACGGCGACGGGGTCGTAGTTGCCCGAATAGACGACGTTCTTCCCTTCCGCGAGCGCGCGCGCCCGCTTCAAGTCGACCATCCAGTCGAGGTCGATGATGTCAGTTCCCGTTTCGAGCATGAGCGGGAGCACGTTCGTCGTGTTGCCGCAGATGTGCAGTTTGGTCTTGCCGCCCGCCGCGTGCACGGCTTCGACGATGCGCTTCTGATAGGGCAGCGCGTATTCGCGGAACATATCGGGGGAGATGAGCGAGGTCGCCGCATCGCCGATGCCGATGATGTCCGCCCCCGCCTCCACTTGCAGGACGGCAAAGCGCGCCGCCTGTTCCGCCGCGATGCGGAGCATCGCGTGGATGGCCTCGGGCTCCTCGCAGGCGGCGTCGGCGAGGAAATCGTTGATGCCGCGCAGATCGCAGCACTCGGCAAAGGCGCCCTCCACCCAGCCGCCCACGGCATATTCGGGGCAGTTGCGGCGGAAATATTCCACGGCTTTCAGGCGGTCTTCCGTGCGCCCGCCGTTATACGGGTCGTAATTTTTGAGCACCTTTTCCGCCTCGTAAATATCTTCGACGAGGGGCGTCGGGCTGTAAGGGACGTCGTCCTCGGGCAGCAGCACGTTCGCGCCGAACCCTTCCGCCTCGCGCATGGGATCGGAGATGGCGCAGAGAAGGTCGATGGAATACCGTTCGGAGCAGGCAAGATCGCTCTCGCAGAGGATGCGGTAATCGCTCGCATACTCGCGGTAGGTGTGCCCGTTCCTGCGGGCGGAGAACGCCATCAGGATGTTGAAATTGGGGATCTTGTCCGGCTTTTCGCCGCCGAGCAGGGCAAAAACTCGTTCGCGGGGGGTCATTTTTTCTCTCCTTTGCGGCTTTTCATGGCAGCCGCGTAGATGCCGCGTTCATCGTAGAACACGGGGAAGGTGGTGCGGCGCAGCGTCGTCGCGCCGATAGGGACGAGCCTCAGATCGACGGGATAGGCATAGCGGTCGAGCGCCTTCGCGACGATCGCAACGGGCGGTTTTTCCGTCGGATAGCCGCCGCGGCAATATTCGACGTGCGCCACGGGGTCGCCCTCCTCCGTCACGAAGAGGGTATCGTTCCAGTCCTCGTGCGGTTTGGGCGTGAAATCGCAGTCGTAAAATCCTTCCGCGCCCTCGTACTTTCGATACCTTTTGCAGGAAGCGGGGATATCTTTGGAAAAGAGCAGCGTGCCCCATGCGAGGGCGAACGTCCCGTCGGGGGCGCGCAGCATCCTGACGCGCGGTTCGAAGGAGAAGGCGAGCTTATCCCCGCCCGAAATGCCGCCTTCGACGAAGAGCAGGCCGTTCTGTTCCTTCGCGCGGCAGGGCTTGCCGTTCTTCGTCAGCGAATAACGTTCGGCGAAGGAGGGAAGACGCAGCGCGAAGGGAACGCTCCCCTCCCCCGCGCACTCGAATTCCACGCGGCAGCGGAAGGGATACTCCGTCTTCTCGGCGATGACAAACTCCCCTTCCTTCCAAGAAAAACGGAAGGAGGAGGGCAGGAAGAGATTGCAGATGAGCGTCTCCCCGTCCGTCAGATACGCCTCGCGCGCAAAGACGGGCATGAGCTTGCAAGCGTTGGGCGCGCAGCAGACGGCGGCGTCGTCGTGCGTGGGGGAATAGTCGAAGCGCGGGTTGACGGCGTGCGAAGCGTCGTACATGTTGTCCGCGCCGAAGTATTGGATCATTTTCCCCGACGGGTGTTTGGAAGCGAGCCCCGCATTGTAGACGAGCCATTCGAGCTTTTCGCCGAAGGAAATATCGCCTAAGATATGCTCCGCCCGGATGTAATCGAGGGCGAGCTCCGCCGTGGAGCAGTATTCGTATGCCGCGGTGGGCAGCGGAACGGAGCCGCCGAACACGCTCGTGCGCGCGTCGTTTTCCATGACGAGCTCGCTCTGATAGGTGCCGATGAACTCATCCGACTTGCACGAGCCCGAAAGCGACAGGTTGCGCGAAAGCTTGTTGAGCGCGCAGCGGAAGGCGATGAGATAGTTCTTCTCCCCCGTCATGCGGTAGAGAAGGAGAGGAAGGCGCAGCATCTCGCAGGTGTGCGGCCCGTGCCCCGTGAAGGGAACGAGCGGATCGAGCAGATTTTCGGTGCGCAGGTCGTCCTCCAAAAACTGGCAGCGGTGCGCGCAGTAGTCCTCGTAGAGCCGCACGCTGAAATCGCGGTATGCCTCCTTCCCCGTGAGGGAATAGAGCGCATACATGCCGTCGATGATCATGAGGCTGTGCCCCTTGCTGCCGTCCTCGTCGGGGATGAGAAAGACGTTTTCGGGGGTGTTCTCGACGATGTTATCCGCCATGCGGACAAGCGCCGAAAGGACGCGCTCCTCCTTCGTATAGTCGTAATAGACGAGCAGCGTGCGCATGGCGCGGCTCTGCGCCCAGAGTTCGCCGAAGCGCTTGGTGACGATGTAGCGCGCCCCTTCCACATAGATGCCGATGTAGCCGTCCTCCCCCTGATGGGCGAGGATGTTCTCGACGATGGCGCGGGCGCGGGCAACAAGTTCTTCTTCGCCCGTGAGGAAGGCGAGGCGGACATACGCTTCGATCCAATTCCCGTGCGTTTCGCCCGCCCACCAGGAGCTCCAATAGCCGTCCTCCTTGTGCGTCACTTTGTCCGCGCCGAACACGTCCTCGGCACAGTCGCGGAAGAGCTTATCGAGATTCCCCGTGATGCCCTCCTTGTCGCGCCGCAGAAATTCTTTCAGCCAGCCCTCGGGAAGGAGCTGCCCCTGCATGCGGGTATAGCTCATAACGTCACCTCCGAGGAAAGCGTTTTTCCGTCCGCCGTGAGCGTCCCTTCGGGATAGACGGCGCGCGTGCCGTCCTGCGAGATCCAAAGCGCGTCGAAGCCTTCGAAGCGCATCCGCTTCCCCTGCCAAACGAAGTCGAGAGAGAGCGGGTTTTTGATGTGTTTCTTCCCCTCCGCCGTGAAGAGGATGCTGCCGTCCTGCAAGAGGACGCCGCCCTCTCGGCGGTTGGCGGGAACGCCCATCCCCTTTGCGAGCGAGACGATCTCCGCTGCGGACGGGATGTCCTCCCGCCCCGCCGCGCCCGCCGCGCACAGTTCCTCTTGCAGCGCGCCGCCCCCGCAGAGGACAAGGCGGTCTTTGGGCAGAGCGCGCACGAAGTCCTCCGCCGCCTTCGCCATCCCGTCGGGATAGAGCACGACGACGGCGTCATACTCCTGCGTACCGTACTGCGCCCTGCCGCGCCCGTTCACGAAGAGCGAAGCGTTCTCCGCGGCATAGGAGGGAACGAGGTCGCACAATACTTCGGAAAATACGGCGTTCGCCGTGTTGAGAACGACGTCGAGGCGGGGATTCTGCGGCTTCCACGGCATCGTCATGCCGATGTCTGCCCAGTTGGAGACGGCCTCATAGCCGAAAAGGAGCAGAAGGCGGCAATCGGGCTGCACTGCGCCTGCGCCGTCGAAGAGGCGCACGCGGGCATCCATCTCTTCGATGCTTTCGAGCATCCCTTCGGGCTTCAATTCGAGCACGACCGCCTCGTTGGGGCATTCATAGCCGAGATAGTGCGTCCTGCCGCCGTAGCGCAGGTTGCGCCAAGTCTCCGTGTAATAGGTGTTGATGTCGCGCGTGCCCATGGAATACCACATGTTATACCACACGGGCGAAGAGAAGCGGTGCGCGAGCGCCGTGCGGATGCAGTAAAGGATGGTCTCGTCCGTTTGGGCGTAGTCGCGCTTGGCATCCCACCAGTAAAAGCCGTTTTTGTAAAATTCGAAATTGAGGGAATCGACGCTCCCCCACCATGTCGGATGCACGCCCCAAAAAGCGTCTTTGCCCAACACTTCTTTGACGGTCTCGTACATGCCCTCCTCGTTCTCGGTGCAAAGGAGACGGAGCGTCCTGAGATAGTCGTCGACGACCTCTTTCGAGCGTTCCTCTTCGCCGTCCTTTGTGTAGAAGAGATCGAGAAGGCGGTCAAAGAGCTGCCGCTTGGTGTATTCGAGGCACTTGCTTTCGAAATGCTCCGACCACGAGATATGGCGCAGGTTGAGTTCGGTGTCGTCGTAAGGGTTGGGCTTGACGATCTTCAAGATCATGTCGTAGCCCCATTCGTCCGAAAAAACGCCGTCCGCGCCCAGCTCTTTGGCGTGCTCCGCCATCGTGCGGAAGTAAGGCAGGAGCTTGGGATGCGCAAGATCGACGATGGGCTGGGGGAACCCCACGCACACGGCGACGCTCTCCCCCTTTTCCGCGCCCGTGAACGAGATCTCGATCTCATACCCCTCCCCCGCCTTGACGGCGCGGCTCACGGCGATCCCGTCGCAGCGCACCGCCGAAGAATAGGAGAATGCGCCCGTCTTTTTCAGGCGGTAGCAGGCAAAGAGCTTGTGTTCGCCTCCATCCCCCGTATGCCGCCAATAGTGCCAGACGGGCTCGTGCGGGATGCGGAAGCTGCCCGCGCCATGCTCGTCCGCTTCGCATTCATAGAAGGAAAGCAGATAGGAAGGTTCCCCGGGATACTGCCGATAGAAGGGCTCGCCCTCGTTGCGGATGCAGCACTCGATCATCGCCTTCCTGCCCGCGGCGTGCAGCCGCTCGATGACGCGGCGGAACGCGGCGCCCAGTTTTTCGCCGTGGAACCGATCGACGATCCACTGCGTGCCGATGAAGATGTTCCCGATCTGCGTGCGCGAGAGGAGGTCGTCCGTCTTTTTGTCGAGGACGGAGAGATCGAGGACGTCGTTATCCCACTTCCAATACATGATAGAACGATTCATAAGATCACCTCGGGTGAAGATTGCAAGGTTTGCGCGCCTCTCACTTGGTCGCGCCGCTGAGACCGTTGATGATGGTCTTTTGCAGGACCATATAGATGACCGCCATGGGGAGCGCCGAAAGAAGCGCCGCGGCGGCGAACATCGCATAGTCCGTCGTAGACTGCGAGAAGATGCTCAGGTACGTTCCGACGGCGAGCGTATACTTCGAAGGGTCGGTGATGAGGATGCTCGTGAGCATATAGTCGCCGAAGGGCGCCGAGAAGCCGAAGAGGGCGATGAGCCCGACCATGGGCATCGCGAGCGGAACGATGATGTGCGTGACGCACTGCATGCGCGTGGCGCCGTCCAGCATCGCCGCCTCTTCGAGAGAGCGCGGGATGGTATCGAGGAAGCCCTTCATCATGAAGGTGCTCCCCGGGATCGCCGTGCACGAGAAGATGATCACAAGGCCGATATAGGTATCGATGAGCCCCAGCATGTTGAGGAGCACATAGTATGCGACCATCGACATGGTGCCCGGGAACATTTGCAACACCAAAAAGACGAGCAGATAGTTCTTTCTCCCCTTGAAGCGCAGGCGGGAGAGGGCGTACGAGGTCGGGAGCACGAAGATGAGCTCGCCGACGGCGGTCATCGCGCCCACGATGAGCGTATTGCCGTACCAGGAGACGTAGGGCGTCGTCGTGAACAGCCGCACGAAGGCGTCGAAGGTGTACTGCGTGGGGAAGACCGTATCGATATACAGGCTGCGCTCCGCGTTCAACGACATGGTGACGATATACACGATGGGCAGCAGCACGATCACGGCGAGCAGCGTAAGAAAGATATAGGTGAAGACGAGCTTGACGACTTCGACGGGAGAGATCCTCTTCCGCCGCTTGCGGACGGCCGTCTTTTGCTGTTCCGCGGCGGCATCGGGAAGGCTCGTATTGGCGATAACGGAAGCATTCATGCGTTGTTGTCCTCCTCTTTGAAGGCGCGCGTCTTTCTCAGCTGGAAGATACTGAAGATCGCAACGAGGATGAACAGGATGAGCGAGATCGCCGCGCCGAAGTTATATTTGTTGTTGTTGATGGTCATTTTGAAGAGCCAGGTGATGAGGATATCCGTACTTCCCGCACTCTGATAGTCCAAGTTGAGCGGTCCGCCGCCCGTGAGCAGGAAGATGGTGTTGAAGTTGTTGAACGCACCCGCAAGGCTCATGATGAAGATGGGCGAAATGGAGAACATCAGAAGGGGCAGCGTGATGTGGAAGAACGCCTTCGCGCCCGTTGCGCCCTCGAGCGCCGCCGCCTCGTAAATTTCGCGGTCGATGTTCTTGATGATGTTCTCCGAAAGCATCATGGGATAGGAAAATCCCGTCCAGACGCTCACGAGGATGAGCGCGCAGCGTGCGGGCGTCGTCTGCGTGAGCCAGGGGACGCCGCTGCCGCCGAAGAGTTCGAGGATCTGGTTGATGAGCCCGTAGCCCGTATCGAACATCGTCTGCAAGACGAGCAGGCTGATGTATGCGGGGATCGCCCACGGAAGGATGAAGATGGTCTTATAGATCTTCTTGCCTTTGAGGCGGGGATTGTTTAACAGCACCGCGAGCAGGATGCCGAGCCCGTACGGGAAGACGGAGGAGCATACCGTCCAGATGAGCGTCCAGCCCAGGATGCCGAAGAAGGTCGTCGCATACGAGCCGAGCGTCAACAGGTCTTTGAAGTTTTGCATGCCTACCCATTCGATGAGCACGCGCGGCGGCTGATGGGAGGCGTCGTAGTTGGTGAAGGCGATGCAGATGGAAAAGACGAGCGGGATGAGCACGACGAGCGCGATCGCCGCGACGCCGGGCGCGAGGAAGAGAACGTGCGTCTTTTCGTGCAGCCATTCCCGGAACGCCTCCTTTCGCGAAGGCCGCTCGTAATTTTCGTCGGTGATCTTGATGCCGTTCCGGTATGTTTCTATAATGCCGATCGCCCAGAAGACGAGGAAGGCACCCAACACGATGAACGCCAAGATCCCGTAGACGAGGAAGACGAGGGAGTGATCGCGCATGGGCACTTCGCCGAGGGAGAAAAACCCCGCGATCGCATCCTTGCCCCAAAAGATAAAGAGCAGGATAAAGGCGGCTTCGACGAGCGCATAGAGGGCGCCGCGCAGATATTCCTTCTGCACGATGTACCCCGCCCCCGCAAAGAGGGCGGAAGCGCCCGCCGCGATCGCCGCCTTCTTCTTCCGCTCGGGGGAGATATTCTCCTCCTTGTCGGAAAGTTCGAGTTTGTGGAATAATTTCGTCATGATTTTCCCCTTTGAAAAGTTCCGCCTCCGCCCCAAATTTCAGGCGAAGGCGGCAGATGTCTCTGAATGTCCTCAGGAAATGAGATCGATGTTGGCTTTGACGTCTTCGGCGACCTTGTGCATCACCATCGCGGCGTCCTCCTTATTGGTGAAGATGGAGATCGCCGCCGCGCTCAGAGGATCCCAAACGGCGTTGAGCTCGTTGATGGCAGGCTGAGGATAGCTGTATTCGAGCTGTTCGAAGAAGCCTGCAAGGCATTCGTCCGCAAGCACTTCGGGGTCTTCCGCGCAGCCCGTCGTCGAAGGGATACGGCCCGTATCCTGATAGTAAGCAAGCACGTACTCGTCGCGCGTAGCGAATTTCAAAAAGTCGATGCTCTCTTCGATGTTGAGCGAATAGGAGTTGATGGCAAGGCCGTACCCGCCCGAGAAGGACATGGGCGTTCCCGTCTCCGTTTCGGAGATCTGAATGTCGGGGATGGGCGCGATGCCCACGTTGATGCCCGCTTCGCGGAAGTTGGCAAGGTCCCAGCTGCCGTCGAGAAGGATGGCGGCCTTCCCGCTGCGGAATTTGGTCTGCATAAGCGTGATCGCCATGTTGGTGGGGATGACCTTCTCTTCGATGAGCGAATCGATCATCTCGTACGCTTGGATGGAGCCTTCCGTGTCGATGCCGAGATCGTCGGGGTTCCAGCTGCCGTCCTCGTTCTGCCCGAAGATGTAGCCGCCGTACGCCTCGTTGATCGCCCAGGTGTAGTAAGGGTTGGAATAGTCGATGAGGAGCCCGTAGACCGCGTCGCGCTCGCGCACGCCGTCGAAGTTGTTGTAGCTCTTCGCCCATTCGATCATCTCTTCCCACGTCTCGGGGAATTCGGGCAGGATGTCCTTATTGTAGAACATGGCGTTGACCTCCGTCCCGAGCGGCACGCCGTAGAGCTTGCCCTGATACTGCATGAGCTCCTGCGCGCCCGAGATGAACTTGGTCTCAAGCTCCATCTCCACGGGATCGAGCTCCAAAAAGAGGCCCTGTTCGACGGCTTGGGCAAGATCCCCGCCGCCGCCCTGCACATAGATGTCGCCGCCCCTGCCGAAGGGGCCGTCGAGCGCGAGGTTGCCCGAAGCCGTCAGTCCCGTATAGGTGTTGACGACGACGGGGAAGCCCGTCTCCGCCTCGTAATCGGCTGCGATGCGCTCGAAAAGTTCCTTGTTCTGCTCGCCCACCCAGAGCGAGAGCCTGCCCTCGATGGAGCGTCCCGTATCGCCCGCGCAGCTGCCGAGCATGCACGCCGCCGCGATCGATGCCGCCGTCATCGCCGCGGGCGCGGCGATCGAAAATGCCTTTTTCATGGAGTTCCTCCTTTCCCTTATCGTTTTTCCCGAAAGTTGGATCGGCGGGCTTCGGGTCCCCGCCCTTGCAAGCTCATGATAACATCCCCCTTCCCGGGAGGAAAGATAGAGCGTTGTTTGATTTTAGCATTATCTTGCGTGAAAATCACAGTTCCCATTATAATGTTGACACATAAGGACAATTTCCCCCTCTCTTTTGCAATATCGCCCCGAAAAGGGCAAAAAAATCCGCCGGACGGTTCCGACGGACAGGACGCGGCGGTCGCTCAGCGGTCGTTCCGCGTGTACTTTTTCCTGATCTCCATGGGCGACATGCCCATGATGCTCTTGAAGGTGCGGGAAAAGTAGTTGATGTCCTGAAAACCCACGGAGAGGGCGATGTTCGTGACCGACCGGTTGGTGCCGATGAGCAGTTCCGTCGCCTTTTGGATGCGCACGATATTGACGTAGTTGAAGAGCGTCTTGCCCGTGCACTGCTGGAAGATCTTGCAGATATAGAACTTGTTGATGTGCACGACGTCAACGAGGTCTTCGAGCTTGATCTTTTCGGTATAGTGCTCGTCGATATAGGCAAGAATGGCGTTGACGCGCTCGCGCGAGACGGAAACGTAGTTTTTATGCGGCGGCACGGTGTTGACGAGCAGATGATCGCGGAAGAGATGATACATGAGCTCGCACATCAGCGACATCAGGCGGAACTGAAAGGCGAGCTCCTCCCCCGCGAAGACGCGGTAGGACTTGCGGATGAGTTCGCAGATCTCGTCGCAGCCCGAAAGTTTGGGCTTGAAGAGGATCTTCCCTTCCGCGAGGGGATTGATGAACGCCTCCTCCGTCTCCCCCACGAAGCGGTTGCGGAAGAGGTCGAGATCGAGCATGAGGCAATAGAGCTTGGTATCGCGCGAAAATTTACGCGATTCGTGCAGCTGACAGGGATTGACGATCGCGATATCCCCCTTTTCGCAGCGGTAGGTCGTCTGTTCGATGGTGACTTCGAGCCAGCCCTCCTGCACCGAGATCATTTCGAGATGGTCGTGCCAATGCAGCGGGAACACGCCCGTCTCGGGGGAATCGGAGCACTCGAAGAAGAAACAGTTGAGCCCGATGGAGGCCTTTGGCATTTTGACTTGTTCCTGATAGAATGCAGGCCGTTTTTCCGTCATATTTTTATCCTCCCTCTGAAAGTTTGCAAAAAATTCCTAAATGTTTACAACCGCCATCATAGTCATTTTCCCGAGGAACATCTTATGATATATACGTTCAAGAAAGCGTTCGAAACACACGCATTTTTTGTTCTTCATCACATTGTAGCACATTTTTTGCATTTTGGAACAAGAAATGCAAAAAATTCGTTTTGAAATTTGGAGAACGCCATGAAACGTCAAACATATTCCCCAAGATCGGGGGTCTACTATCATATTTTCGTCCCGTTCTTCCGAGACGGCAACGGCGACGGCGTGGGAGATCTGCGCGGCATCATCCAAACGCTCGACTATTTTAACGACGGAAAGGGCGGCGGTCTCGGCGTGAAGGGGCTGTGGCTCTCCCCCGTCCATCCCTCGCCGAGCTATCATAAATACGACATCACCGACTTTTATGCGATCGACCCCGCTTTTGGCACGATGGAAGACTTTGAAACGCTTGTTGCGGAAGCCAATAAGCGGGGCATCGGGATCGTGCTCGACCTCATCTTCAACTGCTCTTCTCATCTTCACCCGTGGTTCTTGAAGGCGCAGGAGGATGCGTCCTCCCCCGAGGCGGGCTATTACTATCTCGACGGCAGCGAGGACACGCGCTATCTTGACCGCGACGCCGTTTGGAACGAACTGCCCGCCTGGCACTTCCCCGAAAAGGGGCGCGGATACATCGGCATTTACAGCGAAGTCATGCCCGACTTCAACTTCAATTCCCCCGCGCTCCGCGAAGAATGCCTCAAAATCGCCCGCTTTTGGCTCAAAAAGGGCGTGAGCGGCTTCCGCCTCGATTCCGCCATGCACCTTTTCAGCACGGCGGAGGTGGAAGAGGGCGTCTCCCATCACGCAAAGAACGTCGCCTGGTGGCGGGAATTTCGGACGGAGTGCCGCCGCCTGCGGCCCGACGTCTTCCTCGTTGGCGAAGTGTGGGATACCCCCGCCGTCCGTGCGCTCTACTACGGCGGCCTCGACAGCAGCTTCCACTTCTATCTCGGCGACGGCATCGCCGCCTTCCTCGACGGCAAAGAGGACGCGGCGCAGTTTGCAAAGCGCATGGAAAACAGCTGCCTTGCGGCGAGCCTCATCGACCCCGCTTACACCGACTCCCCCTTCCTGAGCAACCACGATATGCTCCGCTATGCCGAAGAGCACCCCGATCGGGACAAGCTCAAACAGGCGGCTGCCATCTATCTGACGATGGAGGGGACCCCCTTCGTTTACTACGGCGAAGAACTGGGGATGCATGCCGCCAAGGAGGATACCTGCCCCTACTTCCCTGCCTACGACTACCTCGGCAGGGCGCGCACCGCCTTCGACTGGGGCGAGGAAGAGGGCATGTGCAGCGCACGCTTTCAAAAGGGGTATCTTTCCCCTTCCCTCAAAGAACAGAAACAGGACTGCGGTTCCCTCTACCGCTTATACGAGCGGCTCATCCGCCTGCGCAATGCGGACCGTGCCCTCACGCACGGCAGGTTCTCCCCCCTGCCCTGCCCCGATCCGCGCGTGCTCTCGTACGCCCTCGAATACGGCGCGGCGCGCACGGAAGTCTATCACAATGCGGGAAGCAGCCCCTTCCCCCTCCCCCTCGGAGGCGACGCGGTCGACCTCATGACGGGAGAACACATCCCCACGGCCCAAAGCAGGCGCGCGCTGCCGCCCGGACACAGCGCGATCGTCTGTTATGGATAAGAAATCTTTCGGAGGAAAAGAAATGAAGAAGAAACTTTTGGCGCTCATCCCCTTGGCCGGCATCATGATCGCCGCGCTCACCGGCTGTCAGGCAGGCCTCGTCAACACCGACCTCACGATGTATTCGGACGGCTCGGGCACGAAGACCATCGCCGTCGAAGTGCTCGGGGACAATTCCGTTATCCCCGGAACGGAGAACAACGAGAGCCCCTCGACGGTCGGCAACAACTCCAAATTCCTGCTCATCGGCGGCGACGAACTCGCCGCGAAGATCAAATCGTACTCCGCGCTCGAAGACGTCGAAGTGACGGCGGACGTGAACGGCGAAGATACCGTCATCACGCTCACCTATGAGTTCGACAGCATCGACGACTACAACGCCAAGACCAAGACGCTCGCAAAGGACCGCGCCGAGGACATCGTGGACGCTACGTTCACCGACAACGGCGACGGCACCTATACCCTGCGCGAATGGGCGGACAACGCGGAAAACACCGTCTACAACATCTTCGAGAGCCTCTTCAACGACCCCGAAGCCTTCGATCCCACGGGCGCGGGCGATCTTGACCTCACTCAGCCTCAGTACGGCGTCAAGGAGATCTTCAAGATCATGACGGTGAGCGTCACCCTCGGCGACGATACGCAGACGGAAACGCTCTTTGAGTACGATAACTCCGGCACGGGATCGGGCAATGTGACCGACTATCCCGACTGGGTGGAAGTGACGGGCACCCCTGCGGAAAAGGGTTCGACCCCTGCGCCCGGCCCCGGTGACGAGGACGAACAGCCGGGCGGCGAGACGGAAGAGCCTTCTAGCGGCCTTTCGACGGGCGCCATCGTCGGCATCGTCATCGCAGCCGTCGTTGTCGTCGCGGCAATCGTCGCCGTCGTCGTTGTCATCTCCAAGAAGAACGGCAAGAAGGAAAACTGACAATTCCCCCTTCTTTCTCGGGTCCGTTCCCGAGCGGCCCGACGCTCCGTCCGGGAGCAAGGCCCGCCCCTCCGTCTCCCACGGAGGGGCAGTTTGTTTTAACAGGGAGCAGTAATTTACAACATCGTCCTAATATCTAACAAGTATCAGCCTTTTCAAACGAAGAAATCTGCAATATAGTAATATCAGAAAACAGTCCCGCAAGATCGCGGGACAGGGAGAAACGATATGCCATTCAAATTTTCGGTAGGTCCTTGGAACGTCTCTTCGGGCGCGGATGTATACGGCCCCGCCACCCGCAGCGAGATCCCCATGGAGGAAAAGATCAGAAAGTTCAAAGAGCTCGGCTTTGACGCCGTGCAATTCCACGACGACGATGCCGTGCCGAACATCAACGAACTCACGGAAGAGGAAATCAAAGCGGAAGCGCGCAAAGTAAGGGCGCTTTTGGATGAAGTCGGCCTCAAAGCGGAATTCGTCGCGCCCCGCCTGTGGATGGATCCCCACTGCGTGGACGGCGGCTTCACCTCCAACAGCGAGGAAGACAGAAAGTTCGCCCTGTGGCGCGCCTTCCGCTCCATCGACATCGCACGGGAGCTGGGCGCAGACCTCATCGTGCTGTGGCTCGCCCGCGAAGGGACGCTCTGCGCGGAGAGCAAGAGCGCCGTCGTCGGCACCAAACGCATCGTCGAAGCGATCGACGCCATGCTCGATTACGATCAGTCCATCCGCATCGCCATCGAGCCCAAACCCAACGAGCCCATCGACAGGAGCTTCTGCGGCACGCTCGGCCACGTGATGGGCGTTTCGGCGGCAACGAAGGACCCTTCCCGCGTGGGCGGGCTGCTCGAATCGGCGCACGCCGTGCTCGCGGGCCTCGACCCCGCCAACGAGATGGGCTTTGCCCTCGCCTTCAACAAGCTGTTCAGCGTCCACCTCAACGATCAGAACGGCTTGAAATTCGACGAAGACAGGAGCTTCGGCGCGGAAAACCTGCGCCAGTCCTTCGATCAGATCAAGATCCTGAAGGAGAACGGCTACGGCAGCCGCGGCGAATACGTCGGGCTGGATGTCAAGGCGATGCGCACCACGCGCGACGACGCCGCTTACGAACACCTCAAAAACAGCCTTGCCGTCGTGAAGGCGCTCGAAGCGAAAGCCGACAAATACGACTATGCCTTTGAAAACAAGTGCATCCGAGAGCGCAACTACGAAGCGCTCGAAATGTATGTGCTCAACCTCCTGATGGGCATCTGACGGCAGCATCCGAAAAGGAGGGCTCCATGGAAAAAAAGATCACGGTGGCGGGAAACATCCTCGCCGACCTCGTAAAGACGGTGGAAGTCTACCCCGAAAAGGGGATGCTTTCCACCATCACGGACATCAAGCGCGGCGTGGGCGGCTGTGTGCCCAATACCGCCATCTGCCTGAAAAAGATCGACCCCGAGATGCACATCCGCGCCGTCGGGCGGGTGGGGCGCGACGAGTACGGCAGCTTTGCCCTCGGCGAGCTCGAACGGGCAGGCATCGACACCGCTTTCGTCCGCCGCACCGATACGCCCACCTCTTTTTCGGACGTCATCTCCGTCCGCTCGACGGGAGAGCGCACCTTCTTCCACTTCCGCGGCGCCAACGCCGAGTTTTGCGATGAGGACGTTGCGCCCGCCTCCCTCGACTGCGAGCTCTTCCATATCGGCTATGTGATGCTCCTCGACGCCCTCGACGCCCGAGACGACGAGTACGGCACCCGCCTTGCCCGCCTGCTTTCCCGCGTCCGCGCGCACGGCATCGCCACCTCCATCGACTGCGTGAGCGAGACGAGCGGCGTCTTCCGCGAGAAGGTCATCCCCGCCCTCAAATACTGCACCTACGCCATCCTCAACGAGATCGAGGCGGCGAGCGTGAGCGGCATCCCCGCACGCGGGGAGGACGGCGCGCTCGACGATGCGGGCATCGTGCAGACCATGCGCTTCTTTTTCCAATGCGGCGTTTCGGGCAAAGTCATCGTGCATGCGCCCGAAGCGGGATACCTCATGGATAAATCGGGCTATGCCCTCAAAGTCCCCTCGCTGGAACTGCCCGAAGGCTTCATCAAGGGGAAGGTGGGCGCGGGCGACGCCTTCTGTGCGGGGGCGCTGCACGGGCTCATCACGGGCATGAACGACGAAGAAGTGCTGCGCTTTGCCTCCGCCGCGGCGGCGAGCAGCCTTTCCGCCAAAGACGCGACGAGCGGCATGGGCAACCGCGTGGAGATCCTCGCGCTCGATTCCTGGTTCAAACGTCAAAAAGGAACAAGATTATGTTAGTCAATCTGAACGACGTCCTCAAGGACGCACAAAAAAACAAATATGCCGTCGGGCTGTTCAACACCATCGACACCGACCTCTTGCAGGCCGCCATCGAGGCAGCCGAAGCGCTCTCCTCCCCCATCATCATCGGCACGGCGGAAATTTTGCTCCCTTACGGCGAGCTCTCCCTCATTTCCCCCTCCGTCGTCGCCGCCGCCAAGCGCGCGAAAGTGCCCGTCGTCGTGCATTACGACCACGGCCTCACCTTTGCCCGCTGCATGGAGGCGCTCCGCTGCGGCTTTTCCTCTATCATGTACGACGGGTCTGCCGCCGACCTCGAAGACAATATCGCCGCAACGCGCAGCATCGTCAAGATCGCGCATGCGTTCGGCGCTTCGGTAGAGGCGGAGATCGGACACGTCGGCGATACGGACGACGAGAGCGCCGCTCCCCTGACGACGCCCGAGGAAGCGTACCACTTTTCCACGGCGACGGAAGTCGATGCGCTGGCGGTTGCCATCGGCACGGCGCACGGCGTGTATAAGAGCAAGCCCAAGCTCGACATCGAGCGGCTCAAACGCATCCGCGCAAGGCTGGACACCCCCCTTGTCCTGCACGGCGGGAGCGGGCTGACGGACGACGACTTCCGCCGCTGCGTGGAAAACGGCATCGCCAAAGTCAATATCTTCACCGATCTCACCCTCGCCGCAACGCGCGGCTTTGAAGAGGGCATCAAAGACGGGCTCAACTACATGAAGGCGAGAAACCGCAAGGTGGACGCCGTGCGCGAAGAGATCATGCGCTATATCCGCCTCTTCGGCTCTGCGGGGCGCGCGTAAAGGGCGCCCGAAAGGACAACTCCTCCCCCCCCTCTTATATCTGTAAGCCGCCCGCCGGGGGTGGCTGCGGGCGGGGTTACGTAAAAAAAAGCCGAAAACCCCGTGTAAGACCGCGGGTTGTTTGAAAAGGGCGGGGCCCAAAAAGCGTGCGCCGCAGCAGGTCTCCTGCCGCACGGCGGCACTTCCGCCGCTTTGGCTCTAAGAAAGCCGACGGGCGATCTCTTCGCGCGAGGGAAGATGGTCGATGGCGCCGCGGCCGAGCGTGTTGAGCGCGCCCGCCACGTTGCCGTAGGAAAAGGCTTCATCCAGCTTTTCCGCCGTCCATTGGGCGGGAGAAGTGCCCTCCAGCCGCGAAAGCACGCCCGCAAAGAAAGCGTCGTCCGCGCCCGTCGTATCGACGGGCTTGACGTCGATCGCAGGGAGCGCGTGCCGCTCTCCTTGAAAACGCCATTCGCAGCCCTTCCCCCCGAGCGTCACGCAGACGAGCTTTTCGGGAAAGCCCGAAACGTAGTCCTCGCCGAAGATCGCCACTTCGTCCTCCGAAAATTTGACGATATCGGCAAGGGCGATCGCATCGCGGTAGACTTTTACTGCCGCCCGCGTATCGGGGAAGATGTCCGAACGGAAGTTGACGTCGAAACTGACGAGCTTTCCCGCCCCGCGGGCACGGCGCATAAGTTCAGCGGCATAGGCGCGCCCCGTCCGTTCGCTCAGCATCAGGGAGCCGACGTGGACGATGTGCGCCCGCCCGAGCAAGTCGTCCGGCACGGCGGGCAGATGATAATCCGCGGTGTTCTTTCGGTAAAAGCAGAAGGAACGGTCGCCGTGTTCGTCGAGCGCGACAAAGGCGAGCGTCGTATTGCGGCGGGGATCGCGGCGCAGATACAGCTCTTTCAAGCCCTGCGCACGGGCAAACCATTCGAGGAAAGTCCCCACAAGGTCGTCGCCGACGCAGCCTAAAAAGGCGGTCTCCGCCCCAAACTTTGCCGCCGCGCACGCCACGTTGAAGGGCGCGCCGCCCGCATTCTGTTCATAGACGGTCTTGCCGCCGTGCACGCTGCCGGTCATATCGCATAAAATTTCACCGACGCAAAGGATCATCTCTCTTCCCTCTCTTTTTTCTCTTCGCATGCCGCAAAGCGCGGCCGCAGGGATCGCCCGAAACGTCCGCCGCGATCGCCGTGTTTCCGCTCAGAAATAAAATTTCACGGTGTATGCCTTCGTCACATCGGTGCGGAAGGTGACAAAAACGGTATCGAAATCGGGAGAGGTCTTCCCCGCATTGAGCGGGAACACCCCCGCCCGTTTCCTCGAACGGACAAAGTCCGCCTCCTCCCCGTTCACGGTGATCTTTTTGGGCCCGCCGACGCCTTTGACGCAGTGGAGCTTGACCGAAATTTCGCGTTCCGTGCAAGCGCGCTCGCCTGCGAACGTCCCTTTCGCCGCATCCAGCGTCACGACGAAAGCATTCTCGCCCTCTTCATAGCGCGCGCCGTACTTCGTCGTGCGGTACGCCCCGCCCTTGTAGGCGGTCGTCTCGCCGTCGTCTTCATAGAGAAGCCCTTCCTCGGCGGCGTTCCGATCGGGATAGTAGTCGAAAACGAGCCGATCCCACTTCTGTTCCTTCGTGTTCTTCGCCTCGTGCGCGAGCGGCACGACCGCCCCCAAGCGCACAAAGAGCGGCATTTCACGAAGAGCGTATTGCTTGAAGACAGTCTTTCCGCCCGTATATACTTTGCCGTCGAAGGTATCCAGCCATCTGCCCTCGGGGAGATAGACGGGCACCTTGTCGCCCCGGTCAAGTTCTTTATAGTAGAGCCCGATCGCGGCCTCTCCGCCCGCCTGGAAGTATTCGATGACGACCTTGTGCTTCTTGCCGCCCTCTACGACGTTGAGCAGGTAGCTCATCGCGGAGTGCACGCCCTTGTCCTCGAAGACCTTTTCACCGTCCACATAGACCGTCGCGCCGTCGTCGCAGCGGATGACGAGCCGAATGTCCCGCTCGAACAGCACTTCCGCCTCGAAACGCGCCGAAAACTCGTAGACGGGCACGCCCTTTTCGGGAGAGCGGCGGTTCCACATCTTGTCGAGCATGGGATACTGCGCCTTTGCGAGCGGCTCGCCCTCGCATTCCCTGCCCGCGTAATAGGTCGCCTGGACGGGCGAGGTGTAGTTCGCCTTCGGCACGGGCAAAGAGTGCTTCCCCGCGACGGGCTTGATGAGCAGATCGTCCAGCATATATTCATCGTCGCACTTGACGGCACGCTTGTCTTTCGGGTAGTTCCACCCCAAACGGCGGAAGATGGGCGCGCCCGTCTCGTAATTCTCGTGCGCCGCTTTGTAGATCGCGGGCAGCAGGCGATAGCGCAGGTCGTTGTATTCGCGCACGATATTCAGCGTCTCTTCGTCATACACCCACGGGTCGCGCGTCCGCTTGACATTGTTCGTGCAGTGCGGGCGGAAGACGGGAGAGAGCGTGCCGAACTGCATCCAGCGGATGAAGAGCTCCTTTTCGGGATCGCCGATGTGTCCGCCGCAGTCGGAATTCACATACGCGATGCCGTTCTCCGACGCTTTGAGCATCGTCGCCACCTCCCGCGCGAGGGAATCGGCGTCGCAGAAGGTGTCCCCCGTCCACTGAATGGAATAGCGGTGCGAAGCGGTATCCTTGATGCCCTGATAGCACCCGTTGGCGACATTGACGACGTTCCCCATGATGACGGGGCGGCGGTAGACCTCGTTGTCCCCCGCCTGCTTCTGATAGAAGTGGCGCGTGATGTCCGTAAAGAGATACAGTCCGAGCGTCTCCCAATATACGTTTTCGGAGGCGGACAAAAGGTGCGTGCTCCAATTCCGATCGTACCACCAGGTATCCAGCCCCAGCTCCATGAGCGCCTGCAAGTTCTTCTCGCGGTAGGCGATCTCCGCCCCGTCGAATACGCTCTTCGTGCCCGCAACGGGCTCGGGATGGTCGTTGAACATCACCTCCACGCCGTGCTCGTGCGCGAAGGAGAGAAAGCGCTTCATATCGGGGAAGAGCTTCTTGTTGACGTCGTATCCCCAGCCCTCGGCGCAGTCCCGCCAGTCGGTATCGATGACCATGTTATCGAGCGGGATGTTGTATTTTTCATAGTCGAGGATGAGCTGCCTTGCCTCCTCTTCGGTGTAGGCATAGTACTTGCTCTCCCAGCCGCCCAGCGTGGAGAGGCGCACGAATTCGCTCCGCCCCGTCAGTTCCACATACAGGCGGCGCAGCTTTTTATAGTCCTTGCCGCAGAGGAGAAGATACACGTCCTGCGCGTTCTCTTCCACGGAGTACTCCCCCTTCCTGTCTGCGGAATACCCCCCTTCGGGGAGGAAGATGCGCGGGCTGTCGGCGATCGCGAAGACTTCGGGCGTCTTGTCAAGGGACGGGAGTTCGCCGCTGTTCTGCTGCTTGCAGTAGGTATAGACGCGCTGTCCGTTTTTTTCGAGCTTCACGCCCGCAAGGCTGCTTCCGCCCTCGGGCAGATAGAGCTCGTATTCTCCGAAGCAGATGACGCCCTCTTCCTGCGAATAGGCGATCTTGCTGTCTGCATACTGCGCGCGGTCGGGGATAAAGAACGTGTCCCGATCGCAGAACCCCTTCTTCCCCGCGCGTTCGATGCGCACCACCTCTTCGCTCAGCAGCTGCACGCGAAGCTTTCCATAGACGATCTCTTCCATGATCATTCTCCCGTGACCTTTTTAGGCCGATTTAAAGTATTTCTCAGACTCCCGAAACGATCCCCCGCCCGCTCTTGCGGCGATGCTGTGCACGCTCCGAAGCTGCCCGTATCATAGCATACTTTCACGCAAAAGTAAACAAAAAGAACGGCTCAAACGCCAACAATTTCGCAATTCGTTCGCTATTCTTTCCCGTTCATTGCCGAAAAAACAGCCCGCTTGTTCCACACTGTTCACGTCATTCCCCGCCGAGAGATCGGCTCTTCATTTCCACACTGTTCACGTCATTCCCCGCCGAGAGATCGGCTCTTCATTTCCACACTGTTCACGTCATTCCCCGCCGAAAAGTCGGCTCGCTTGTTCCGCACGCCGCAAGGCGCAAAAAAAACGAAGTACCCTTTCAGATACTTCGCTTTTTGTGATTTGTGAACGAAAAGGCTACACGCATCAGTCTTTATATTGCCTATATAAT
>ERZ1090868.438-NODE-438-length-23432-cov-8.670616_pt1 | contig 23432 bp, 15 predicted proteins | sample MGYA00478475_ERZ1090868 | MGnify/ENA primary metagenome ERZ1090868 (study PRJEB33644, sample SAMEA5815747) | chicken gut metagenome | biome: Chicken; feature: Gastrointestinal Tract; material: Caecum | place: Ireland | collected 2019-01-01 | study: A study of the...
TATGAGCAATTTTATTTACAAATAAACGAAATATCAAAAACAGCAGGAATCTCCGTACGGGTCGCCTCCTCTGCCGCATCGAGTCCGGCCCATTTTTCAAAGCACTCACTTACATCAACTTTGCGTGAAAACACGACATTTAATCCCCTTAAGGGAAAAAATTAGCCGAGGTGACTCGCGGCAAAAGCGTCACTGATTGACGTACTTCAATTTCTCTTCGCCCACCGTAAGCCGCCTGAGCGCAGCGATGGTGCAAAGAGCAGCATTGACTGACACTAAAATGAAAGCCCTGTGTGTTCGATCGTCATGCACAATTCGTCGTACGGTCGGACGAGCTTTTTCTCTTTTGTTTTCGCAGGGCTTTCATCCATGAGTTTCGAAGCCGCTCGCGCGCAGCTCGAACGCTGTGGTCTTGCCGACCGCATCCTTGAGTTTGACGCCGGATCCACCGCTACCGTAGCGCTTGCCGCTCAAAAAATCGGCTGCAGCCCGGAGCACATTGCCAAGTCCGTTGCGCTTCTTACCCCCGAAGGGCCGATCGTCATCGTTACGGCAGGCGACGCCAAAATCGACAATAAGAAATTCAAGGCACAGTTCCACACGAAAGCCAAGATGGTTGCCCCCGACGTGGTTGAGTCACTCGTTGGTCACGCGCCGGGTGCCGTTTCGCCTTTTGGCGTGAAGCCCGAGGTCGTCGTTTGGCTTGACGGAAGTCTGCGGCGTTTCGAAACCGTTTATCCCGCCTGCGGCACGGCCTCGACGGGCGTGCGTCTCTCGATTGAAGAGCTCGAGCGCGCTGCTGCGCCGGCCGGTTGGGTTGACGTCACGAAACTTGCCTGACGCCCAAGTGCCATGAGCATTCGCACGCACCTCGAAAACTATCGGACGCTTCGCCAGGCGCCGATGTGGAAGCTCCTTGCGTCCGACACGGGACCGCTTTCGATTGCGCTTTTGCAGACGCTCCTTTACGACAACGAGCGGGTGCTTCCTGCGTCGCTTTTTCTCGAGCGACTTGCTTCGGGCTATGCCGAAGGCGCTGAGGAGTCGCTCTCCCGCGACGAAGCCCGCGCGCTCGCGAGCCGCTGGGTCGCCGACGGCTATCTCGTCTGCCGACTGCCCGCAGGCGCCGAAGAAGAAACGTACGAACTCACCTCCGCCGGACTTGATGCCATTCGGCTTCTCTCGCGCTTTCAGACGCGCCGCGTGGGTCCCACGGAAAGCCGCCTCGAAATGATGTCGCATGCGATCGCGCGTCTCGCCAACGACACGGACCGCAGCCGCGCGAGCCGCATCGAACAGCTGATGCTCGAAAAGAAGCGCATCGATGAAGAAATCCGCGCGATCGAGGCCGGGAAGTCGCCTTCCATTTCCGAGCGTGCCGCACTTGAACGAACAAGCGAGATTCTCGAAATCTACAGTGAGCTTCAGGGCGACTTTCGCCGCGTTCGCGAAGAGTTCGAGCGTCTCAACCGCACGCTTCGCGCCGAAATCATGCAAAGCGCCGGTCCGCGCGGCTCGGTGCTCGACAACTTTTTCAAAGGCTACGACCTCATTGAAGAGAGCGACGCGGGACTCGCCTTTCAGGGCTTTTTCAAGCTGCTCACCGACCGCGCGAGAAACGCCGAGTTCGAGGATGCGATTGCGCGCCTTGCCGAACGCGCCTTCTGGCGCAAGCTCTCGCTCGACGAGCGGCGGCGCCTGACGCGCATGCAGTACGAGCTGCAGCTCTTGGCTCGAGAAACAAACGGCGTCATGAAGTCGCTCGCGGCGTCGCTGCGCGAATTCGTGCAGTCGCACGAGTTCGTCGAAGAGAAGCGCCTCGCGGAGCTTCTTCGCGAAACGAGAAAGAAAGCGCATGAGATTGCCGAGAAGGTGACCGTGCTCGAAACAATCGCGACCTTTCCGGGGGCTTCGGCCGAAATCGACAGCATTGCACGTCTTGAACTCGACGACCCCGAAGAAAGCCGCATGGAAACGACGATCGGCATGGCGCAGGCACCGACCGTTGACGGTGTTGCGCTTCTTGAGCGCATTCTGCAGGCTGACATCGACTACCCGGCTTTGATGCGCGCGATTGAAGCGGCGCTCTTTGAGGCCGAACGCGCTTCGATTGCCGAGGTTTTCCGGCTTCTCTCGAATCGCCAGGGGCTCGGCTCCGTGGTGGGGCTGCTCTCCCTCGCGCTGCGCTACGGAATCCCGGGAGAACGCTTCGCGGATCTTTCAGCAAACGATGCTGCCTGTCGTGAGCGCGCCGATCGGACGGGCAACGACATGCCCGACAAGATAGACCGCCGTGCCGCCATTGAAGCGGCCGAAGCGGCCGAAACCCGAGCCCGCGCCGAAGAGGCGGCAGCGATCGGCGCCGACGCACTCGAGAGCGGCTTCCGCGTGCCGCCCAAGCACACGCACTGCACGGAGCGCCTCGCCTGGTCCGACCGGCTCGGTACGCCCCGACAAGCGACGATCCCGCTCTACTTCTTCACCGCCGAGAGCCTCTCGGCGATGAAACGTCGGCAGCGTTTCGGCCGCAGCGCCTGACGCATCTTTTGAACACAGAACACCCACGACACCAGCATGACCGAGGTTTTTGAGAACACCGAACCCGACGAAGTGGAACTCGCCCCCGAAGACGCCGCCTCGGCGGCGAGAGCGTTCGGCGCGGACGATTCCTTTATCGACGATTCGGCCGAAACGAGTGAAGAGGTCGAAGGCGCCCTCTACCCGGGCGACCGCGGCACGCTCCCCTTCGAGCTGCGCCGCCTTCTGATCTACCTCCTGCGCGGGCCGTACTTCGAGCGCACGCAGGATAAGCGCCTCTGGCACCTGCTTTTGAGTCACGCCGATCTCGTGCGCTCGCGGCTCTCGAACCTCCTCCTCGACCTCATGGTCGACGAGGCTTCGGGCATCGCCTTCTGCCGCAAGGCCGATACGGGCGAGCTGCAGGCGCCGTCGCTCTTGCCGACCGTACGGCTTCGCTTCCTCGATTCGGCAGTGCTTCTTGAACTTCGCGAGAAGCTTTTGCGCGCCAATGAAACGGGCGAGCGCGCCGTCGTCACCTATTTTGAGCTGCGCGACCTCCTCGAAATCTACGACCGCGCCTCGCTCTCGAACGAATCGGTGTTCCTCAAGCACCTCGCCGGCATTGTCGAGCGCTTGAAGCGCCGCCGGATCCTCCTGCCCCTCAAAGGCGGGGACTCCTTTGAAATCAGCCGCGTGCTGCCGCTTCTCTTCACGAGCGCCGACCTCGAGTCGCTCGGTCGCGCCTTCCGCGAGCAGGCAGAGCGCGCTGCGCAGGCCGCTGCGGCAGCGCCCGCGCGCACGAAGTCGCGCCGCCGCGCGCGGCTTCGCTCGACGGCCGAAGCAGCTCAAAGCTTCGTCGCGTCGGGCCTCTCGGCCGACCCCGAGGACGACGCGATCGCCGACCCGCTCGGCGACGATTTTGAGGCGTCGCCCGACGCCGACGAGAACTTGCCGCTCCCGGGCCGCAACTGAGACTTTGAGACAATTCGACGCAAACGAGATCAAGCATGACAGCAACGCTCCGCGCTCAGGCGCGTGCCGGCGAGAACCTCGCGCAAACAACGCTTCTCACCGACGCCAATCAGTTCTTCATCAAGCGTCTGCAGGTCTTCAACTGGGGGACTTTTTCGAATATCCACGACATTCCGATTTCGCAAAAAGGCTTTCTCTTCGTCGGCGCGTCGGGCTCGGGCAAGTCGACGCTGCTCGACGCGATGGTGACGCTCCTCTATCCGAACCCCAACTACAACGCCGCGGCCCGCGAGGGCGACCAGCGCCGCGGCGACCGCACGATTCTCTCTTACGTTCGCGGCGCCTGGTCGACGCAGACGGAAGCGGACGGTTCGGGGGCGTCGCGCACGGTGACGCAGTACCTGCGCCCGAAGGCGACCTTTTCCGCAATCGCGCTCACTTTCGGCGACCTGACGGGCGTTGAGGTAACGCTCATGCTCGTTGCCGCCATCAAAAAGAGCGTCAACGACGAGTCGGGCGTACGAAAGCGCTACTACATCCTCGAAGGCGGCTACGACTTCAATACCGAAGACTTCGAGGGCTTTGCGCGTTCGGCCTTCGACTGGCGATGGCTCAAAAAGACGCTCCCTGCGGGCGAAGCCTACGACACGTTCACGGCCTACAGCGACGCCTTCTGCCGGCTCTTCGGCATTCGCGACAAGACGGCGCTGAAGCTTCTCGCCAAAGCGCAGTCCGTCAAGAACTTGGGCGACCTCAATCAGTTCCTTCGCACCTTCATGCTCGAGGAACCCGAAACGATCGAACTCGCCAACCGCCTGGTCGAAGAGTTTACGGACCTCGCCGAAGCGCACGAAGCGGTCGTCACCGAACGCAAAAAGGCCGAACTTCTCACGCGCGGCAAAGCACAGTGGGAAGCGCGCGGCCTCGCGCGCGAAAAGGCGCAGCGCCTCTCGCGCGAAGCCGCCGCGGTCGCCTGGTGGCGCTGGCGCACAGAGTGTGCGCTCCTTGAAGCGGACCGCCCTGCCGCCGTGAAGCGCTTGGACGAAGCCGAACGCAAACTCACGGTTGCGCGCGAAAAGGAAGCGGCCGCACTCGCCCTCGTCGATGAACTCAAGCGCCGTCACTACATGAGCGGCGGCGAGCGCATCGAACACCTGAAGACCGAAAGCCGCCGCACGCAGACGCAGCTCGAGCAGACAACGAAGCGCCGCGCGCACGTTGAAGCGCAGACAACCGTCCTCGGCGAACCAATCCCGACGAGCCTGCGCGGCTGGCTTGAACTCGCCGACCGCATGCGCGTCTTCATCGACGAATCGAGCGCGCTCGCGCAGAAGCGCCGCGACGAGCGCGACGAACTCGTTGCCAAACGACGCGAACTTGAAAAGGAATTCACGGAAACGGCGGCGGAAGTGCGCGCGATGCGCGAGCGCCCCTCGAACATTCCGGCCAAAAACCTTGCAATGCGAACGACGCTCGCCCAAGCGCTGTCGCTTCCCGAAGAGGCGCTTCCCTTTGCGGGCGAGCTGATCGAAGTGAAAAAGGCGGAAGCACGCTGGCAGGGCGCGATCGAGCGCGTACTGCACAACTTCGCGCTTTCGATTCTTGTTGCCGACGAAAACTACGAGGCCTTCTCCGAACTCGTCGAGCGCGAGAACCTGGGCGGCCGCTTGGTCTACCTTCGCGTTCGAAAGGCGAAGCCCCTTCTTGAAGGCTTCCGTCCACGCTCGATTCCCTCGAAACTCAACCTTGCCGGGGGCCCGTGGACAAACTGGCTTGAAAACGAACTCGATCGGCGCTTCTCCTACCTGTGTGCCGACAATATGGATGAATTCCGCCGAGCCGATCAGGCCGTGACGGTGATGGGGCAGGTGAAGCACTCGGCAGAACGCCACGAAAAGGACGACCGTTCGAGCGTCTCGGACCGCCGCCGCTGGGTAACAGGGTTCTCCAACGCCGAAAAGCTCGCGCTCTTCGAAGAAACGGCCGCGAAGCTTGCCGCTGCGATTGAAGAAACGAAGAAAGCGATCGGCGCGCTTGAAGCGCAGGCGGGCGACCTCGCCAAAAAGGAGGCCGCCGCGCAGTTCGTCATCAACTGCGATTGGCAGGAAATCGATGTCGACTCGCTGCGTACGAAAGCACGCGGCATCGAAAAGGATCTCGCAGCGCTTCTTGAAGCCAACGTCGAATTGAAGGCGCTCGAAGAAGAGATCGCGAAGGCCCAAGCCGAATACGGCAAGCGACGCGAACTCACGGGCGCCGCCCAGTCGAGCGCGGACCGCATGCGCGATGCCCTTGAAGACCTCGAAGGCAAGCTCAAAGACGCCGAAAAGGAATTGGAGAAGCTTGCCGACGCCGCCGAGCCCCCCGACGACGAAACGGCCGCAGCCGTCGAAGCGCGCGCGCACGCCTTTGCCGAAGGCGTACGGCTTTCGACGCTCGACCGCTGCCGCTCGTCGGTGCAGATCTCGATTTCGAACGAAGAAAATGCCGCCAAGAGCGCCGCGTTTGCCGCAGAAACGAATCTCATCGCGGTCTTTGAAGAATTTCTGAAGAACTGGCCCGCGTACGAATCGGAATTGCGCGCGACGGTAGAATACGCCAAGGACTTCATGGCGCTCCTCGAGCGCATTGAAGCCGACGGTCTGCCGCGCCACGAAAAGCGCTTCCGCGAACTCCTCGAGAGGCAGTCGCTGCAGAACTTCGCCGACCTCAACATGGAATTGAAGCGCGCCCGGCAGAACATTCTCGAGCGCATGGAAGTCGTCAACGCGTCGCTCGAAGATGCGCCGTTCAGCCGCTTGGCCGAAGGCACGTCGCACCTTCGCATCGAAGTCAAAGACACGCGGCAGCCCGACGCCGAAGAGTTCCGCACGGCCATGGGCGAACTCATCGAAGGCGCCTGGAGCGACCTCGATGCCGAACAGGCGGAAACGCGTTTCGCAAAAGCGCAGGACATCGTTAAAAAACTCGATCCGTCGAACCGCGACTACGTACGCTGGCGCGAACTCGTCCTCGACGTGCGCAATCAGATGAGCTTCACGGCGTACGAACTCGACCAGAACGGCAACGTCATTGAAACCTACCTCTCGGGCTCGGGCAAATCGGGCGGGCAGCGCCAGAAGCTCACGACGACGTGTCTTGCGGCGGCGCTTCGCTACCAGCTCGGCAACAGCGAAGAAGGACTCCCCGCCTTCGCGCCCGTGATTCTTGACGAAGCGTTCGACAAGGCAGACAGCGAGTTCACCGACATTTCGATGAATATCTTCCGGCGCTTTAATTTCCAGATGATCGTCGCTACACCCGAAAAGTCGATCATGACGCTCGAGCCCTATATCGGCGGCGCGTTTTACGTCGTGATGCGCGATCGACGGTATTCGAGCGGCGTAAGCGTAGCGTACGACGAAGAGAAGGAGCGGCTCGAGATCGAAAGGGTCGCATCGGGCGAATATGCGGCGGAGGCCGCACCCGCCTTCGACTCGGAAGAAGCACCGCACGCGCCCGACAAAGTCGCCCGAATGCATGAAGCCGATCGACCGAAGGCCGCTCTTCTGGAGCCGCAGCCCGAACCCGTCGTACCTTCACTTTTTGAGTAACCGCCTTTTTCGAGCCGCCCGCCGAGCTTCTTTTTGCGAGGATCCGCATGCCGATCAAAACCGTCCGCGAAATCGACGATGCGCTGCGGCGCCGCTTTCTCAACCGATTGAGCGAGCGGCTGCGCCTTCGTGCGTTCGGCACGGGAGAAAACGCTGATGGCGCAGAGGCGTTCTCCTTTCGCATGACGCTCGGGCGCGTTTCGCAGCGCGAAGCCGCGGGCTCTCTCGTTGCGCTTCGAGAGGCCGCCCGCAGCTGGCGCGCGGCGCTCGAGGAGCGCCCTGGCTGGTCCCTCGAAGAGAGCGACCTCGCCATCCGGGCGCTGCGCGCAACGATCACGCTGCCCGCTGCCGTCGTCCCCGAAAGCGATGAAGCGCTCATTGCAGCACTCGCACCCGACGGCTGGAGCGTCCCAGAGTGGCGCGAGGCGCTCGAACGTCTTCGCGAAACCGCGCGCCGCTTCCCCGCCGCGTCGACCGCCCCCGATCGGGCAGCGGACTTTGTTTCGGCCATGAAGTCGACGGGCGTCCTTCGAAGCAGCAGACTTTCAAACGAAGATTTCGAGCGGCTCCTATCGCTTCTTGCATGGCTCAGAGCCCACCCGGCAAGCGGTCTGTTCGTGCGGGAGATCCCGCTCGAAGGCATCGACTCGAAGTGGTTCGAACGCCACCGCCGGGCGCTTGCCGCGCTCTGGTGCGCGCTCTTTGATGAGGCCTTTGCGCCGACGGACTTTGCTGCAGCGGTGGGCCTCAGAACGCCGCCCAAGTACGTCCGGATTCGCCATGCGGCGCCCTGGTTCGGCGGCGGTTCCCCAACGGGAAGCTATGACCCCGAGCGCGATGCGCTCATGGTGACGATCGAGCAGCTCGCGCGTCGCGCGCCCGCGAGCCGAACGGTTCTGATCGTCGAGAACGAGCAGACGGGCCTGAGCCTCACCGCCCCCAGGGACATACCGATTCTGATCGGCATGGGCTACGGGGTCGCAGCACTCGAAGAGATCCCGTGGCTCTCCGACACGCGCATCCTCTACTTCGGCGACCTCGACACGCACGGCCTCGCGATTCTCGCCGAATGCCGCAAGCGCTTTCCGCAGACGGAAAGCCTTCTCATGGACCAGGCAACGTTCGATCGATTTCGACCGCTCGCTGTGACGGAAGCGCGCCAGGCGGGGCCGCTCCCTGAGGCGCTCAACGAAAGCGAAGCGGCGCTCTACGCCGAGCTGCTTCGAACCCAGGGCCGCCTCGAGCAGGAACGTATTCCGCTCGAGGCAGTGAATGCCGCCATTTCGCTCGCGCTCGAGCGAACGTAAAAGCTTTCGAACAGCGCGTCGAACTCAGCTCGTTTCAAGCCGATAGCTGCGGCTGCCGAAGCCGATCGACTCGAGGAGCTCAAGCTGCAGGAAACCGCGCTCGATCTTTACGTCTTCGGGATAGGCGTCGTAGGCCTCGGGCTTCAAGCCGTACACGAGGTCGAGCGCCGCTTGGTCTGCGGCCGTTAGGTCGAGCGAACCGACGATGCCGAGATTTCCAGTCGAGAGCTTCACGCCCTCAAGCGGTTCGGGCGAAATATCCGTCAAAACGTTGATGTAGAGGAGACGGCCCCGCATCGCCTCGGCAATGCCCTTCCCTGCTTCGGCAAGACGCCGGAAGAAATCCGCATCGCGCGCGACGTCTTCGCCGTGCACGGCCGTTTTGCCGTATGAGCCCGCCAGGCCGATTCCAACGTTCTTCAGTGCCCCCGAATAACCTGCGAAGCTCTCGAGCTTGAAGTTTGCCGTCACCGCGACGAGTCCGTATTCGTCAAGAAGCGCCGTCGGCGTCGAAATGCTTTTGAGCCACCGCGCATCGCGAATCGGGACGTCACGATATTGCTTATCGCGATCGAGCACATCGATTTGTTCGCGCGGCACGCCCGCGTTCGCAATCGCTTCGATATTGCCCGCCGTATTGCCACGTCCGCCCGGGTAGAGCGAAGCGTAGTTGCACTCAACGTAGAAGCTCCCCGGCACGTGCGCCTGAAGCGCCTGCCAGAGCGCACGGTTCTTCGACACTTCGTCGCCGTGGAGCTTGATGCCGATTCTGCCTTTGACCGTTTCGAGACCGGCATCGCGGCGCAACCTGTCAAAAATCGCAATGAAGTTTGCCGCAGAGGCTTCGCGGGCGTAATAGACAACGGGCGCAGCCGCCGAATCGGCTCGGCCGGCACCGGCGGCACGCACACGACTGGCGAGTGCGGCACCGGCGAGAAGAGCGGCGGATCGAACGGCGAAGTCGCGGCGAGAAAGTTTCGAGGAACCAGACATGACGACCTCAGACAATCAAAAAAGACTTCGAGTAACTTTTTCGGAACAGACTCAAGTCCATCCTCGTTCTTTATAGTTCGAGTCGCCCAAACAATACAAATTATTAATATTTATATATTTTTATTTGTAAACCGCATAAAGAAAACGGGCCGCGACTCAGTTCCCGTCTCGTCGACCAGCAACGCGTCCCATCACGATGCAGTTCGCGAGTCCCGCACCGCCGAGGCGATCGCGCCCGAAGATGCCGCCAGCGAGTTCGCCCGCCGCATAGAGCCCCGGAATGGAGGCGCCGGCTTTGTCAAGAACGCGGGCGTGTTCGTCGGTCGCAATGCCGTCGAGCGTCGTATGAACGTAGATATGCTCCCGTCCGAAGTAGTAAGGCGGCCGATCGATTGTCTGAGTGAAAGTGCGTTTTCCCGTGAGCGGATCGTAGCCGCGCCTGGCGGCCGCATTGTAGTCGGCGAGTGTTTTTGCGAGCGTTTCAACGGGTACGTCCATGGCGAGCGCCATCCCTTCGATCGTGTCGGCTCGGCGCACCGCGCCGTTCAGAAGCTTGAGACCAAGCGTCGCTCCTTTGACGGATTGTCGGTCCGTGATCACCCAAAAGGCTTTATCGGGGAGCCGAAAAATCTTCTCGGCAATCGGTGTCCAGGGAAGCGCTTCGTTCACAAAGCGCCGCCCCTCGGCATCCACATAAATGTCGCCGCCAGCGTAATCGAGAAGACGGCCGCCCCAATAGGGAAGAAGCTGCAGACCGAAACCCGTCAGAAAAACGCCGCCCACCCGGCATGCAAGATCGATGCCGTCGCCGTCGGCCCCTTCCCAAACGCTGCCGTCAGGATTCGCCGTCGTCCCGATATCGGCCGAAAGCATGGGCAAAATAGCGCGCCGCCGCTCAACGTTTGCGGTAAAGCCGCCTGTAGCGAGCACGATTTTGCGAGCACGGCAGCGTTGCTCTCCGCGGCGAGTTTGAACGGTCGCAAACCACCGTGCATCGGCGCTTTTGCTTCGAGCAATTGAAACGACGCGGCACCGCATTTCGATTGGAATGCCGAGCGACCGCGCGCGCGTTGCGAGCGCGAGCACATAGCTTCTGCCCGCAGAATTGCCGCGCATCGAAAAAGAACGGGGCTTCAGACCGGAATGCGCCTGAAAGGGCGCACCGAACCGCACGCCCATGTCTTCGAGCCAATCGAGCGCATCGGCCGATTCACGAGCAATGCGCGTCAAAATCGCGCGGTTGCCGAAACCGCCCCCGGCAGCAAGCGCATCGGCAACAAAAGCCTCAACCGAGTCGACAAAGCCGAGCTCTCCTGAGCATGCCGCGACCCGCTCGGGCGCAACAGCGGCAATCGAGCCGCTTGAATAAAGACTGTGGCCGCCGATAAGCGGACCTTTCTCAAGAATACGCACGCGCTCTTCGCCCGACTCCTTCGCCGAAATGGCGGCGCACAGTCCTGCAATGCCGCTTCCGACGACGAGAACGTCATCGTCGGTCTCTGCCTTTGCGCCACTTCCGACGTTATCGGCAGCCGAACAAAACTGAGGCCAACCGCTCGATGCGCCAAGCCCGAGGCAAAGGATCCGCCGCAGCAAAGACCTGCGCAAAAGCGCGTCCGCCGTCATGCCCAAAGAATTTCTGCTCATCGACCGCTTCCTGCAGAGGCTTTTTTATCAAAGAGGCCGAGACCTTGAAGTCGATGATAGGCTTCAAGTGCATTCTGCACGCCGAGCTTTGCAAAGGCGTTCGAGCGATGCATTTTCACCGTAGCGATCCCGATGCCGAGCGCCTCGGCAATATTCTTGTTCGACGCACCTTCGGCAGCTGCAAGCACGACATCCCTTTCTCTGGGCGTGAGCGCCTCGAATTCTGCCAGACGCCCCGCCGCCTCCGCGGCGAGCTTGGCACTTTCGAGCGACTTGGCTACCGCCTTTTCGACCGCGGCTTTGAGTTCCATCGGGTCGCCGCGCTTTTCGATGAAGTCATGCGCACCGTACTTCATCGCGTGAACGGCTGTGGATACGTCACCATGCCCCGTGAGGAAGATAACGGGCAGCGAAGCCCCTCGTTCGACGAGCTCACGCTGCAGCTCAAGCCCGTTCATCTCGGGCATGCGGATATCGAGAATGAGGCACCCCGGCGCAAGTGCATCGTCGGCCGCAAGGAAATCGGCAGCCGAAGCGTAGGCGCGCACCTGCCAGCCGAGCATTTCAAGAAAAAGTTTCTGACTGCCGCGATAGTCGTCATCATCGTCCACAAGCCGGACGATCGGCCGCATCGGGATTCGTTTATTCATCTCTCCTGATCCTTCGCATTGTCCAAAACCGCATCGAAGAGCACCTTGACTCGAACGCCGCCCGCTTCTCTTGCTTCGAAGCGAAGCGAGGCGCCGTGACTGTCGGCAATGCCGCGGCAAATCGTGAGGCCGAGTCCGAGCCCGCGAGAGGCCTCCGCGTTTTGAGAAGCCCCACTCGAAGACGCCACCGTGCTTTCGACGTCATTTTCTTCTTTCGTTTCCTCGCGCATCGCGCGCACGAAGCCGGACGCTCTTGAGTTGAGCGCCTCAATCACCTCCTCGTCAAGAGGCGCTCCGGGATTCTCAATGACGACAACGTACCGCGAGCCCTCTGCGTCCTCACGAAGAGCAGCCGAAACACAATCAGGCAGGGACTTGCTCTTCTCCTGCCGCCTTTCGCTTGACTTGTGTGCCTCATTCGCGCCGGTCTGCCTATCGGCGGCCTGCGCCGCATTTCGAAGAAGATTGAGAAAGAGAAGCTCAAGTTCAAGCCCGTCGCCGAGCACATTCGCCGGCGAAGCGGCTTTGAGCGACAGATCGACCCGGACCGTCGGGCGCTCGGCCTTCAGTGCGCGAACGCTTTTCGACAGCACGTCGCAGAGATCGAGCACTTCATGCGAGCGCTTCGTCGTCTTCGCGTATCGACGCACCCGCGCAACGATTTCCGCGATGCGCACGGCTTCTCGCTCGATGCCCTCGAGCGCAGTTTTTCGAGCACGAGCCCCAGCTTCTGACGCACCAGCGTCAGCCGCAGATGCGCTCGTCGGGTCGCTCATGCGCAAAATCGCGGCATACGTGCGAATTGCCCCGATTGGAGCATTGATTTCGTGCGCAATCATGCCGCTCATCTGCTGCACGATCGAGCGTCGTTCAAAAAGCGCGAGTCGTCTGCGAACAGCTTCGGCATTGGCCGCCTCGCGCTCCCGTTCTGCCATCGAACGCGCAAGTTCGTGCGTTCTTCGGCGAACAAGGCGTTGCAGACGCAGCTCGTTGAGAACAAGAAAGAGGATCGCCGCAGCTGCAAGTAGAAAAGCGCTGCGGTGTCTCTCGAAAATAGCCCCCGGGCTCATGTCGCGCAGATAGGCATAAGGACCAAGCTGCAGCGCTTCAAAAAGCCGCAGAACTTCTGAGAACGAAACATTCGTGAGCCACTCGTACTCGCGAGCATTACGTTCGCTCAGAATCGCAACGGTGACGTCGCGTACGGCGCGTTCGGGCGCATGCGAAAGCGCGAGAAGCGTCACGTCGGGATAGAGCGCCGTCGAATGCCGGCAGGCGAGGCCACCGTTCTTCTCTGCGGCAATGCTCAGACCTTCAACATCGACAAGCATGCGCTTCCCTACGGTCTCAAGAAGGCAAGCGGGCAGAATTGCCACATCGACGCGGCCCGCCAAGAGTGCCGATATCACGTCCGGGTATGCATTGGTTCGAAAGTCTATGCGTTCGAAAAATGTATCCGGGTCATATCCCGCCTCAAGTATTTCGCCGGCAGCTGCAAGCCATCCGTCAGCCGCCATCGGCATCCCTGCCGCCGCCCGTCGGCCTTTGAGTGCGTCAAGCGTCTCGAGTCCTTCGCCCGCTCGGACGACAAAAGCAGCACCGACGGAGGCCTCCGCTTTTTGTGCAAGCGTCGTTTTCCGCGTGGCAATACGGCTTGCAGGCATGCTCGGATCGAGTGCGGCGACGAAAGCCGCCGGCGCAAAAAGAAAGTCGGGCTGCACTCGGGCAATGTCCTCACGGGCTTCGGCCGCAGAAACCGTGATGGTCTGCCAGTCGTAGTCGGGCAGCAGAGCTTCAAGCCGAGCAATCGTCGCCTGCAGATAGAAGCTGTCAAATGGATTAACGAGCGTGTCGAGGACAGCCACCTTGAGACGCCGCTTTCGTTCGCTGCCGCCCGCCTTCGCAGCGGCTTCAAGCTGTCGGCTCGCCGACAAATGTCCCGCTGAGAGCGTCGCGCCGCTCGAGGCATCCGGGACAATGTGAACTTCGGCTTCGGAATCGGAGGCCGTCGGCACATGCTGCGGCTCGGGCGCCGACGCCAGTCCCGGAACAAGTGCCGCAGCAAGAATGAGCGAGAAGCAAAGCAGACGGGGCCGCCGCCCCAAAAGCAGCCTCGACAAGCGCACCCGCCGCTTTCTGCTCGCCGCCGATGGTCTCCGATTGTCGGACTTCATCTCGTTAGCGTCTCCTTCGGGCGCTCGCCCACCATGCCTGCTCGGTCTCGGTTCCGCACCTCTCAAGCGAAGCTTGAGCGACTCGAAAAAGCGTATTTCCCCAGCTACAAATATGCCTCAGCACGACCTTGCAGCACTACCGACTTTGGGCGGTAGCGACGCCTTGCAGAGGCGTCCAAAATCCACCTCAAGAAGCGCAGAGCGCTTTTTCACATTTCCGAGACCATAGGAGAACAACATGAATTTCAAGAAACTCGCTGCAGCAGCTGCTCTCTCTTTTTGCCTGAGCGCCGCATTCTCGAGCGTGCAGGCTGCAGAAGGCTATGTTCGTCCGCTCCCCGCAAGCCCCATTACTGCGGGCAAAACCGTTCTCGGCTCGACGCAGCCCGTGATTGCCGTGCCGCTCGTCGGTGAAACGCGCGAAGCGATCCTGAAGGAAGCCGAAACGGTGAAGTCGCTCAACCCGGACCTCATCGAAGTACGAGCCGATTTCTGGGACTTCATTGAAGACACCGACAAGTCGATCGCGATGCTCAAGGACATCAAGGCCGTAATGCCCGACGTGCCCATTCTTCTCACGGTCCGCATCAAGGCCGAACGCGGCCATCAGGACGTTGATACGGCCAAGAAGTTCGCCTTTTACGAACGCGCCGTCGCAGAGAAGCTGCCGGCTTTCATTGACGTCGAACTCGCCTACGGGCCCGAAGTCATCCAAAACTTCAAAAAGAAGCTCGCCGGTACCGACATCAAGCTCGTCGTGGCCTATCACGACCTGAAAGCCACGCCTTCGAGTGAAGAAATCAAAGCCATCATGGAACGCGAAATTGCTGCGGGCGGCGACGTTGCCAAGATCGTCGTCAAGCCCAACAAGGAAGAAGACGTTCTGACGTTCCTGAACGGCACACTCTCCTTCCGTCGCGCCAATCCGAACTACCCGATCATCGCCTCGGGCAGCGGTGACGTCGGCCGCATCACGCGACTGATCGGCGGGCTCTTCGGCATTGATCTGACGTTTGCTTCGGGCGTGAAAGGCTCCAACCCGACGCAGATGCCCGTTGCCGTCGTACGCGATGCCAACAATCTGATCTATCCGATCTCGAAGTAACGCAGCTCGGCGCTGTCAAACGCTCAAAGCCGCGCCGCCACGGTTAATTCACCGGGCGGACGCGGCTTTTTCTACTCCTCGCATTCAAGGCCTGCAGTAACTGAGGGCTGCGTCTTGACCTTCTGCCTTGACCGCCAGCGGATCGACGTGTCAATCGTCCCGTCCGCCTCACCGTTCGTTGTGGGTTTAACCAACCGAGCCGGCTTCGGCTCTCCGTTTTCCGAAAAGTTGCAGTATAGAGACCGCTCTTCAACGAATCGGTTCGAAAACGGGCGGTTTTTTTACGCCGCAAGCTTTTGCGAGTTGCTGCCATCCGCCGAGACTGTCGTCGACACGTGCGAGCGCTTCTTCGGCTTTTCGGGATGCAATGCCAAAAGCTGTTGCGAGCTTCAAGAAAGCTTTTCTTGGCGGACGCTTCCCGTCGCCCATTAGCGCGGTCATGTGTTCAAAGCCGCCAGTCGCCGCCACGAGGTCGTATGCGGGCGCGAGGCGCCACTCGCCCGTATCGTTCATAACAAAACTAAAGTTCTTCGCGTGATCGTCACGGTTGTCGATGACGAAGTTGAAATAAGCTCTACGCAACATTTCCAGGAGGTCGCGTGCGCCCGTGAGCCGCTGCGTCAGTGCCATGAGCGTTTGGTAGTCAAGACACGGCTCCCGAAAGTTGCAGTGAAGAAGGCCAGCAGCGGTTGCCATGTGAAGCTTGCCGGATTCTGTCCGGTCGAAGCGCTTTATCCCATACCAGCCCGGTCCTTTCTCAGAGGAGAAGAGATGCGTTTCGGGCATATCTATGCCGGCTCGTTTGGCAAGCAAGGAGACGGCGTATTCCAGCGCGCCGCTTTCGATTGAATCAGCGCTGCTTCGGAATTTGATGATCCATGGCTCGCCGACGTCACCTTGACTGGAATGCGTGCTTCCGGGCTGAAGTACGCGTTTGTCGGACGAAACCAGGCAAACGATCTTCGGTCGAGCGCCGCCGGATGAACCATTGAGTGAAGCCAATTCATCCAATGCCTGTCCCGCCTCCCGATCGTTAAGTATTTCTTCGGCATGATTTGCCAGTGTGTCAAGTCGAATCTCGTCTGGATGAAAGTCCATTCGAAACTTTTCCTCAGGTTCGTATTCGAGTGCACCCATTCCTTGTCGTCCCACCCAACATAATCGGCGAAGCGGATCGACTGCATCGAGTCTTTCACCGATTCGTGTAAGTTGCCTATGTAGAAGCAAATTGCCCCAACCGTCCGGCAGACTGTCCGCAGCAAAACCCGGAAGACCGTCAAAGATCATTGATTGAGACCTCCAGATACTTTTCTGGAGCGGTATCGAAAGCGGTGAGATTTCGAGCTTCGTTTTTATAAATTCATCCGAATATTGAAACGCAATACCCAATCGATTAGACGCCAGCATGCCGACGAAGCGTCTAGACTCATCAATATTCAGAAAGATTTGAACTTTCACTTCCGTGCTCGCTGACGTTGCTTGGGTTCTGGGCGAAAGAGGTCCGTTTCGATGTTTTGGGCAAACACTGCATCGAAATCCTGTGCGCGGTTGAGAGCAATTGCAATGAGCATAAGATTCTTCAGCGAGATCTCTCCATCGCGTTCAAATCGCCTCAGCGAGGCCAGCGTAACGCCGGAGCGCTCGGCTAGATCCGCCTGACGCAGGTTTCTAGCAATGCGCAGTGCTCTCGCCCGCTCTGCGAGTTCAAGTCGCAACTCCAAAGGAGACCTCAGATTGGCAATCGTAGACGAGCTTCGAGAGAACAATTTAAAAGCTCCTATTTTAGGAATTATCGCTAAATAATAAATTTAATTGTTCATATTTTAGCATTTATAAAAATCACATGCACAGATATCTCTACTTGATGTAATCATTGAACAATTGCTGACCGGATCCATCCGACAAGCGCAATGACCTCTATCCTCTTGGTGTCGCAGCGCAAAAAAAACGACCACTGTTTCGAGCAAGAGGATATCAGCCGCATCACGCGACTGATCGGCGGGCTCTTCGCATTGATCTCACGTTTGCTTCGGGCGTGAAAGGCTCCAACCCGACGCAGATGCCCGTTGCCGTCGTGCGCGATGCCAACGATCTGATCTACCCGATCTCGAAGTAACGCAGCTCGCTGCTGTCCAACGATCAAAGCCGCGCCGCCACGATTAATTCACCGGGCGGACGCGGCTTTTTCTACGGCGCGCACTGAAAGTGCGCAAACAATGACGACTACGCCTCGGCCTTCTGCATTGACGGCCAGTGAATCGATTCGTCGGCATCCTCGTCCGCCTCATCGATCGTTACGGCTTTAACCGAAGGAGCCGTCTTCGATTCTTCGTTTTCCGAAGACGTTGCTGCGCAGAGATCTTCTGCCTTCACAGCCCCGGATTCGTCCGTACTGCCGGACTCCGAGCGATCGGCATTTTCTTCATTTCGAATCATCACGGAACCCGCCTGGCGACGGAAGGAATGCCACCCGGCAAATCGAATCTGCGGATAGTTCGCGATAAACTGCAGGAGCTTTTCGGTCGCACGCTGGAAGTCCCAAAGGTAGCAGTTGAGGTAGAAACGGTAGAGGCCAAGCGCGGCGCCCGAGACCTGGACGTAGCGCGACTCCTTCTCGAAAGTCTCTTCGAGCGCTTTGAGAAATGCTTCACCGGCTTCCATACGCTTTTCGGGTTCAAGTTCGTCAAAGCCTTCGAAGTAATAAAAGCCCGCAGCAACCCCCTGGCGCTCGAGCGCGTTGACGTCTTCGTTGTCGGATTTGCGGTAATTGTTAAGAAGCGAAGGCGCAAGGATCCACCCTTTGGAAACGTCCCAATAGAGATCCGCCTCTCGATCGGTTTCGGGTTTGAGCCAGTACTCCACTCGTCTGTTCGCAAGCGATGCCATTGTGAAATCGCGCGCTTGCGGGTACTTTTCAAAAAAGCGCTCTGCAAACGTTTCGAGCGACATCAGCTCCTCGTCGGGACGTCGGCGCGCGATGGTGAGCCCGCTCATCCAACGCTGCAGAGCCGCTTCGCCAATGAGGAATTCGATCGCCGCGGCGAGCTTCATGAAGACGTCGTCGACATCATCCTGGTCGAGACCGGCGAAAATGGGTGCGTAGAAAACAGGACGCAGAAGCCCGGTGTCCTCGTCCTTGGTTACGGCAACCTCGAGATCGCTGTAGTTGAAGGGACAGTCGTTGAAAATCGCCTTGATTTTTTCGGGCGAATCGGTCGCGGGCGTGCCGGCGCAGACCTGCCAGTCTTCAGCCAAAATCGGCGGCATTTTCTCGATGAAGTATAGGAGCGGCGGCATCATCGCTCGATTGGCGGCTACGGAGACAATGAGCTTGTAGCGGCCGTCCGCCTCAGGCTCGGAAACATTGATGATCCAGTCGAGCCCCACCTGGCGGAAGCACGTCCGGACGCTGAATGCCGCGCGCTCGAGTTCACCGGCGAGAATATCGGCCTTGATCTGCGACTGGTGCACACTGAACTCAAACCAAGCGACATCGACACGTCGTTCAAAGGGGTGGAGAAAACTCGGCATCGTCACAGCGCGCCGACAAGCGGCAATCATCGCCATCGTATCTTCGTCGCCCGGGTTAAGTTCGAGCGCACGTTCGAAGAAATCCAGCGCCTCGCCCGCTCGGTCGAGATAGTAGAGCGCATAAGCCACTCGGAAGTACCAAAGATGGCTTTCGCGCCCGGACTCTTCAATCGCACGCAGGATTTCGAGCGCGCGCAGGAAGTATTCGTCTTCACCTTCCGAGCCCATGTTGTTGTAGGCTCGAGCGAGTTCACCCAAAAGGCGGTCGGTGCGCTTTTGGGCGGGCAGCGATTCAATTGCACGAATGATGCGCCCGTAGTCTTCTTCCTTATTCCACTTGGCGACCAGCTCGAGAAGCGCCTCTTCGTCTTCGGGCACGAACTCGGTCGCCTCGTCCAGCGAAAGCGATTTCCCCTGCGAAAAACCCGAAAGATCCGGCGAAAGGAAGGCCGGAAGCATGAGCGAGGTGCGCTCGGCGACACTACCGCCAGCAGCCTCTTCGTTAAGCTCGCGCACGACCGGAGCGAGCGCGAGACCGTGGCCGGCCTCGCCCGAGTCGCCCGAGTCCGAGGTATCGGCAAAGAGCGAGCGCATATCGAAGTACCGCATTCCGGGCACTTTGACGTCCGGAATCACCTCTGCCGAATGCTTCTCTTGGGACTCCTCACGATCGCGCGCTTCCTGCTCTTGGCGGGCGCGCTTCGAGAGAACGCCGAGCACGCGGTCCTGGCGAACAAGTACTTCTTCGACCTCTTCGGGCGTCACTTCCAGAATCGGGAAGAGTTCCTTCACGAGAGGTACGACAAGCCGCAGCCAGGCAGGCCGAAGGTGCGAAAGACCGGCTTCATTCATAAGAAAGCGCCAGCGCAACTTCGTGCCGGTAACGCTGGAAACGCCTTCACAACAGAGTCGTTCGGGGGGATCGGCGGGCCGGTAGTCTTCGAATTGGAAAATCTCCTTTACCGCCGCGAGTCCCGCTTCGTCGACCAAAATGCAATCGATGCTGCGGCGCTTTTCAAGCGCTTCCTCGATTTCTCCGTTGTTGTTGTGCAGCGCCTCATCGGCCTCGGGATCAATGTGGTGGTACTCCATGCAAAGGAGATCCGCCCCGGCATCAATCTCATGCTTGAGCGTGAGAAACTCGGCATCCCCGGGCACGAGTGCAAGTCCTCGCTCGACCGCCTCGAGCGCAGCCTCGCGCTCGCCCGCATGTGCACGGAGTTTGCCAGCCATGAGCCAACCCCAGGGGTATTCAGGCTCGACGGAAACGGCCGCTTCGGCGTAGCTTCGTGCGAGATCGACCTTCCCGCAGTAAAGCGCCGCACAAGCCATGCGATAGTGCCAGACGCCGCTTGTTTTGGCTGCAGCCTCTGCCCCTTTGAGCACGGTAAAGGCGCGCGCGTAGGCCGCGTAATCGTTCATATTGAGGAGGGCGTGCCCGAGAAGCAGCGCCGACGGCAGGTCGGCTCGGGCTTCCTCGACCGTAAAGCGCCCTTTTGCGACGCCCATGGCAATCTTGTCTTCTACGTACTGAGCGATCCGCCAGGAATAGATGGTGGCACCGTCGTCGAGCGCCTCAAGAAATTCAAAATCCGTTTTCGTCAGAACGATCGATTCTTCCATTCAAGCATCCTTTCGCAAAAACGCAGTTTTGTTTTTTTCCTTAGGCTCGAACTACACAGCCGCTCTACCGAAGAAGAAGGCTTTGAGCCGCTTCTGTCGCAGAAGGCCGCATATCCTCGCCATCTTTGCGTTTTCGTGCGTTCTTTCTGTCTATAGAACATATTTTCCAACAGTTCGCACTGATCGGCGTGACAAAGCGGCGCCTTGTCTTGCTCGAATCAACCGAAAGAATGACCGCAAAATGCGGTTTGACAAAAGTCACCCGGTGATGCCAAAAAACGCGAGCACCAAAGGCACCGTGAGCGCCGAAAGGAGCGTCGAGAGGAGAATCGAGCTGCTAGCCGCCCCCTCTTCTGCCTTGAAGTCGGCACTCATGATGTAAACATTAATCGCAACAGGCAGCGTCGACATGAGCGTGGCAACCTGCGTTTCAAGCGTCGGCAGCCCGAGCGCCAAGCAGAGAAGAAAGACGAGCGCGGGCTGAAAAACGAGTTTGGTGACCGTGACGCAGAGGTTTTTCCCGATGGCGCCGAAAAAACTGTAGCGAGCGAGCCCCATGCCGACCACAACGAGACAGATCGGCGTCGTCGCGCTCGAAACAAGCTTCAGGGTGTCGCGCGCAAACGTCGGAAGCTCGAGCCCGGTAAGTCCGAACGCTGTCCCCGCGAGGATGCCGGCCACTACGGGATTTTTAATCACGCGCACAAACGCCGGCACCGCTGCTGCGAACTTTTCGCCGACCGTTCGCCCCCTCATCGCATCGGGTTTGACGCCGCCGAACTCGACCGAGGCAATGGCGACCGTCCAAAGAATGAGTACGTTGAAGATGATGATGAGGGAAGCGGTCGGCATCGACTCCGGACCGAGCCCGAGCTGCAGAATCGGAATGCCGAGCTGAACATTGTTGCCGAAGACGCCGCCCATGGCGAGAATCGTGCAGCCGGCCGCGTTCACCTTAAAGAGTTTCGGATAAACGATTTTCCCGACCGTAAAAAGCACCATGCAGGAGCCGAAAAAGGCCAAAAGCACGCGCCAGTCGACGGGCGGCATCTTCGAGAGATCCGAGAGCATGTCAAAAAGAAGCACCGGAATCAAGAACCGGAACGTGAAGCCCGTGAGCGCCGTGCCGACCTCATCGGTGAAGAACCTCGCCTTTCTGAGCCCCCAGCCGACAAAGACGAGCAGGAAAAGCGGCGCGCAGAGATCGAGCTGGTGCAGGAAGAGATTCATGGCAGGAAAAGAATGGCGGGGCGGGACTGGTTTCGTCGGAAATTATCCGACGCGAAAGAGGGGTTCTATTCGTTCGAATCCGAACCGTTTAAAGAACAATTGACCCCGGAAAAAGCGAATCGGGCAAGTACCGTAGATGAATGGAAAACGAGCCTTTATCCGAAGCGTCGCCGGCTACCATTGGAAAAGATCCCGGCGTCTAGATTTCTCGAGATCGGTCATCTTCCTCTACGGGCCGAGAAACACTTTCAAAGGCCTGAGGCGGCAGGCTTGACGCGTCTTTCGACAGCTTCTTGGTAAGGCTGCTCACAAGAAACTGTGCGAGCGTGACGTGCCAGAACATGCCGGCTGTTGTCGGGGCGTACAGCTCATCCGACTTTTCGAGAAGTCCGGCGCGCACCCATTGATCGAGCAGAGGCCTTGCCAAACCTGCGACATTAACTCCAAATGCATCTCCAATCGACTTGAGATTGAATGGACCATGCTCGACAGCGGAAGCAACCGTGCGCATGAGATGCCAGTTTGCCGTGGGCTTCAAGAGCGCAAAAACCGGCTTTTCTCCCGCCTCGATCCGCTCTTGCCAAACCTTCAGCCGACGCTCCGTCATAAAGGTATGTCCGGCTATTCTGCCTCCCGCTCCCGAACCGAAAGCAAGGCAGTCGCAGGCGGTCTTTGCGAGCGTGTTGTAGCGGTTTCGCTCTTTTTCGGTTCGCCGCCAATGCGTGTTCGAAATTCGAGTCCAGCGCCGATCCGAACGAAGTACGGCATCCGATGCGGCAAAACGATCCGCAGCTTCGGCGAGCGTCGCCGCCGGCGGCATCAAACCTGCTTTTATTCGTTTTGCGAGCGGCGAGCGCGAGAACACGTTGAGCTGATAGCAGTCGATTCCGTCAATAGGCAGATTGCGCGCGGTCTCGAGGTCTTCGGACCAAACGGCTTCGGTCTGCATCGGAAAGCCGTAAATCAGATCGATGACAAGCGCGAATTCCGAATACCGGCTCATTCGATCGATCGCCCTCAATATGCCGTCGCGATCGTCAACGCGCATCATCGCTCGCCGGATTTCCCCGTTGAAAGTCTGCACGCCGATAGAAAGGCGATTGACGCCGGCTCGTGCCGCTGCATCAAGCCGCGCCTGCGTCATGTCGCTCAAGCGGCCCTCGAGCGTGATTTCGCAGTCGGCCGAGAGCGGGAGCTCTCGCCGCGCCGCCGCAACAACCGCTTCGATATCCTGCGGCGCCAGTGCTGAAGGCGTGCCGCCGCCGAAGTAAAGCGCTGAAATTTCGCCTCCCGCATTGCGCGACTGCACGGTGCGCGACGCCCAGAGACCGAACTCTTTAATGAGCAGTTCGGCGTACCGGTGCGAAGCGGTCGGATCGAGCGGGTTTTGATAGAACATGCAGTAGAGGCACCTCGTGCTGCAAAACGGCACTTGAACGTACGCAACCGCCTCTTTCGTGCGGACTTCACTTGAGAGCGAATTGAGCTTGGCGCGCGCAGCGCCGAACATCATCGGGAGTCCGAGCGGGCCCGCATGAACGGTCGCTTTTGCACGGAAGGCCGCGTGAAGCGGATCTACTTCGTTCGCGTAGTAGGCCTCGTCACCGCCTCTTCCAATCAGGCGCTTCAGCGCTTCGACGCCAGCTTCAAAGGAAATCATGTTGTTGAACCTTCAAATGCGAAACGATTTGTTCGCCCGTTTGCGGTCTTTTGAGAAATTGTCGTACTGCCTCAGCCCGTTCATCAGGCTCGTTTCATGATTCCCATTTTGCACAAAACTGCCACTTTCCGACTTCGAAAAAATTGCTTTCATTCATGGTTGACACATACTTCCTTTGCGAAAAGTGTCAACTTTTTTCAGGCCAAGACTCCTGTAATCTCAAAGTCCTTCAGTGGCTGTAGCTTCAGCCGTTGTCGAAATTAGAACTCCTCGGCGGTTGTTACCTGCGTGAAAGCACAAAAAACTGAATCCGAATACGACGCGAGCCGCTCCGAAGAGCGGCTCGCGTCCAGATCTAAGAAGCGCCTCCGCGCTTCGTAGAGGCCCGGGCCTCAGTGAACGCTACCCGCGGGCAGCTGCTGCAGAT
>ERZ1090868.448-NODE-448-length-23280-cov-5.383423_pt1 | contig 23280 bp, 17 predicted proteins | sample MGYA00478475_ERZ1090868 | MGnify/ENA primary metagenome ERZ1090868 (study PRJEB33644, sample SAMEA5815747) | chicken gut metagenome | biome: Chicken; feature: Gastrointestinal Tract; material: Caecum | place: Ireland | collected 2019-01-01 | study: A study of the...
CCGTTGTTGCATTTAAATGGTACAACTTCCGGCTGGTTTGCTTGGCAATGATAGACGCAACTGTTGTCTTACCTACACCAGAAGGGCCGAAAAAGATCATATTAGGGATATTTCCGCTGTCGATAATGCGACGCAATAAACCATTTTCCGCTAATAAATGGCGCTGTCCGACAACGTCATCTAGCGTTTGCGGACGGATTCGGTCTGCAAGGGGCTGATACATTTTTTCGCCATCCTTCTATAGAAAAACTAATCGTGAAATTATTATAGCAGTTTTTCTGTAGAATGACAATGATTGCTTGACTTTATCGATTTATTGAGATAAAATATATGCAACCTAATTTTTATTATATGAGGTGAACCCGTCATGGCTGGTAATTGGCGAGAGAAAATAAGAAAAATTGATCCCTATATTCCAGGGGAACAGTCCAAAGATGCCGATATTGTCAAGCTCAATGCAAACGAAAACCCCTATCCCCCTTCCCCAAAAGTGCAAGAGGTCCTTCAAAAATTTCCTATCGACGCACTGCGGCGCTATCCCGATGCGAACAGCGGAAATTTGCGGCGGGCGTTGGCAGAACACTTCGCAGTAAAAGAAAACCAGGTATTCATGGGGAATGGTTCGGATGATGTATTGGCACTTTGCTTTCAGACCTTTTTTTGTTCGGGACAGCCAATTCTCTTTCCGGACGTCACATACTCTTTTTATCCAGTCTGGTGCGATCTGTTCCGCATCCCCTTTATCAAGATTCCCCTAACAGATACCTACTGCATTGATCCGGATGACTACAGACGCCCAAATGGTGGGGTTGTTTTACCAAATCCCAATGCGCCTACAGGCATCGGGGAGGGACTGGATTTTGTGAAATGCCTTTTAGAAAATAATCCGGATAGTATCGTGATAATTGATGAGGCATATATCGACTTTGGCGGTACATCCTGCCTGCCACTACTGCAGCAGTATGAAAACTTGGTAGTTGTGCAGACCATGTCAAAATCTCGTTCTCTCGCAGGTCTGCGGGTCGGATATGCAATCGCTTCGTCAGAATTGATTGCTGCATTGGAAGCCGTTAAAAATTCGTATAATTCATATACCATGGATATGCTGACATTGGAGGCAGCAACAGCATCGGTGCAGGACGACGCATATTTTCGTCGAACCTGTCAAAAGGTAATTGACACGCGCGAGCGGGCAAAAGAGGAGTTTCAGAGCTTAGGATTTACGGTATTGCCGTCCCAAGCCAACTTTTTGCTCGTATCCCATCCAACCAAATCGGCACAATTTCTATTTGAACAACTGCGTAAGAAAAAAATATTTGTGCGCTATTTCAGCCAGCCACGCGTCAGTCATTGCTTACGGGTGACTGTTGGAACCGACTTAGAAATGCAAAAATTGTTTGCAGCGCTGCGTGTAATATGATAAGCGTATCTATTGGATAGACAAGTAAACTGTCCCAGATTGCGCGGACAGTACAAATCAAGTTTTAATCGGAGAGGTATCGCGCCAGCGGTGCCTCTCTAGTCTTTTGTTAGATGTATTAGTGCGCACATGATTGTAAAAGTGCACATATCAGTCGATCATCCGCAGTAACGATATTTCTTAGTACTGCTTCTTTTCGCGGCCTTCCTTTGGGCCGCGGGATGTTCCCTGCTTCCATCTTTCGCCGCTTTCTCCGCTCCCGAGTCAGCGGCTTTTTCCCCACATACTTAGCCCTGAATCCGAAATACTCTGCAGCTCCCCGCTGTGTTTTTTCACCGGAAGTATGGTCTTGATCTCTGACGGCAGTGCTTGCACATGTGTATCGTTCCGTTCCTCCATCACGATCCACCTTTACTAGATTTGTGCAATCTATACCAGAGGGGAGCGATTGAATAAGATTTTCCATTACAGCGTGTAAAAAATGGGAGCTGCCCCACCTAAGTCGAGCAGCTCCCATTACAACCTTTTGGGTTTTTCTGTTCATTTACTTGTCCAGCAATGCAATAATTTCGTCCAGCTTTGCATCCCGTTCGGTCGGATCTGCACAGGCTACCGCATCCCGCACGCAACCATTGAGATGTCCTTTTAACACCTCTTTGCGTGCCTTTCGGAGAAGGGCCTCTGTAGCTGCAAGCTGATTGATAATATCTATACAGTATCGATCATCATCAATCATTTTGAGCACTGCCTCAATCTGCCCACGAGCTGTCTTTACAAGCGGCTCTACTTTCTTTCGATCTGCGCGCATCATTGGATCTCCAAAACTTTATATCCGGCGTCAGTAACAGCCTGCGTTAGCTGTTCGTCCGATACAGAGGTTGACAGCTGACAGATCGCCTTGCCAGTTTCATGACTAACTTCAGCAGATTCTACGCCCGGCAGTTTACACAATGCGTCATGGACATGGCCAGAACAATGGGTGCACATCATACCTTCAATTACAATTGTCTTTGTCATAATGGATTCTTCCTTTCGTGTATCTATCATTTTTTCTGCAGGAACAGCAGAGTTTACATGGGATGTGGTGGCAGCAGAATGAGCTGCCAATGGTTTAAAGAATTTTAGTCGCAGCGCATTGGAAACGACGCAGACAGATGATAAGCTCATTGCGGCGGCACCAAACATTGGGCTGAGCTTGATTTGCAGGAGCGGCCAAAAGACGCCGGCAGCCAGCGGTATGCCAATACAGTTATAAATGAAAGCCCAAAACAGGTTTTCTTTGATATTTCGGATGACAGCCCGCGATAGGCGGATCGCATTTGCGGCATCCATTAAATCAGACTTCATCAATACAACATCTGCAGAAGAGATCGCAACATCAGTACCCGCTCCAATTGCAATACCAACGTCCGACCGAGCCAGTGCAGGCGCATCATTGATACCATCCCCTACCATGGCAACTAGGTGCCCGGATTCTTGAAGACGGCGCACTTCACGTTCTTTATCCTGTGGAAGGACTTCCGCAATGACATGGGGGATATCAAGCTGATTACAGATGGCCTGAGCCGTCACACGATGGTCGCCGGTCAACAACGTAACGTCAATGCCAAGATGTTTAAATTGCTCGATTGCCGCTTTGCTAGACGGTTTGACAACATCGGCTACCCCGATCACACCGATCAGCACACCATTTTTCGCAAAATACAGCGGAGTCTTTCCTTGTTCTGCAAGTGCCTGGCCGAAAGAAACTCCTGCTTCCGTTGAGATGTCCGCAGCTTCCAACATAGAGGCATTGCCTGCAAGACAGACATCTCCATGAATTTGAGCGGAAATTCCTTTGCCTACCTGCGCTTCAAATCCGGAGATTGGAAGGCTGCGGGTATTCTGCGCTTTTGCATATGTGACAATGGCCTCTGCCAACGGATGTTCCGAGGGCTGTTCTAGCGTATATGCGATTTCTAGCAGTTCCTGTGTGCTGATACCGAACGCTTTGATATCTGTCACCGTAGGATGGCCTTCTGTCACGGTACCGGTCTTGTCCAGCACAATTGAATTGACCTTATGCAATTGCTCAAGTGCTTCTGCAGACTGGAATAAGACACCATTTTCCGCACCAACACCTGTGCCGACCATTATTGCAACTGGCGTTGCCAGGCCCAGCGCGCAAGGGCAGGAGATCACAAGAACAGCGATGCCGCATGATAGAGCAAAGGTAAAGCTAGCACCGGAGATAAGCCATACGATTGTTGTGATCAGCGCGATACATAAGACAATTGGGACAAAGATCCCTGCAACTTTATCAGCAAGCTTAGCGATAGGAGCTTTGGAAGCGCTGGCTTCTTCGACGAGGCGAATAATTTGTGAAAGTGTGGTTTCGTCGCCTACCCTTGTCGCCCGGAATGTCAAGAAACCAGTCTTGTTGATCGTTGCGGCGATGACTGTATCGCCAGGCCCCTTTTCAACGGGAATGCTTTCTCCAGTTAAAGCAGATTCGTCAAGCGCAGCTTGACCTTCTATGATTACGCCATCAACTGGAACGCTTTGACCGGGGCGGACTACAATGAGGTCGCCTACTTGTACTTCCTCAATTGGAACAGACACCTCATCTCCGTCTCGCAGGATGGTGGCTGTTTTGGGCCGTAGATCCATCAATTTAGAGATGGCTTCTCCAGTCTTTTTCTTCGCACGTGTTTCAAAGTACTTTCCAAGTGTCACAAGGGTCAAAATCATGGCAGCCGATTCAAAATATAAGTCGTGCATATACTGATGCACTCGTGCCATGTCCTGATGGCCCAGGCCCCAACCAATTTGGTATAAGACGAAGACACCATACACCAGGGCAGCGCCAGATCCAACGGCAATTAGGGCGTCCATTGTGGGGGCTCGATGCCATAGAGTCTTAAAGCCGTTGATATAGTACTTCTTATTCACAATTACAATGGGAAGCGTCAGCAAAAGCTGCGTAAGAGCAAAATTAGATACATTTTCAGCGCCAGCTAGAAATGCAGGAAGCGGCAACCCAACCATACTGCCCATCGAAACATACATGAGAACGATCAGGAATACAAATGATATCACAATACGGTGCCACATCACGCGCAATTCCTGTTCGCCGGTTTCGGTGGTGGCAGCACTTTCCGCGGTAGGAGCCTTGGTATTTTGACTGCGGACAGAGGCGCCATAGCCCGCATGAACCACAGCCTGCACGATATCCTGGTCTGTAAGCTGATCTTCAGCGTAAACGGTCGTCATGCTGCCTGCAAGCAGATTTACTTGAACATCTTGCATGCCAGGCAATGCACGGACTGCTTTTTCTACGTGAGCAGAACAAGCAGCACAGCTCATACCGGTGACATTAAACTGTTGTTTCATTATAATCCCTCCTTGCAACCCCTCCCCATTGGGGGGTGGGTATGAACTTAGTATAACATGCCTGAGAAAATTGTCAAGCGGAAAATTATACCGCCCATCATAAAAATAGCAGAGAAAAGTCCCACGTGTAGAATGCTGCTACACACGGGACTTTATGGATCGTCACAAACTGAGATACCTTCGCGACTGCAACGATTGTTCTAGATTTGTTCTTAAGTAAACCGCATCCGGCCGAATAAGTTCAAAAAATCTGCAAAAGTAGCGATTAAGAAATTGTGACAGAGAACGAAAGGTTTTCCTCTTGTGCTGGCTGCATTACGCGTATTCCAACTTTTTGCGCATGTTCTTTCCCCAGATAGTTGCCATCTGGCAGCGTACTCCAGGGTTCTAGGCAGACAAATGGAACATCCATCCCCTTTTTATAAGGACTCCAGACGGCAAAGTAGGCAAAGTCCGAAAAATCCATCATAATTTTATGGGAATGCTTTGTACAGCCTAACGTACAGCGATGTACCGGGAGCTGGTCCATCATAAGAGCGTCGTGTATGAAAGTTTCCTGCGTTAAAAAAAGTCGGCCGTGGTCAAGTGGCACGCGACGATGTTCCTGGGAAAGTGTGACTGTCTCGTCACATTCAATGATACTGAGGGCATCACAATCTTCAAACTCCAGATAATAATCGGACAAACCAGCCTGGTCAAAATTGAGTAAATACGCATCATGCCCGCCGATCTCATAATAGAGGGGGATATCAGTAGTATTGCGCACGATATGCTCTTTTTTTAAGGTATCGCCGTCTAATGTATAGCGAATCGTCAATTCAAAATCATAAGGATACATCTTGCGTGTTTCGGCGGTTGCACGTAGCGTCAAGTCTAGGCGGGTCGCTGAGGCAGATGCCACAGAAAAGGTTAGATCGCGTGCAAAACCATGCTTGGAAATCGAATAAAGACGTCCATCCAAAGTGTACTGCTGATCTTTCAGGCGGCCTACAATGGGGAAAAGCAACGGCGCATGCCGGTTCCAATAGGTGGGATCGGCCGTCCAGACACATTCGAATGCATCGGCCTTCCGTATGATAGAAGTCAGTTCGGCACCAAATTCGTTAATTGTGATACGCAAATGCTCATTTTCTAGGTATTGCATTTTAACGCCTCCTCATGAATCTATTTGTTTGCTGATGTGACAGCATACGTGCAATAGAAGAAACAATAACGATACCCATTGCCATAGCCCCGGCAATTCCAATCGTTTCGATACAGGAGCTAAGCGCCGCTTGCGGTATACCGCGAATACAGAGCAGCATGGTACGGTAGATCCCTCCGCCTGGGACCAGCGGGATAATGCCAACCGCTAAATATACAATTGCGGGCGTACGTAGAACCCGCGCAAAGATTTCAGCGTAAATGGTTGTGACAGCGGCAGCCAAAAAATATGCGGGGATATCACTTGTCAGGAATTGTGCAGCAATTGCATAAACCATCCAGCAGATACCGCCCGCAACCGCCGAACATAGAAGATTACGGCCGCGCACCTGGAATAGCACGGCAAAGCACAGGCTGGCCAAAAAACTCATGATCGTTTGATAGACAACGTGCAACATGAATCAAAAAACTCCCATGAAGAAAACGCGTAGGCTAAGTGGTATTGCAGCACCAGCTGCAATACCGGCGGCGATCAGCAATGCTTCACAAAATCGGCTGATACCCGACATAAAATCTCCGGCGATCATATCGCGAATGGAATTTGTCATTAGCAAACCGGGCACTAAGGGCATAATCGCCCCAATAATGATAACGTCATAATTCGCTGCCAATCCAAGCGACGTCCCGATCAGTGCAGCAAACGAAATCCAAATTCCACCCAATAGATTGGTAAAAATCGGATGCATTCCAAAACGGCCGCTGTAAAAGACATAGATTTGCAGGACAACACCAATCAAGAAGGCCCATATTCCCTCGCCCAAACTACCGCCAAACAGCCATGTGAAGAAGGCTGCCACACCACCGCAGGCAACGCATAATAAGCGGTTTGGATAAGATGTCTGCCGTTCAATCCGTTCAAAATCTCGCTGAAATTGCTCATAGGAGACAGGACAAATGCAGACCATACGACAAAGGGCATTCAGCGCTGCGACTTGATTTAGGTCTGTGCCACGCTGATTGATTCGGCAGGTCTGTGTCACGACATGCTCAGCGTCCATTTGCACAGTTGCAATGATTGCGGTAGGTACCGCATAGACATCCGCACTCTGCGCGCCATAGGCTAGGCACATCCTTTGTATAGATTCTTCAACACGGTAGATTTCCGCACCGCATTCCAGCAGACGGCGCCCTAACTTTAGTGCACAGCCCAACAGCTCCGGGGCTGTCATAGCCTTCATCAATCAGAAAGTCCTCCTGATATATTATTCTATCAACCCTAGCATACCGTTTTTACCTGCGAAAGTCAATCAAAAATTGGACGGAAACACATCTTATAATAGATATGATCGACCTAAGCGGTCATGGATACAAAAACAGCGGATTGGGTTTGCGTTTAGCCGCCCCAATCCGCTATCTCGATTCACTCTATAGATTCTGATCTGTGACCTAGGCCTCTGCAGAAGACAGCATCAGCTTGATGCGGTTTTCCTGATTGATTTTGGAAGCGCTAGGATCATAGTCCACTGCGACAATATTGGCTTGTGGGTAATGTTCTCGGATTTTACGGATCATCCCCTTGCCAGCAATATGGTTCGGCAGACAGCCAAATGGCTGCGTACAGACGATATTATTGACCCCTTCTGAGATCAATTCTACCATTTCAGCCGGAAGGAGCCAGCCCTCGCCCATTTTTACACCAGGGCTAATAATCGCTTGGGACATTTTACGCACCTCGTCAAACTTCGCCGGCGCACGGAATTTGCCGTGACGCTCAATCAGACGAATCATATCCATCTGCTTTTTGAGCATAAATCGATATAAAAGTTGATTTCGCATCGCCGTTTTGGAAGAACGTCCGTAGAGTTCGTGATCGATAATACCGTTATAGATGCTGTACAGGCAAAAATCCATCAAACCGGGCAACACCGGTTCGCAATTTTCAGAGATCAGGAAATCCTCCAGATGATTATTCCCCAACGGAGAAAATTTTACATAAATCTCGCCAACAATGCCAACTTTCTTTTTGGGACGACTCTGATCCAACTTGAGTTTGCCGAAGATTTCCAAAACGAATCGATATAGCCGACGGACTTCGCTGTAAGGAATAATACGATTGCCCGTAAATCGATCCGTGACAGTCTTCATACAAATTTCAACTGCTTTCCAGGAACTACCAGGGACTACTTCATACGGGCGGCACTGATTATAGATCTGCATGATGAGATCGCCAATCAGCAGCCCATAGGCGACTTGCAGTAGCATTTGCGGCGTGAGCTGGAATCCCGGATTGGCCTCTAGACCGGAAAAGTTTAAAGAAATGACCGGGATATAGGAATAACCGTTATTTGCAAGGGCCTTTCGCATAAGATGAATATAGTTCGAGGCACGGCATCCGCCTCCGGTTTGAGGCAGGATCAGGGCGATTTTGTGCTTGTCATATTTCCCGCTCTCAATTGCATCCATTAGCTGTCCAATGACAAGAAGCGCTGGATAACAAGTATCGTTATGGACATTCTTCAGACCTTGATCCACAATCCGAGGCCCCTCCGTGTCCAGAAGCTCCATGTGATAGCCATAGTTCCTCATGATTTGGCAAGCAATTCCCAATTGAATCGGAAGCATATTGGGGACCAGGATGGTATAATCCTTTTTCATCTCGGCCGTAAACGGCACGTGAACATAATTATGACTGTTTTGCAAGTTTTTTGCCCTCCTCGATAGCAGCCAGCATACTGCGGATTCGGATTTTTGCAGCGCCAAGATTATTGATTTCGTCAATCTTAAGCTGCGTATAGATCTTGCCGCCCGACTCTACAATCGAGCGGATTTCATCGGTCGTGATTGCGTCAATGCCACAGCCGAACGAAACCAGTTGAATCAGCTGTGCGTTTGGCTTGTGTACCACATAATTTGCAGCGGAATACATACGTGAGTGATATGTCCACTGATTTAAGACATGCACTTCGGGTTGTTCCGCCAGATTCCAGACAGCATCTTCCGATACAATCACCATGCCATACGAGGCGATCATTTGGTTGAGGCCGTGGTTGATCTCGGGGTCGATGTGATAGGGACGCCCAACAATAACTGCCAGCTCCAAACCGTTTGCATCAGCATAATCAATCGCTTTCTGCCCTTCCTTGCGGATAGCCGCATAATAGGCATCAAGCGCCTGATAGGCTGCATCTGCGGCACGCTGGATATCCTTCTTTTTGAGATGCGGATACTTTTTGCAGAAGAATTTCATGGCCTGTGCCTGAAAACGCTTGGGATCGCCTAACTCAAAGTAGGGCATCATAAAGTCAAGCTTTTGCAGTTCGGTCACATTGGCCTCTAAAAGCTCTGGATAGTATGCCACAACCGGGCAATTGTAACAGTTATCCGCACGGCCCTCATCCAGGTTATAGGTCATGCACGGATAAAAAATAGACTTTACCCCTTTTTGAATGAGATTTTCAATGTGGCCATGCATCAGCTTGGCAGGATAGCATACGGTATCGGAAGGGATCGAGTGCTGGCCCTGCATATACATCTCGCGGGAGGAAGGATCACTTATAACGACTTCAAATCCAAGTTCCCCCAGAAATGCATTCCAAAACGGAAGCAACTCATAAAGGTTTAGCCCAAACGGGATACCGATTTTAGGCCCGCCTTTTTTGACCTCCAAGCTACGCAGATACTGGTATTTCCACTTATACAGGTCGGGCAATTCCGCGCTCTTATTCTTGCCAAGCGGCCGCTCACAGCGGTTGCCGGAAATAAATCGGCGGCCACCAGGGAAACTGTTAATTGTCAGGCTGCAATGATTGGTGCACAAGCCACAGCGTACGCTGCTAACCGTATGGGAAAAATTCTCCAGCTCTTCTGGGAGCATCAGCGTCGACTGCTCCGGGCAATTGTCCTTTGCATGCAGCGCTGCGCCATAAGCGCCCATTAGTCCGGAGATGGCCGGCCGAGTTACTTCCCTACCGATTTCCTGTTCAAAAGACCGCAGGATCGCGTCATTTAAGAAAGTGCCGCCCTGAACAACGATATGCTCCCCTAAGTCATCCGGAGAATGGGCGCGAATGACCTTATAAAGCGCATTTTTGACGACTGAGACCGAAAGGCCAGAAGAAATCATGTCAATAGAGGCGCCATCTTTTTGTGCCTGCTTGACAGAAGAGTTCATGAATACAGTACAGCGGGAACCCAGATCGATTGGATGCTTGGAAAACAGGCCCAGTTTGCAAAATTCTTCGATAGAATATCCCATAGAACGGGCAAAGGTTTCAATAAACGAGCCACAGCCCGAAGAACATGCCTCATTCAGGAAGATATTATCAATGCAGTTGTTACGAATCTTAAAACATTTGATATCCTGACCACCGATATCGATAATAAAATCGACGTCCGGACAGAAATGACGTGCTGCACGGAAATGTGCTACCGTTTCTACTAGACCATGATCGATTCCAAATGCATTTTGGATGAGTGCTTCGCCATACCCGGTCACGGCAGAGGATAAAATATGGACCCGGTCTCCGCATAGTTGATATAACTTTTTCAGCTGTTCCAGGATCACGTCAACTGGGTTACCCTTGTTAGGCGAATAGTGATGATAAAGGATTTGATTATCCTCGCTAATCAGCACCAGTTTGGTGGTCGTTGAGCCACAGTCAATACCTAAATAGGCATTTCCAGAGTACATCGTGACATTCTTGGTCATGACATCATGTTTGCTGTGGCGCACAGAGAATTCACGATATTCTTCTTGGGAGGTAAATAGCGGCGGCAGATAATTGCTGACCGCCGGCACACCTGCGGCTTGCTCTAATGTTTCCAGCAATTCATCATACCGATAAGTGGCCTGCGTATCCCGCGCATATTCAGCTGCACCTGCTGCAATGGCGTATGGTGCCAAGTCCGGGAAATGAGCATGTTGATCGTCCAGATGCAGTGTTTCCCGAAAACGATTTTGTAGGCCCTTGAAGAAGAATAGCGGGCCACCCAGGAAAAGCACGTCTCCTTCAACCTGGCGGCCCTGTGCCAGGCCACCCAAGGTCTGGTTGACAACGGCCTGAAAGATCGATGCAGCGACATCCTCTTTGCGAGCGCCCTCATTGAGCAGCGGCTGGATATCGGACTTCGCAAAGACGCCGCAGCGGGAGGCAATCGTATAGATGCGCTCAGCGTGCAGGCTCAGCTCATCCAATTCGGAAGGCGTGACGTCAAGCAGGACAGCCATCTGATCGATGAAGGCGCCGGTACCGCCTGCGCACGAACCATTCATGCGTTCTTCTAGCTGGCCGGATAGAAACACGATTTTGGCATCTTCCCCTCCCAGTTCAATAACGACATCCGCTTGTGGGACGTGAACACCGACTGCCTTACGCGTTGCAAAAACCTCCTGGACAAACTCTACTCCGCTGGCCTTGGCCATACCCAATCCTGCGGAACCGGTAATTGCTACATGTAAAGTATCCTGCCCGATGATATCCTGCGCGGCACGTAACATTTCGCATGCCTTTTCACGCACTTTGGAAAAGTGCCGTTCATAGCACTTATAGACGATCTTACCGTCACGGACTGCGACGAGTTTGACCGTTGTGGAACCGATATCGATTCCAAGATAGGTAGTGTTATTCATAAAAAAATCGCTCCCCGTTCGCTTTATAAGCAAAATAAAGTTCACGTATATATTTTCCAGCTAGGCCTATTTAAGAACCCTTCAGCCTGAAACCTACATAGGAATATATTTATGGTACATCTTTCGTTTTTTAAAGTCAATTTCAATGTTTGCCATATCCGACGCCTGTAAAAGTGCGAAATTTGACGAAGCAGACAGAAAAAATCCTGTCAAATGTATCAGATTGCTTCCAATATGGAACGGAAGTCAATTGTACAAGCATTGACAGGTTTGCAGATATAATTATTTTAACATATTTTCGGAATATTTGCTAGCATTTCATGGGGAGAATTTATAAGTTTTTTTGGATGGTATGCAAGATTTTGGAAGATCGTGACTGGAGAATATAGCTGCCTTGCGTTGCAGAGAAATTACCACTTGACAAAATACGACGGAACCGGTATAATATAGCCACTTGAAAATAGCATACCTTATCAAGAGTGGTGGAGGGATCGGCCCTGTGAAACCCGGCAACCTGCGAAAACATTTTTTGTAAGGTGCCAAATCCGGCGGTAGTATCGTAAAGATGAGGCTTCGATCAGCGAATGTGCTCCCGCCTGCCGGGAGCTTTTCTTTTGCCCTGAGGTATGCGCGGAATCATAGAAAGGATTTTGAAATTATGGCAAGACATCTGTTTACCTCTGAGTCGGTTACTGAAGGCCATCCGGATAAGATCTGCGACCAGATCTCCGATGCAGTTTTGGACGCGATTTATGCCCAGGACCCCAATGCGCGCGTCGCATGTGAAACCACTGTAACAACAGGCATTGTATCTGTTATGGGTGAGATTACCACGAACTGCTATGTGGATATTCCAAAGGTTGCACGTTCGGTGATCGAAGATATCGGTTATACCCGTGCAAAATATGGTTTTGATGCGAATACGTGTGCGGTTGTGACCTCGATCGATGAACAGTCTGCGGATATCGCGCTGGGTGTAGACAATTCGCTTGAGCGCAAGGAAGGCGATTCGGATGCAGCTTTTGAAACTGGAGCTGGCGATCAGGGCATGATGTTCGGCTATGCCTGCGATGAAACGCCGGAGCTTATGCCGCTGCCGATTTCTTTGGCACACAAGATGGCGAAGCGTCTGACCGAGGTTCGTAAAAACGGAATGCTCCCCTATCTTCGCCCCGATGGCAAGACCCAGGTAACAGTAGAATATGATGACAATAACCGCCCTTGCCGAGTGGAAGCCATTGTTGTTTCTTCGCAGCATGCTCCGGAAATCTCCCTCGAACAGATTCGTGCGGATATCGTCGAACATGTCGTCAAGGCAACCGTACCCGATGAACTGCTGGATGAGCACACCAAAATTTATGTGAATCCAACAGGACGTTTTGTCATTGGCGGTCCGCAAGGCGATTCTGGCCTGACCGGCCGTAAGATCATTGTCGATACATACGGCGGCATTGGACGCCATGGCGGCGGTGCATTTTCCGGCAAAGACCCGACTAAGGTAGACCGTTCTGCAGCCTATGCAGCCCGCTATGTGGCAAAGAACATTGTGGCTGCTGGCCTGGCGAATCGCTGTGAGGTTCAGTTAGCCTATGCAATCGGTGTCGCCGAACCGGTTTCGATTATGGTGGATACCTTTGGCACGGGAAAAGTAGACGAGGATAAGCTGGAGGCTGCAATCGAAAAGGTCTTTGATCTGCGCCCTGCGGCAATTATTAAGGATTTGGATCTCCGCCGTCCGATTTATCGAAAGCTTGCGGCCTATGGCCACATGGGTCGTGAAGATTTGGGTGTGCGTTGGGAGGACACAGACAAGGTGGAAGCCCTGCGCACGGCAGTTGCGGAAGCATAAAATAAGGATATTAAGCTAAAGAAGCGCGTGTAACCAATTGTTACACGCGCTTTTTTGCGCACCAGTTTGCGGTTCAATGCATATGTTGCCATTAGAAAAGTACGATGAGCAAGAAAGGATGATGTATCATGGCGCAGAAAGGACGAAATTTGTCCGATATGTATGCCGGGCAGCAAGCAACTTTAAAGACCATACAGGGATCTAAGGCGCTGTGCGACCGCCTTACAGCACTTGGTTTTTTGGAAGGAACACGCGTATGCTGCCTGGGGGCTGGTCCATTTGGAGATCCGGTCGCCTATGAGGTGCGGCATACCGTAATTGCACTGCGCCGTGCAGACAGTATCGGGATCGAGGTGAGCGTCTCATGACAGATCAATCCTCTACTACAATTGCCTTGGCCGGCAACCCAAATGTTGGAAAGAGTACCGTATTCAATGCATTAACGCATCTGCACCAGCATACCGGGAACTGGACAGGGAAAACCGTGGTATGTGCTAGCGGCATCGTGCACTGGCACAATCGAGAATTCCTCCTAGTAGATTTGCCTGGGACATATGCTTTACAATCGGAGCATGCAGAGGAAGCGGCAGCACGAGAATTTTTACAGTCAGGCGAAGCTGACTGCGTTATCATCGTAGTGGATGCTACCTGTTTGGAGAGAAATTTGATTTTTGCGCTTCAGGTTTTGTCCGTAACGCGCCGGGCAGTCTTGTGTTTGAATTTAATGGATGAAGCGCACAAGAAAAAGATCCAGGTTGATATTCCGTGCTTAGAAGATGCGTTGGGGATTCCAGTTGTCCCGTGTACCGCCGCAAAAGGCAAAGGGCTGAACTGCCTGATGGAAACGGTTGATCGCATGTTGTCGGAGGAACGCCTCCAAGGTAAACATTTGCCAGATCGGCAGCTTGCAGACGCTAACCTGGCGGATTTCGCCGCTCGCGCCGAAAAGATTGCGCAGAAAGCAGTCAGTTATGACCCTGCAGGTCAAAACCGGGACCGAAAAATTGATCATATCTTAATGAGCCGGTATGGAGGCATTCCCGTAATGATCGCCCTGCTGGCCCTTGTATTTTTTATCACCATTGTTGGGGCAAACTATCCATCTGCTTGGCTATCAAAATTGTTATATTCCCTGGCAGACCCCTTCTCTAATGTGCTGATCTGGTTGCATGCTCCTGAATGGCTGCGGGCTATGCTGATTGACGGTGCTTGGCGCGTAACGGCCTCTGTCGTCTCTGTGATGTTACCGCCTATGGCGATTTTCTTCCCCTTGTTTACTTTATTGGAAGATATTGGCTATTTGCCCCGTATTGCATTCAATCTGGACCATATATTTAGCAAGGCATGTGCGTGCGGCAAACAGGCATTGACTCTGTGCATGGGTTTTGGGTGCAACGCGGCTGGCGTGGTAGGCTGCCGGATTATTGATTCAGCACGTGAGCGCATGATAGCAATTCTAACCAATGCCATGGTGCCTTGCAATGGGCGTTTTCCTGCCATGATCAGCCTTATTACACTTTTTATTGTGGGCTCGACACGGTCAAATTGGCATACTTCCCTATTGGCGGCGATTTGTCTAACCGCTGTGGTGGCACTTGGGGTACTTATGACTTTGCTGGCCTCGTGGCTCTTGTCAAAAACGATTTTAAAGGGGCTACCATCCGCATTTTTCCTAGAACTTCCGCCCTACCGCCGGCCGCAAATTGGGAAAATTATTATTCGGTCTATACGAGACCGAACGGTATTTGTCTTGATGCGCGCTGTTTGTGTTGCCGCACCTGCAGGACTGCTCATCTGGTGCATGGCAAATATTGCCACGCCAGAAGGTTCATTGCTTCAAATCGTGTCAAATCAATTGGACCCCTTTGCACGTTGGATTGGATTGGATGGAATAATCTTATTGGCCTTTGTACTGGGTTTCCCGGCCAACGAAATTGTCGTTCCAATTATATTGATGGGATATCTATCGGCAGGAAGCCTGGTTGAGATTCATGATTTATTTGATCTTTCCACATTGCTGCAAGCGAACGGCTGGACAACCGCGACAGCGATTTGTTTTATTATATTTTCGTTATTTCATTGGCCCTGTTCGACAACTTGCCTGACCATCAAAAAAGAGACCGGCAGCTGGAAATGGACAATGATCAGTATACTCTTGCCAACCGCATTTGGCATAGTGCTATGCTTTTTGGTACATCTGGTCGCGGTCTATGGATTTGGTTATTGAATATTGAATGGGGCAAGATCTAGAACTACTGTCTCATGTCCCCGGGCACATTTAAATTTTATGCATGAACTGCGATGCAGATTTAGCCATCAAGCGTTTCGTGCCTTTGGCAGTGAATGCAATTTCGAGCAATTGATCGCCGCCCATTGGCTTAACCGATGTGACCATTCCCTCGCCAAAAGCCTTATGCATTACACGATCTCCACAGGCGAAAGACGGAGCAGGGCCAAAAGAAGCCGCAGTTTGCAGTGCTGATGCTGCACGATAAGAGGGATTGACCGTAGAACGCGGCCGATAATTTTTACGTGGTTGGGCAGGGGCCGGTTCTGAATTGCGGGCGCGCTCGGTCAAGTTGGAGTCTAAAAGGTCTTGCGGGATTTCTTGGAGGAATCGAGATGGATGCGCATAGCGGGTCTGTCCGTACATAAGACGACGCTCCGCACAGGTCAAATACAGCTGCTGCTTTGCTCGTGTGATGGCGACATAACACAGACGGCGTTCTTCTTCTAGATCCTCCTCATTTTCTTCGGCGCGAAAGCTTGGGAATAGCCCATCCTCCATACCGCACAGAAAAACAGTGGGGAATTCCAAGCCTTTAGCAGAATGCATCGTCATCATCAGGACAGCATCATCTTCGGCATCCTCCCCGTCTGCATCCGTGTATAATGCCATTTCTTCGAGGAAACCCGCAAGAGATGGCTGTGCTGCCTTGCTTTCATATTCCACGATATTGGATTTTAACTCCATGATATTTTCCAGTCGGGAGCGTGATTCCATATCGTTTTTATTTTCTAATGCCGCTTGGTATCCTGTAATATCCAACATATGATCATAAAGTTGGGACAAAGACATCGTATTGCGATCTTCCCATAAGGATTCTATCATTTCGCCAAAGCGCTTCATTGGAGTGGCACCGCGGCTGAGCTCAATATATGCATCGGCATGGCATACGACCTCATATAAAGTGATATCATTTTCCGCGGCCAACTGTTCGGCGATTTCAATAGAACGCGCTCCTATTTTCCGGGCAGGAACATTGATGATCCGCTTTAAACGCAATGTGTCCGAAGGGTTTTCAATAACCCATAGATAGGCAAACATATCGCGGATTTCAGCACGGCTAAAAAAATCACGACCCTTGTAGATCCGATAAGGAATCGAATTCCGCCGAAAGGCAGACTCGACGGCATTCGATAAGACATTGTTACGATATAAAACGGCAAAGTCACTCCATTTTTTGCCGCTTGCTACCCCTTCTAAGATTCGGGCGGCGATATATTGCGCTTCACTCTCCTGTGTGTCTGAGCGATGCAACTTGATTTTGTTGCCGCTGGCTTGATCGGTCCAAAGCTCTTTGCCTTTACGATTCACATTATTGCGGATAAGTCCGTTGGCGGCATCGAGAATGGTGCCTGTAGAACGATAGTTTTGTTCCAAACGAATCGTATATGCGTTCTTAAATTGTTTTTCAAACTCCAAAATATTGGTGATTGTTGCACCCCGAAATTTATAAATGGACTGATCGTCGTCGCCTACGACACAAATATTTTGGTAGCCTCCAGCAAGCAACGATGTCAATACATATTGTGCATGGTTGGTGTCTTGGTATTCATCGACAAGTACATAACGGAATTTATGCTGATAATGCTCTAAAATATCTTGATTTTCTTGCAGGAGCTGTACGGTCTTCATAATAATATCATCAAAATCCAGCGCATTATTTTCGCGCATTTCCTTTTCATACAGGGTATACAGCTCAGCCATTTTTCCCATATAGTACTCGCTGCGCTGCTCTACAGCAAACTGTCGGGGCGTAATGAGGTTGTCCTTCGCACGGCTGATTTCGGACATAACCTTGCGGGGTTCGAAAATTTTGTCATCCAGTTTCAGGCGGCGTATAAGATCGGTGATAACACGTTTCTTGTCATCTTCGTCATAGATAGTAAATGCGCTGCTATAGCCTAAGCGGTCGATATCACGCCGCAAGATACGCAGACAACAGGTATGAAATGTATACGCCCAAATTGCAGAGGCGTCATACTCCCCGACCGCACGTGTAAGACGCTCCTGTAGTTCGCGGGCGGCTTTATTTGTAAAAGTAATCGCTACGACTTCCCAAGGTTTGGCTGGATCTACGGCACATAGGCGTAAAGCACGTTCCCTGCTTTCCGGTTGCGGATTTGCCATATAATCAGCCAGAAAGGCAAGATCTTCCATGGTTGCGCCCGGTGTTGCATAAGGACTGTCATAACCGTGACCAAAGCGCAGAATATTGATAATACGGTGGATTAATACTGTGGTCTTGCCACTACCTGCGCCAGCTAAAACTAGCAGCGGCCCCTCGGTGTGAAAAATAGCTTCTTTCTGACGATCATTCATGCGTGAAAAAACTTGTTCGATGACGGCCTTTCGGATCGCCGCAAATTTACAGTCAAACTTTGTCGGTTCCATTGAGGTATCCTCTCTCTGAATTTACAATTTTTAAAGTCTATTTTATTATAGCATGCAGAGCGTAGCCTGTAAAACGGTTTCAAAAAAGAACGGTATTTACAGATGCGTAAATACCGTTCTGCCCTTAAAATTCTAAATCCTGGCGTAATAATGTGAGTGCTCGATGCTCTAATCTTGAAATTTGCACTTGAGATACCCCAAGAACACGCGCAATCTGCTGCTGTGTCATGTCGCGCCGATAGCGCATTGTGATAATCTGAGCAAGGCGAGCGGGGAGCCTGTCAATTGCCTGCTGAAGGGATAGGTGGGTTGTGATATCTTCTTCAATGTCTTTTCCGGAAAGTCGTGCTAACAGCGGGAGGCCTTCAGTGTTTGTGCTCTCCTCAAGCGATTGTATCGGTTGGATGGCTTGGATCGCCATAGCAGCCTCCTCCGAAGACAGGCCTGCTTGTTCAGCAAGCTCAGAAATTGTGATATAACGTCCCAGTTTATGTTCCATATCGTTTTGCAGCTGTAAGAGACGTATTGATTGCTCTTGTAAAGTACGGCTGATTTTAACAGGACGGTCATCTCGAAGAAACCGTCGGATTTCTCCTGCAATTTTGGGCACGGCATAGGTCGAAAATTGTGTGCCATATTGTGGGTCAAACCCACGCACAGCTTTAAGAAACCCGATGCTGGCAAGTTGGTATAGGTCATCGGCTTCAACACCGCGGCCCAAGTACCGTCGAACAATACTCCAGATCAGACCATTATGCTGACGGAGCAGATACGCCTCGTGGCTCTCCATCACGCAATATCCCCGCGGCCAGTGATTTTGCGCAGCATAATTACGGTCGTTCCCCTGCCGACCACAGAGCGAACTTTGAGTTTATCCGAAAAGCTTTCCATGATGGTAAATCCCATCCCGGACCGCTCGTGATCTCCCGTGGTGAAGAGTGGTTGACGTGCCTGGGAGATATCAGAAATGCCGCAGCCATGATCTTTGACTTTGATTTCAACGATTTGGTCTTCCAACAAGCGGACAGCGACCACAATTTCACCGACCCGATCCCGATAGCCATGAACAATTGCATTCGTTACAGCTTCGCTGACTACGGTTTTGATGTCGTTCAGTTCCTCTAATGTAGGATCAAGCTGTGCGACAAAAGCAGCGACTGTCATACGGGCAAATGATTCGTTGATCGATTTGCTGTCAAACCGTAAGGTCATTCGATTTAATGCTTGCATGGTTTATCCGCCTCCCCCGACTCTAAAAAGTGAATCTGCTTTTCTAAATGTGCAGCATGAAAAACGCGCATAGCCTGTGAGGGGGCGTGCCGGATCGTGAGTTCTCTGTCGTTCATTTGTAATATGCGATGCAAATTCACTGCGACGGCCAATCCTGAACTATCCATAAATGTCAGCTTGCTCAGATCTAAAACAATTGGTTCGGTTGGATATAAGGTTACGATACGGTCCAGGGCTTCTATGGTATTTCGGGCACAATGTTGGTCAAGTTCGTCAATTAAATATATGACAAGATTGTCTCCTTCTCGCTCGTGTATAATTTGCATAAATTTTCACTCCACTACTATCATTCGTTGCATGATTAGTATAGCAGTGCATTTGGAAAAAATTTACATTTTTATGTCGTGGGCAAGAATTTGTTCCGCCTCACCGGCGAGATACAGGGAACCACATAGAAGAATAAGGTCATTGTCTGCAGATTCTGTCTGGGCCTGGGATAGCGCATCTGCACAATCTTTGCAGATTTCAATTTCGTTGAACCGGGTTTGAAGTAAATCGGCCAGTACCTGGCAGTCTGCTGTGCGTTCGTTTTGCAGCGGTGTAAGATAAAATTTTTTAACAGGAAAGGTAAACTCCTGAACAGCTTCTTGAAGCAATTTATCTTTGCACATACCGAGAATCACGTGGACTGAACCTGTAAAGTGAAATGATTTTACAGTTTCGGAAAGTCGACAAATTCCATCCGGATTGTGGCTTCCATCTATAATAATCCTAGGACAACTGTCAATTATTTGAAATCGTCCTGGGATATATGCACGCCTCAGTCCTGCTCGAATTGCGGCGTCTGGTATCTGCCATCCGCGTAAGCTCATCTGCTGTAAAGCGAAAATACTTGTCACAGCGTTTTCTATTTGATAATTACCAATCAACCGAATTTCATAGGGTTTGTTTTCCCAATAAAATTTTGAGCCCGTCAATTCGCAGGTAATTGCTTGCGCAGAAGATGGGACAAGCAGATCAGGCGCTTGCTCTGTCAAGACTTTGTAAATTTGAGGAGATTGGTCGCAAGCTGCAATGTGGATGCTCCCAGGCTTAAAAATACCAGCTTTTGTGCGAGCAATTTCTTCCACCGTATGGCCAAGTACACCAATATGATCTAAAGAAATGGATGTAATAATTGCAGCTTCCGGAGGCGCAATTATATTCGTTGCATCGTATTCTCCGCCTAGGCCACATTCCAACACAACGATGTCACAAGCCTGCTCTAAGAAATAGAGAAAGGCCATTGCGGTTACAAATTCAAATTCCCCTATATGCTCTCCGGCAGGAAGACTGATGCGATTCGCCGCGTCTTGAACTGTTTGAAATAGCTGAGAGAGATCATTGTCAGAGATCATGCTCCCGTTAATGCGGATACGTTCATGGAAAGTAATGAGATAGGGTGAGGTATACAAACCGGTTCGGTAACCAGATTTTTCTAAGGCGGAAGCCAGCATAGTTGCAGTGCTGCCCTTTCCATTTGTCCCTGCTAAATGAATAAATTTTAATTGATCTTGTGGATTGCCCAAAGCATTACAAAGGGCCCGCATTCGGTGCAGACCAGGTTTGCCAGAGAATCGTCCAAGCGCATGAATGCGTTCAACGGGAGACAAAGCGTGTTGCAAATTTTTCACTCCTCAAATTGATAAAAAGAAAGGACTCAGTCGGAGTCCTTTCTTTCGTCGGATTTATTTTAGCGCAGACAGATTAACCTTTAGCTTTTCCATCAGTTCTTCTAACTGTGCAACTTTCTCGCGCTCACGTGCGACGACAGCTTCCGGGGCTTTGGCAACAAAACCAGGATTATTCAGCTTTTTGTTGACAAAGTCTAAATCTTTCTGTACTTTATCCATTTCCTTGGTCAGTCGAGCACGTTCTTTTTCAAAATCAATGAGCTCGCCCATTGGCATATAGGCCGTTGCGCCCTTTGTGACAACAGAAACCATAGCGTCTGCATTTTCAGGAACCGCATCAACAAAGGTAACCTCAGATGCATACGCTAGTTTACCGAAGAAGAGTTGACCAGCCTGATAGGCGGCCCGCTGTTCGGTCAGAAGGATTACCTGCGCGCGCTTAGAGGGCGGGACATTCATTTCCGAACGACGTGCACGGATCGCGCGAATCGTATCCATGATAGTTTCGACCTGCTCTGCCTCTGCAGCGAAGCACAGAGACGGCTGATATTCCGGCCATTTCGAAACCATGACAGAAGGTCCTTCATGGGGCAGCGCCTGCCAAATTGTCTCCGTGATAAATGGCATAAATGGATGCAGCAGTTGCATGGTAGCACGCAGGACATAGCACAGGACGCGCTGTGCACGCTCGTTCGCCTGCATGTCATCATGGTTCTGAAGACGCGGCTTCACAATTTCGATATACCAGTCACAGAAATTATCCCAGATGAAGTCATACAATTTTTGAGCTGCGATGCCAAGCTCATACTTGTCGATATTGTCTGTGACGGCCTTGACGAGTTCGTTATACTTATGAACAATCCACTTATCTTCCAAAGCGAGGTCGTCGGGCAGCTCAGCCTGTTCAATCGTCAAATTCATCTGAATGAAACGTGAGGCGTTCCAGATCTTATTCGCAAAGTTGCGGCTCGCCTCAACCTTTTCGGTCGAGAATCGCATATCATTTCCGGGGGAATTACCGGTCACTAGAGTAAATCTCAAAGCATCTGCGCCATACTGATCGATGATTTCCAGGGGATCGATACCATTGCCGAGCGACTTCGACATTTTTCTGCCCTGCGCATCACGCACCAAACCATGAATATAGACCGTTTTAAAAGGTTCCTGATGCATTTGCTCCATGCCAGAAAAGATCATGCGGGCAACCCAGAAGAAAATAATATCATAGCCCGTGACCAAAACCGAAGTCGGATAGAAATAATCCAGCTCCGGCGTCTTATCCGGCCAACCGAGGGTAGAGAATGGCCAGAGCGCAGACGAGAACCAGGTGTCCAGTACGTCTTCTTCCTGGTGCATATGCGTTCCGCCACACTTAGGACATACTGTAACATCCTCCTTTGAGACGGTCATTTCCCCGCAGTCATCGCAGTAGTAGGCAGGAATACGATGACCCCACCATAGCTGACGAGAAATACACCAGTCATGTACATTCTCCATCCACCGCAAATACGTATTCGCAAAGCGGTTGGGGACGAACTTAACTCGGCCATCTCTTACAACATCCATCGCTGGCTTAGCAAGCGGCGCCATCTTAACGAACCACTGTGCGGAAGTCATGGGCTCCACCGTTGTACCGCAGCGATAGCAGGTGCCAACATTGTGCTCATGCTCTTCCACCTTTAGTAGATAGCCGCCTTCTTCAAGATCGTGCAGGACGGCCTTGCGGCATTCATAACGGTCCAGGCCTTGATACTTACCGCCGTTTTCATTGACAGTAGCATCTTCATTAAAGACCAAAATCTGTTCCAGATTATGCCGCTGACCCATCTCAAAATCGTTCGGATCATGGCAAGGCGTCGTTTTGACGCAGCCAGTACCAAACTCCATATCGACGTAATCATCTGCAAAAATAGGAATTTCGCGGTTCATAATCGGAAGAATACAAGTTTTTCCGACTAAATGCTTATAGCGTTCGTCATTCGGATTTACAGCAACGCCTGTATCACCCATGAAGGTTTCGGGACGAGTTGTTGCAACTACAACATATTCGTCCGAATCTTTGATGGGATACTTGATATGCCACAGCTTACCCGGCTGCGTCTCGTATTCAACCTCGGCATCAGACAGCGCAGTGGCGCAATGAGGGCACCAATTGATGATGCGGCTTCCCTTGTAAATCAAACCTTTCTTATATAGATTTACAAAAACTTCTTTTACTGCTTTGGAGCAGCCCTCATCCTGTCTCTTATACACATCTCCGAGCCCACGAGACTCGACGTCATCGCG
>ERZ1090868.451-NODE-451-length-23259-cov-6.042622_pt1 | contig 23259 bp, 21 predicted proteins | sample MGYA00478475_ERZ1090868 | MGnify/ENA primary metagenome ERZ1090868 (study PRJEB33644, sample SAMEA5815747) | chicken gut metagenome | biome: Chicken; feature: Gastrointestinal Tract; material: Caecum | place: Ireland | collected 2019-01-01 | study: A study of the...
TCATGGGCAACAAGGCCGGCTGGCTGACGCTGTATTCCGGCATTGCCGGCGGCGCCGACATCATTCTGATTCCCGAAATGCCCTACGACATCAAGAAGGTTGCCGCTGCCGTGGAGAGCCGCGCCAAAGCCGGCAAGAACTTCTCCATCCTGGCCGTTGCCGAAGGCGCCTTCTCGGTGGAAGAGGCCAAGATGAAACGCAAAGAGTGGACCGCCAAGCGCGCCCAGGCCGGCTACACCACCGCCACCGCCCGCATTGCCCACCAGATCGAAGATATGACCGGCGCCGAAACGCGCATCTGCGTGCCCGGCCATATGCAGCGTGGCGGCAGCCCCAGCGCTTACGATCGCGTCCTGGCCACCCAGTTTGGCTCCTATGCCGCCAGCTTGGTGGCCGACGAGCACTACGGTGTGACCGTGGCCATGGTCAACCGCCATGTGACCGCCAACCCTCTCGCCGACATTGCCGGCAAAACCCGCGGGGTGCCCGGCGTTTGCTAATGGCCAACCGGGCCCCGCGCAATGGGCATCCGCGTGGGGTTTTTTTTAGGGTATCCCCCTAACCAAACGCGCCCTGCCTTTCGGCAGGGCGCTTTTGCTTATTCCAGATAAAAATTCCGCAGAGCTGCCAGCCGTGCTGCATTCAGGCCGTATTCCTCCCGGAAGTAGGCTTCGTAGCTGGGATAACGCACCAGAATCTCGTCGATGGCACCGGCGCCCATGGCCTCATCCACCCCTTCCACCGAAAGGAGCAGCCGCCGTTCCTCCGGGGATTTGCCCCGCAGAGAAGCCTCGATAATCTCCCGGCGGTAGACATTGGTGAGCAGGTAGTCCTGCAGGGCAGTCTGGCGGGTGGCTCCCAGTGCCAGCAGAATCAGCATGGCGGCAATACCGGTACGATCCTTGCCGCAGGTGCAGTGGAACAGGAGCGGCGCTCGGTGCTGCTCCAGCAGGGCAAAGAGGGCGTGATAGGCCGGATTGCCGAAGGGCATCTGCCGGTACAGCACACTGAACCAGTCATAATCGTGTACCGGATGCCCGGCAGCCTTTTCAAAAGCCGCCTTTTCCGCTGCCAACCGCTCGATACCGGTGGAAGAAAAATCCATCTCGGAACCGTCTGCCATGCGCATGGCGCAGACTCGCCGGTATTGTGCTCCCGGCACCATCGGGTCGGGATGTTTTTGCCACTCCCCTTCACTGCGCAGGTCCAAAATTTCGGCCAGGTGCCAGCTTTCCAAAACGGCATGATCGGCCGGACTTTGCAATGCATCCAGATTACCGCCGCGGTACAGCAGGCCATGCCGCACCCGTCGTCCCTCTGCTGCCGGGTAGCCTCCCAATTCCCGAAAATTTACCGCACCCTCCAGCGGAATTTCCGCGCCCGGAACCGGTTTTGTAGTCTGCATGGTTTTGTTCCTCCCCCTGCACGCGTTCTTGTCCCATCTTAACATAGAAACCCGGCCGGGGCAAGCCCCTCCGGGTCTGGTTTCACAGTTGTTCCAAAAGACGTTCAATCTCTTCCCGGGTGGCCAGCCCCAGGCTGAACGCCGTGGCACTGCCGCAGGCTGTACCCAGGCGCAGTGCCTGGGCATAGGAACCGCTCTGCAGATAGCCGGCCACAAAGCCGGCCAGCATGCTGTCTCCGGCCCCCACGCTGTTGATCACCTTGCCTTGCGGTACACCGATGCGGTGCACGGTGCCGGCCTCGTCCAGCAGCAACGCACCGTCCCCCGCCATACTGACCAGCACGTTGTGCGCCCCCTGCGATTGCAGTTGCCGTGCCGCCCGGGTGATGGCGTCATCGTCCGGCAGCGGACATCCCGCCAGTTCCGCCAGTTCATGGTGGTTGGGCTTGATCAAAAACGGACCGTAAGGCAACACCCGGGCCAGTAAAGGCCCGGAGGCATCCACCACCGTGCGCACACCGTGCCCCTGCAGCCGGGCCAGAATTCGTTCGTAGGTATCGGCGGGCAGGCTGGCGGGGATGCTGCCGGCCAACACCAGAATATCACCCTTTTGCAAGGCTTTCAGTTTCTTGTACAGCGCCGCCATCGCCTCCGGCGGAATGGCCGGACCGGCACCGTTGAGTTCCGTTTCCTGCTCCGCTTTGATTTTTACATTGATGCGGGTCATGCCGGACGGCAGATGGAGGAAGTCGGTTTGCAGGCCCTGGGCGGCCAGCCCCCGCTCCAGCCAGGCGCCGGTTTCCCCGGCCACGAAACCCAGCGCCACGCTGGGGCATCCCAGCTGCGCCAGCACACCGGAGACGTTGATGCCTTTTCCGCCCAGAACGCAGTCCTCCCCGGCCGCGCGGTTGACCGCTCCGGCCTGCAGCGGCGCATTCAGCCGCACCACATAGTCGATAGCCGGGTTAAACGTTACCGTATAGATCATAGAAATCCTTTCCTTGTTTCGGTCCCCTTCAGGGCGCCCCCGGCCGTGTGACCGGTGTCAGCGGAACATTTTGGTCCAGCAGGGCTTCCCGGCTGGCGATGGCATACCGCGCGTACCCGTCAATCAGGTATTGGGTTTCCTCCCTGTCGGCCAGCTGTTGCATGCCGGTATTGGCGTCATCAATGACAAGATACCGTCCGGGACCGGCTTCGCTCACCACAGGGATGGCCCGGTCTTCCCCGCCAAGCCAGCGTCGCTGAGGGCTGCGGGTCAGCGTGCCATCCGCAAGATTATAAAGATAGAGCCATTCTTTGCCCTCCTCCTGGCCGTACAGCAGTACATCTTCTGTGCAGACATCCCACAGGTACAGCGATCCGGGCAATTGTGTCAGGATGGTATCCTCGGCTTCTCCCAGCGAGCGGCACACCAGTTGATGTGCTTCCTCCACGCACCACAAAGCGTCCCGGTCCAAACGCCGGTCCAGCCACCAGCCCGGGCAGCTGTACAACACTTCTTCCTCCCCGGTGACGGGATCCATCGCACAAAGGGTAGTCGTCAGCCAGGGCATCAATTCTTCGGTATTGCTCACGCGGTACCGATCATACACCGGTTCCACCGGGCAATCCTCCGAAAGGGTTGTGCGGGTGATCAACAGTTTGTTCTGCCAAACACCCTGTAGATACCCGGCAAACTCGTTCCAGGTTGTCAGGGTTTCCATCGTTTCGGCATTCGGGTCCAGCCGGACCAGTTCGTATGCATCGGGAATTTTCGGATCGCCGGAAATGTGGCAATAACGGAAATACAAAGCCGTACCGTCACTGGCCAATCCTTCATCCCCCACGCCAAGTGACACCCCTTGTGGGAAGTCATAGAGCGATTCCCGGTTGCCGCCGTCCAGATCGCTGCGCAGCAGGATGGCGGTGTCCCGGATCATACCGGACCATACCCAGTAAAGGGAGTCCCCATCGGCAAACAGCTGCAGGTTGGCGTTTTCCAGTTCCAGCGGCTTGCCGACAACCTCCTCGGTGGCACGGGAAAAATCCACATAGCGGGCCCCGACACCTCCGTTCCCGTAAAGGTAACTTTCGGTATCATAGAACGCCTCCCGCTGGTAGAGCCCCGCCTCATTCTGCCTGCCGATCCAGTGGAGCGAAACCACCGGCTCCACGGTGGGCTGCGGAGTAGCGGCAGGCTCCGCCATTTCCGGCGTGGTGGCAGACGGGGCCGCTGACGTAGCGGACGTTGATGCCGGCTTGCCGCAAGCTGTCAGCAACAGCAACAAGGTCAGAGATGCGCAAAGCCTTTTCACAGGGGGGCCTCCTTTCAGCAGGGGTGTGGGAGGAGCTGTCAGATATCAGTTGCCGTCGTCATAGGCCACCACCGGCACATCTGCGTAGGGGTCAGGCCCTTCCGGCGGCAACGTCTGCATGTATTCGTGCATGGCTTCGGCCACCTTTTTGCTGTAGGCCACCGCCTCCACCACGGTGCGGGCGCCCTTGACGGCATCTCCGCTGGCAAAAATACCGGGCACATTGGTGCGGCCCACTTCATCGGTGACAAACAGGCCCCGTTCGTTGGTCTTGAGTTCCTTTTCGTCCTCGGTGATGGTGGTGCAGGGCCCCTGACTGATCGAGACAATGACACTGTCGGTGGGATAGAGCTTTTCGCTGCCGGCGATCTCGGTGAGGGTACCGTCCTCTGCCTCCTGCAGGTCCCGGAACACCACTCCCCGGTCGGTGATCTCTACCGGCTTTTTGTTGTAGAAGAACTGCACGCCCTCCAGTTTGGCGTAGCTGGCCTCATAGTCGCTGGCCGCAATCTTGCGGGACAGCGAGAAGCAATCCACATGGCGGGTGCCGTTGCGCAGGGCCGTACGGCAGACGTCCATGGCCGCGTTTCCGGCCCCGATCACAATGAGCCGGTTGCCCAAGTGGTACACGTCCGGATTCTGCAGATAATTGATGGCAAAATGCACGTTGCCCAGGCTTTCGCCCTTGATATGCAGGGCGTTGGGCCGCCACACACCGGTGCCGATGAACACCGCCTTGTATCCGTCCCGGAAGAGGTCTTCAATGCGCAACGCCTTGCCCACATCGGTATTGGGGCGCACCTTGATGTCCTTGAGCAACAGATGCCGGTATTCGAAGTCATCCAGCACCGATTTGGGCAGACGGAATTCCGGGATACCGTAGCGCAGCACGCCGCCGATCTTGTCATGACTTTCGAAAATCGTCACATCGTAGCCGTACCGGGCCAGAATCACCGCGATGGTCAGGCCCGCCGGGCCGGAGCCCACGATGGCCGCTTTTTTGCCGTTGGGCTGGGCGGGTCCGTGGGTCATCTGGCTGGCATAGGTAGAGGAAATATAGTTTTCGATGACCGAAAAATGCACCGGCGCGCCCTTGATGCCCTGCACGCAATGCCCCTCACACTGATTTTCATGGTTGCAGACCAGCGAGCAAACCGTTGTCAGGGGATTGTTTTCAAACAGCATCCGCCCGGCTTCGTTGAGCTGGTTGGCTTTGAGCAGACGGATGACCTCGGGGATGTTGGTGTGGATGGGGCACCCCTGCTGGCAGCGGGGATTTTTGCAGCCAAGGCAGTGGTTGGCTTCGTCCATTACGTGCAGTGCCATAAATCTTCTCCTTCTGTGTTGTATTAAAGTGGTTGAACCGTACGGATTTTGCGCGTTAAAAATGCAACAAAGTTGCCTCTTTTCGCGTTTTTTCTCCATATTATAGTACCACCGGTTTGGCGGTAAAAGCAAGCCCCATGGGGAAGATTGTTTCTCTGCAAAGTGACGAAAAATCCACCGCACGGCTGTGCAGCTCTGCAATCTGCCGGGCTTCCGGCCCGGTTTTGGCCAGATCGGCCAGGGACGTTCCCGCCGGCAGACCGGCCCGGGAAAGCCGGGGCAGAGCTTCTTTGCGGGCCCCCAGCACCTGCAGGTAGGGGGGCGCCGGCAAATTGCCGGGGATCTGCAGGGCTGCATCCAATACCAGCCTGCGCAGCCGCGCGTGGGGATAGCGCTTGGTTTTCAGCCTGGCATACAGGTCCTCCAGGCTGCCGGCTTCCCGGACCGCCGCCTCCAGACGATGTTCCAGTCCCTCACTGACACCGCGGACCGTCGCGAACCGTTCGGGTGGCATCGCCCGCAACAACGCAAGAAGTGCCGTTTCCAGCCGCCTGCCGTCCAGCCATTGCCCCGCTGTCCGGGCCTGCTGATACAACACCAGCGCCGAATCCGGCACAAAAGGCGCCCATTGCACCAGCGGAATTCCCCGCAGGTGGCTGGCGCTGGCCATGGCCACCCCGTTGTGGGTACCCGGCGCACCTCCGTGGGCCGCCCCCCAGCGGGGCAGCGGCAGCGGTGTCAGCGGGGCCTGCTGCGCCAGGATGGCCTTGCAGTATTCCACCCCCAGGATATTATTGGGAGTACGCAGCAGGTCCCCCATTCCCGGCGCCAATTCCTCCGCCGCCTGGGACCGGGCCACGGCGTAGGTCACCCCCGCAGAAAGTTTCCGGCGCAGCAGGGGCTGCAGTGCTTCCTCCCGCAAAAGCCGAGCCGCCTGCAGCAGCGGGGCCGGATCCGGGGTTTCCGCCCCAAAGGCCAGTGTGTCACACCCCAGCGCCGCCAACAGGTGAACCCCGGCTGCGGCAAACTGTTCTGCGGTGGCGCAGGCATAAGGTGCCGGCAATGCCACCACCAGGTCCGCCCCCGAGGCCAGCGCCGCCCGTACCCGCACCGATTCCGGCACAATGGACACCCCACCCCGCTGCACAGCACCGCTGCTCATACATACGGCAATGCACCGGGCACCCGCCCGGCGAACCGCTGCCAATTGGGCGGCGTGGCCGTTGTGAAAGGGATCGTATTCGGTGATGATGCCCGCAAACTCCATGGGGACCCTCCTACTATGCAAAAATTGTGCTATCTTGCGTTTATTGTTCTTGAAAATAAGGTGTGCTCATTATATAATAAATTCAACAAGATGAAAAGAGCGGCTTTTTGTCGCCCCTAGTATTGAAGGAGGAAACCCCATGAAAGTTCTGGTTATCAACTGCGGTTCTTCGAGCCTGAAGTATCAGCTCATCGATATGGACGGTGAGAAGGTACTGTGCAAAGGCCTGTGCGAACGCATCGGCATGGAAAGCAGCATGATTACCCATGAGGCCAACGGCCAGAAGGCAACCACGCCCGCAATCTTCCCCACCCATACCGAAGCCTTCGGCGAAGTCGTCAAGAAGATGACCACCGGCAACGGCAAGGTGATCGACTCTGTGAGTGAGATTGATGCCATCGGCCATCGCGTCGTCCACGGCGGCGAAAAGTTCAAGAAAAGCTGCCTGATCACGCCCGATGTGATCAAAGCCATCAAGGACCTGTCTCCCCTGGCACCGCTGCACAACCCCGCCGCTATCCTGGGCATTGAAGCTTCCTACAAGGTTTTTGGAGAGGACAAGCCCAACGTGGCCGTTTTCGACACTGCGTTCCACTCCACCATGCCCCCCAAGGCTTACATGTACGCCATCCCCTACGAGTACTATGAGAAGTACGGCGTCCGCCGCTACGGCTTCCACGGCACCAGCCACAAGTATGTCAGCCACCGCGCCGCCGAGTATCTGGAGGAGCCCATTGAGCGCCTGAAGCTGATCACCTGCCACCTGGGCAACGGTTCTTCCATTGCCGCCGTAGACCAGGGCCGCGTGGTGGATACCTCCATGGGCATGACCCCGCTGGCCGGCCTGATGATGGGCACCCGCTGCGGCGACCTGGACCCCTCGGTGGTCAACTACCTGAAGTACACCCTGGGTATCACCGGTCATCAGCTGGATGAGATCCTGAACAAGGAATCCGGTCTGCTGGGTGTTTCCGGCGTTTCCAGCGATATGCGTGATGTGGAGTCCGCTGCCAAGGAGGGCAATGAGCGCGCCCAGATGGCACTGGATATGCTGAACTACCAGATCAAGAAGACCATTGGCAGCTACATTGCCGCCATGGGCGGTGTGGACGCCATCGTCTTCACCGGCGGCATCGGCGAGCATGACGATGAGTCCCGCGCCAAGATCTGCCACCACATGGACTGGCTGGGCATCCGCATCGACACCGATAAGAACCACGGTGTGCGCAGCCAGCACAAGGACGTGGTGGAGATCACGGCCTGGGGCGCCCGTGTGCGCACCCTGGTTGTGGAAACCAACGAGGAGCTGATGATCGCTCGCGACACCAAGGAAGTGCTGGAAGGCTAATTTTTCCGCTTCTACGCTTTGTTCCACAAAACAGAAAGCCAAACATAAAAAGGACCGGCTCCCTGCGGAGCCGGTCCTTTTTGGATTGTTCAAAAATTACTGCTGCTGGGCGGCACGCTTCTTGGCGATGGCTGCCAGCGCATCCTTGCGGGACAGATTGATGCGTCCCTGCTGGTCGATGTCGGTGACCATAACGAAGATGGGATCGCCCACGGCAACCACATCCTCCACATGTTCCACGCGATGATCATCCAGCTTGGAGATATGGACCAGGCCTTCCTTGCCGGGGGCAATCTCCACAAAGGCGCCGAAGTTCATCAGACGAGTTACGCGGCCCTTGTAGATGGCACCGATCTCGGGGTCCTCCACAATGGTCTTGATGGTGGCAATGGCGCGCTTGGCGTCCTCCTGATCCACCGCCGAGATAAAGACGTGGCCGTCCTCCTCGATGTCGATCTTGCAGTTGAAGTTGGCGCACATCTCCTGGATGACCTTGCCGCCCTTGCCGATGACGTCCTTGATCTTGTCCACAGGAATCATCATGCTGAACATCTTGGGTGCATAGGGAGACAACTCGGCACGCGGTTCAGCGATGACCGGCTTGATGATCTCGTCCAAAATATACAGACGGCCCTTGCGGCACTTCTCCAGTGCCTCCTCCACGATCTCATAGGTCAGACCGTCCACCTTGATGTCCATCTGGATGGCAGTGATGCCGCGGCGGGTACCGCCCACCTTGAAGTCCATATCGCCGTGGAAATCCTCCACGCCCTGGATGTCCAGCATGGTCATCCAGCGACCGCCGTGCAGCGGGTCACCGTCGGTGATCAGACCGCAGGAGATGCCGGCCACCGGTGCCTTGATGGGCACGCCGGCATCCATCAGTGCCAGCGTGGAACCGCAGATGGAAGCCTGGGAGGTGGAGCCGTTGGAGGAAAGCACCTCCGACACGCAGCGGATGGTGTAGGGGAACTCACTCTGGTCCGGCAGCACGGGCACCAGGGCGCGCTCGGCCAGGTTGCCGTGACCGATCTCACGGCGGCCGGGGCTGCGCGGTGCGCGGGCCTCGCCCACGGAGTAGGGCGGGAAGTTATAGTGATGGATGTACCGTTTATACTGGGTATCGGACAGATCGTCCATGAGCTGGGCGTCCTTGGTGGAGCCCAGGGTGCAGACCGTCAGCACCTGGGTCTGGCCGCGGGTGAACATACCGGAACCGTGTACCCGGGGCAGCAAGCCCACTTCCGCCGCCAGCGGGCGGATTTCATTGATGCCGCGGCCATCCACACGCTTGCCCTCGTCCAGCAGCCAGCGGCGCACCACGAACTTCTGCATCTTGTAGCTGATCAGGTCCAGCGTCGAGGCGTCCAGGTCGGGGTATTCCTCGGCAATTTTGTCCATGATCGGCAGCAGCGCGGCATCCCGCACGTTCTTGTCGTCGGTGTCCATGGCGGCCTTGAACTCGTCCAGGTGGGCGGCGCTGATCTTCTTCAGCAGGTCATAGTCCAGGTCCACCGACTGGAAGTCGATCTTCGGCTTGCCGATCTCCGCCACGATGCTGTTGATGAAAGCCAGCATCTTCTTGATCTCGGCATGGCCGGCCTTGATGGCCTCCATCATGGTGGCCTCGTCCACTTCGTTGGCGCCGGCCTCGATCATGACGATCTTCTCTTCGCTGGCCGCCAGGGTCAGGGACAGGTCGCTGCGTTCCCGCTGTTCCTTGGTGGGGTTCAGGACGATCTCACCGTCCACCAGGCCCACAAAGACACCGGCGATGGGACCGTTCCAGGGAATGTCGGACATGGCAATGGCCAGGGAGGCGCCGTTCATACCGGTGATCTCGGCAGAGTTGTCCGGGTCCAGGCTCATGACCGTCATGGTGACGCAGACATCGTTGCGCATGTCCTTGGGGAAGAGAGGCCGGATGGGGCGATCCACCACACGGGAGGACAGGATGGCATGTTCGCCGGGGCGGCCTTCGCGGCGCATGAAGCTGCCGGGGATCCGTCCTGCCGCATAGAGCTTCTCCTCAAACTCCACGCTCAGGGGGAAGAAATCCACGCCTTCCCGGGGTTTCTCGCTCATGGTGACGTTGCACAGCACGCAAGTGTCCCCGTAGCGGACCATGGCGCTGCCGTTGGACAGGCCGCACATCTTGCCGGTTTCCACCACAAAGGGGCGGCCGGCAAAGGTGGTTTCAAATTTGCGGTAGTGGGGGAATGTTTCCAGCCGGGAAGCAAATTCGTAAGCCATAAAGATTCTCCTTCTGTTTGGATTTTTATATACCGTGGCCGCGCATGCTCCCGGTTTGAGCAATAAAGCCAGCAGCCAAGCCGATGCTTGGGTGCTCGATTTACTGCGCAAACGGCAGGCATCCGCGACCGAAAGCCGTGGCAGTGGAAAAAAGAAAAACGGGCAAGGTGCTTGCGTGCACCCTGCCCGTTTTTGCGAAAATTACTTGCGCAGACCCAGCTCAGCGATCAGGGCACGATAACGGTTGATGTCCTTCTTTTGCAGATAGGCCAGCAGATTGCGGCGGCGGCCTACCATCTTGAACAGGCCGCGGCGGCTGTGGTTGTCATGCTTGTTGGTCTTGAGATGCTCGGTCAGGTGGTTGATACGCGCGGTGAGCAGCGCGACCTGAACCTCCGGAGAACCGGTGTCACCCTCGTGCAGGGCGGCCTTAGCGATGATGGGCTGCTTTTCGATAGCAGATTTCTGGCTCATGATGATACCTCTTTCAAGTAATATTTGCCGATGGCGCAGTACGGGGTAACTGCAGGTTTGAGGCATACGCCCCCTACCGGGCCACGGTAGCAGACAATAGTATAGCACAAACGCGCCGTGATTACAAGGGCACGGCGCGCTGTTTTTTGCAATTATTTTACCGTTTGGGCGGCGAAGTAGGCTTTGCTCTCCCGGGCCGCACGGCGGATCAGGTCAGACAGTTCCTGCAGGTTGTGAAACTTTCGGACCGGGCACAGATACCGGTGAAATTCCAGCACAGGATTCTGTCCGTACAGGTTCCCGGAAAAATCCGGCACGTAGGTTTCACAGGTGACCGCCGCGTTGGCACTGTCGTCCACAGTGGGACGTTTGCCGATGCCGGTGGCTGCCGGCCACCAGCGGTCCTGCAGGTGGATCCGGGTCAGATACACACCGGCACAGGGCTGCAGCGCGTCGGGCGGGTAGTTCTGGTTGACGGTGGGGGTTCCCAGGCGGCTGGTGCCCACCCCTTTGCCGTGGGTCACCGTCCAGTCGATGGCATAGGGTGCCCCCAGCATGGCGTTGGCATCGTCCAGTCTTCCCTCCTCCAGCGCCGCACGGATGCGGGTGGAGGAGACCGCCTGGGCCCCGTACTGGGCCATGGGTACGATGTGTACGGCAATTCCACGGGGTTCACACAGGGCATGCAGCAGCTCCACATTGCCGGCCGCCCGGGCGCCGAAGGTGAAGTTGTTGCCACAGAAGACCGCCTTGGCATGGAAGCACTCCACCAACACCTTCTCCACAAAATCTTCGGGCGAAAGATCCCGGAAAACTTCAAAGGGCGGTTCCAGATACTGTTGGATCCCCAGGGAGGCCACCCGGACGTGCTTTTGTGTCGGGGAAAGAATGCGTCCGCCTTTCAGGGTCTGGTTGCCCGGCAGTTCAAAGGTGAACGCCGCCGGGGCCAGGTTGTTTTCGTCGGCGTATCGCACCGCGCCCCCCAGCACCATGCGATGTCCGCAATGGACACCGTCAAAGTAGCCCAGCGCCACAGCACATCCCCGGATATCGGTCACCGGGGCCATGGTATGAAAGATCTGCATCAAAATTTCAGTTCCTTTCACAAAACAGTTTGTCCACCCGCAGCACGCCGCCTTCCACCACAGCCAAACCCAGGAATGCATCTTCCTCGTCATACACACGGTAGCGGCCATCTGCCGCCCCATAATGGCTGGTGGGGCAGCCGTTGAAAAGATGTGCCTTGACCCCGGGGTTGACGGTCAAAGCCGGCAACGGTGCGAAAACACTTTCCACGGGCCGGATCCAGCCGTTGGTCTCCAGTGCGCCGCTTTCCGCCGCCGCCAGGATATCCGGCAGTGTGTGGCACTGTTCGATAGAAAACACGCCCGCCCGGGTTCGGCGCAGAGCCGCCAGGGTGGCCGGCACGCCCATCGCCCGGCCCAAATCCTCGGCCAGGACCCGGATATACGTACCCTTGGAGCAGGAAACCCGCAGCGTGTACTCCCCCGCTGCCGGACTGCCCAGGTAGTCGATACCGTACACCGTGATGGGGCGCGGGGTGCGCTCTACGGTCTGCCCTTTGCGGGCAGCCTTGTACAGCGGCTGACCATGGATTTTCACCGCGCTGTACATGGGCGGCAGCTGCATCTGCGGTCCCACAAACCGGGGCAATACCGCACGCAGTGCCTCCTCCCCCGCTGTCACGGGAGCCGTTTCCAGCACGGTACCGGTGATATCCCCCGTGTCGGTACGCAATCCCAGGCGCAGGGTGGCTTCATAGGTTTTGTCGTGATCGGGCTGCCGGTCGGCAGCCGCGGTAGCTTTGCCGATAAACACGGCGAGCACACCGGTCGCCATGGGATCCAGTGTGCCCGCGTGCCCCAGCTTGCGTGTGCCCAAAGCACCACGCAGCTTGGCCAGCACATCAAAGCTGGTCCAGCCGGCTGGCTTATCTACGGGCAAAATGCCGTTTGGCGTTTGCATGATGGGAATTTCCTTTTCGATTCGTCAGGACTGCTGGTCCGCCGCGTTCAGGGAGGCGCTGCGTTCCAGTTCCTTTTTCACTTCGGTCAGAATGGCATGTTTGGCGTTGTCCAGGTTACCGCTGATCTCACAGCCGGCCGCCCGGGGATGTCCGCCACCGCCCAGTCTGCGTGCAATATTACAGGCATTGGTGTCGTGGCCGGTACGCACACTGATCTTATAACTGCCGTCCTTCTGCTGGCGCAGCGTCAGGCCCACTTCCACCCCTTCGATGGAGCGGGGCAGACTGGTCAGATCCTCCAGTTCGGCACCGGCCACACCAGCGGCCTGAATCTGGTCCCAGGTCAGGCAGATCAGGGCGCAGCGGTTCTCGTAATAGAATTCCAGGCTTTCCAGCGCCATCCGCTCGGCGGCCATGCGGGCATGAGAGCGGCACTCGAACAGGCTTTCGTTGAGCCGTTCCACATCGGCTCCCGCCTCGATCAGCGCCGCGGCCGCCCGGTGGGTGGCTGCGGTAGTGTTGGTAAAACGGAAACAACCGGTGTCGGTGGCAATACCCGTATAAAGGCAGGCTGCCATTTCCGGTGTGATCTCCACCCCCATTTCGGGAATCAGGGCCGTCAGCAGTTCCGCTGTGGCCGCAGCGCCCGGATCCACAAGGGATTCGTAAGCATAGCCGCTGTTGGAGCCATGGTGATCAATGCACAGATCCACATGCTCCGCATAATGGGGCATATTGTTGCGGTCGCCGAACAGCTGGATACCCGCCACATCCACCGCCACCACAAAGCCCGGCGTAAAGCTGCCGTCAAACACCGTGATGGGTAAAAATGCGTACATGGCAGGAATCGGATCACTGCACAGCACCGCCGCCGTCTTGCCCAGGCGCTGCAGCGCCAGGCAGAGAGCCGCCCCCGAGCCGATGGTATCACCGTCCGGGTTCTTATGGCAAAGTATCAGGATATCGTCCGCACCCAGCAGGCGCGAAATGACCGTCTCATGATCCACGGATTGCGTCATACAGTTCCTCTTTTCTGGGGAGTCGGTCCGGCGTAGCTTGCCTTGGGCAGCCCGCTTTGCCGATCATTCGCCTTTGCCTTCGTCGCCCTGGGGAGCGTCCGGTTCAATGGCGAGTTCATCCAGCAATTTATTGATGTGCGCCGCATAGGCAGCGCCTTCATCCGAAACAAACACAAAGCGCGGGGCTTTGCGGATGTGCATACGGCGGCTGACCTCCGTACGCACATGACCGGATGCCTTGTTGAGCGCTTTGACCACGGGCTCGGGCCCGCCTTCACGCCCCATCACGCTGATATAGACCTTGGCCTGGTCCAGATCCGGCGTGACATCCAGCCGCGTGACCGTCAGCAGGCCACCGGTGACACGGGGGTCTTTCATCTCACCGATAATGGCAATAAGCTCCCGTTTCATATCCTGTGCCATACGGCCATGATTTTTGCTTGGCATGGTAATTTATCCTCAAATTTCTGCGGCCTGCCCATGTGGCGCCCTGCGGGCGCAACACGGTGCCGCCTGGTAAAAATCAGTCGCGGTACTCCTCGAGTTTGAAGCACTCGAAGACGTCGCCTTCCTTGATGTCGGAGAATTTCTCCAGCGTGATGCCGCACTCAAAGCCTTCGGCCACTTCCTTGGCGTCGTCCTTGAAACGCTTCAGGCTGGCAATGGCATCCTCACAGATAACGATGCCGTCACGCACCAGACGCAGCTGGGCATCACGGGTGATCTTGCCGTTGGTAACGCGGCAGCCGGCCACCGTACCCACACTGGAAATCTTGTAGACCTGACGGACCTGGGCTTCACCCAGCGCCACTTCACGGATCTTGGGTGCCAGCATGCCCTTCATGGCGTCGGAAACATCGTTGATGGCGTCGTAAATCACGCGGTACATACGCATTTCCACACCGGTCTGCTCGGCTTCCGCCTTGGCCACCGCATCGGGACGGACGTTGAAGCCGATGATGATGGCATTGGAAGCATCTGCCAGCGACACGTCGGACTTGGAGATGGCGCCCACGCCCGCGTGGATGACGCGGACCCGGACCTCGTCGTTGGAAATCTTCTCCAGGCTCTGCTTGACAGCCTCGGCGGAGCCCTGCACATCGGCCTTGACCACGATGGGCAGTTCCTTCATATCGTTGGCCGCCATCTGGTCAAACAGGTTATCCAGCGTAACCTTGGTGTACGCGGCGAACTGGCGTTCCTTGGCCTCGTTCATGCGCTTGTCGGCCAGTTCACGGGCCAGCTTTTCGTCCTCGACCGCCTCGAACAGCTCACCGGCTTCGGGCACTTCGGTCAGACCGGTGATCTCCACAGGAGTGGAAGGCCCGGCCTCGGTGATCTCACGGCCCTTGTCGTCCCGCATGGTGCGCACACGGCCAACGGCGGTACCGGCAATCAGGCAATCGCCCTTATGCAGCGTACCGTTCTGAACCAGCAGCGTGGCAATGGGGCCCTGGCCCTTGTCCAGACGGGCTTCCACCACGGCACCCTTGCCGCGGCGGTTGGGGTTGGCCTTCAGTTCCATGACCTCGGCCTCCAGGACGATGCGCTCCAGCAGGTCCGAGATGCCCATGCCGGTCAGGGCCGAAACGGGAATGCAGGCCACATCGCCGCCCCAGTCTTCGGGCACGATCTCGTACTGGGTCAGCTGTTCCTTGACGCGCTCGGGGTTGGCGGTGGGTTTATCCATCTTGTTGATGGCCACGATCAGTTTGACATTGGCCGCCTTGGCATGGTTGATGGACTCGATGGTCTGGGGCATGATGCCGTCGTCGGCAGCCACCACCAGCACCGCAATATCGGTCATGTTGGCACCACGGGCACGCATAGCGGTGAAGGCTTCGTGACCCGGCGTATCCAGGAAGGTGATGACGCTGTCGCCACTCTTGACCTGGTAGGCACCGATGGCCTGAGTGATGCCGCCGGCCTCGCCCGCGGTCACGTTGGTCTTGCGGATAGCGTCCAGGATGGAAGTCTTGCCGTGGTCGACGTGGCCCATAACCACCACAACGGGCGGGCGCTCCACCAGATCGGCGGCGTTGTCCTCCTCCTGCACAAAGAGGCGTTCCTCGATGGAGACATGGACCTCATGCTCCACCTTGGCATGGAACTCTTCGGCGATGAGGGCAGCGGTGTCGAAATCCACCACGTCGGAAACGGCGTGCATCTCGCCCATCTGCATGAACTTGGCAACCACCTTGGCAGCGGTCTGCTTCAGGCGGCTGGCCAGCTCGCCCACCGTGATCTCGTCGGGAATAGAGATCTTGAGCTGGGCGTTGCGGGCTTTTTCCAGCTGGATACGCTGCAGACGCTCGGCCTCGGTTTCACGACGGCGACCGAACTGCTGGCCGCGGCGGTTGTTGCGGTTGTTGAATTTTTCTTTCTTGCCGGTGGGCTGGTTCTTGCGCTTGTTGGGCATGTTGCGGCTGTCGGCCAGGTCATCATACCGGGCGTTGAACTTATCCACGTTGACATCCACCGTGCGGGTATCCACAGAAACCTGGGCACGGTTGACCTGCACCTGCTCGGTGGCGGCCACCGGCTTTTTGATGCCGGTATCCGCAGCCAGTTCCTGCAGGGTAACGCGCTTCTCGTTGCGCTTTTCCGCCTGCTTCTCGGGCTTGCGGTTGTCACGCTTGGCCTCGGGTTTCTTGGCTTCGGGCTTTTTGGGCTCCGGCTTTTTCTCGGCCTTGGGGGCGGGTTTTGGCTCTTCCTTCTTGCCGCTGGCCAGGTAGGCGTCGAAGTTCTGCTCGGCGTTTTCACGGGTCAGCGTTTCCAGCAGGAAGTCCAGCTCCTTTTCCCCAAAGGTGCCGCCGGTCTTATAGGTTTCCCCGGTGATGGGCGAAACAGTCTCGATGACCTTCTTGGCAGGCACGCCAAACTCCTTGGCAACATCGGCAATCTTATATTTAAAATCCATAAACTGTGGTCCTCCTCTGCATCAGGTAAGATGTTTTGCGCACAGCTGCGCAAGGTGTTCGTCCGTTACGCCGAACACTGCGGCAGGCTTGGGGGTGAGCATCGCCAGATCGGCGGTGGTCAGCGGCATCTGTTCACAGGCCACGATTCCCTCGCAGGCGCTGCGCATATGAGTCACGGTTCGTTCGCTGGCATCCGCGGCAAGCAGGACCAGCGCCACCTTACCGCGCAGGGCATTTTCCTGCACGCGGTCATATCCATGCAGCAGCTTACCGGCCTTGCGGCAAAGCCCCAGCGCCCCCAGCAACGGGTGTTGATCATTCGCCATGGTCTGCCGCCTCCTTTGCACTTTGTTCCGCGCATTGGATTTCTTCGGTCAGGCGGTCGTAGATTTCCCCGGGGATGGGGACCTCAAACGTACGCTCCAACCGCTTGGCCTTGCGGGCCTTGGCCAGGCACGCGGCCGACGGGCAAAGATATGCCCCCCGCCCCGGCGCTTTACCGCGCAGATCAATGCTGATCTCGCCTTCGGGGCTGCGCACCACGCGCACCAGTTCGCGCTTGGGGCGCTGGGCATTACAGCCCACGCACCGGCGCACCGGGATCTTTTTTTGCTTTTGCTGCTGCAAGTAGCCGACCTCTTTTCCAACTCAACTCCGGGACGCGCTGCCCGGGTGTAGAGAAAGTTTATTCCTCGTCCTCACCGTAATAGCCGGATTCGGGACGGATATCGATATTGTAACCGGTCAGGTGGGCGCACAGACGCACATTCTGCCCCTTGTTACCGATAGCCAGGCTGAGCTGGTGATCGGGCACCGTGACACGGCAGCTCTTGGTTTCGCCGGGCAGCAGTTCCACCTTGACCACCTTGGCCGGGGACAGTGCCGCCGAGATGAACTCGGTGATGTCCTCGCTCCAGCGGATAACATCGATTTTTTCGCCGCCCAGTTCCTGCACGATCTTTTCCACACGGGCGCCGCGGGCACCGATGCAGGCGCCAACGGGATCCACGTCAGGGTTCTTGCTCCAGACGGCCAGTTTGGTACGGGCACCGGCCTCCCGGGCGATGGCCTTGATCTCGACGGTGCCGTCATAGATTTCGGGAACTTCCAGTTCGAACATCCGTTTCACAAGGCCGGGATGGGTGCGGCTGATGGTCACGCGGGGACCGCGGTCAGTGGCCAGCACATCCACCACGTAGACCTGGATGGTCTCGCCTTCCCGGAAGGTCTCGCCGGGCACCTGCTCGTTACGGGGCAGAACGGCGCTGCCGCCCTTGCCCAGATCCAGCACCACATTGCCGCGCTCCGGATCGATGGACACCACCGTGGCGGTGATCAGCTCATGGGCGCGGGACTGCATCTCGCTGCACTGCAGGCTGCGCTCGCCTTCCCGCAGGCCCTGACGGATCACATGCTTGGCCGTCTGAGCGGCGATGCGACCGAATTCCTTGGTCTTCAGCTGGGTAACCATGCGCTGACCGATGCGATAGCTCTTGCGCACCTTCTGGGCATCCTCCAGGCTGACCTGGGTGTGGGGGTTTTCCACCTCTTCCACGATGTCCCGCAGCAGGCTGGCACGGAACGCGCCGATCTCGGGATCGATATCCACGACGACGTTCTCGTCCTCGACCTCATAGTCCTTCTTGACGGCAATCACGATGGCCGCCTTGATCTTCTCGATGAGGTAATCCTCCGGCAGGCCGCGCTCTTTCTCCAGTGCAGCCAGAGCGTCAAAGAATTCGTTGTTAGCAGTAGCCATTTTTACGGTTTCCTCCCAATATAGGTTTCAGTACACAAATACAGAACTTTTTCAGCCAAACAGGTCTTCATCGTCGCACAGTTTCACATAACCGGCGGCTTTCACCGGGAAGGTATAGCGCACTTCCCCGTCGAGCAGCGTCACATTGCCGTCAGCATCCAGACCTTCCAGAATGCCGGCCAGATCCCGCCGCCCCGCTTCGTCGGGACGGATCAGGTGGGCGGCACATTTCTGGCCGCGCAGCACCTCGTAGTGCTCGGGACGCGTCAGCTTGCGGCCCAGACCGGGGCTGCCCACTTCCAGGTAATAGCTCTGGTCGATGGGGTCAGCCTCGTCCAGCAGCGGGTCAATGGCCCGGGAAACGGCTTCGCAGGTATCGGTATCCAGCGGTTCGTCCCGGTCGATCAGCACGCGCAGGAACCAGTCGGGGCCTTCCTTTTCAAACCGGACATCCCACAGGCGCAGGCCCATGCCCTCCACCGTGGGGCGCACCAGTGCTTCCACCGTCTTGGCCGCACCGCCGCTGTTTTGCTGTTTTGCCATGCAAACGCTCCTTATTCTTCCCTATCATAAAAAGAAAGCGGACCTTGACGGCCCACTTTCCAATAAAATCATCATCGAACAATAGAAATATACCACACCGTTTAGGAAATTGCAACCCCTGCCGCCAAAAAAGCCGCCGGAAAAGCGCCTTTCCAGGCCATTTTTTGCAAAAGGGCAGCTGTTTTTCTTGACACAGAGTGCTTATCGTTTTACAATATCATCAAACGATATCGTTATACGAGGTGTTTCCATGCCCAAACAAGCTTTGGAGAATCTGACCGAGTCCATGTTCTATGTGCTGATGGCCCTGACCCGCGGTGATGCCTGTGGTGCCGAGATCACCGCCTTTGCCGCACAGATTTCCGGCGGGGCTGTGCGGCTGGGCCCCGCCACCCTTTACACCCTGCTGGCCCGCTTTGAGAAAGAAGGCTTTTTGACCGAAGCCGGCACTGTGGGGTGCAAGCGCTACTATCGGCTGACCGCCGCCGGAAAGGCTGCCTACGAAGGCGAGCGCGCCCGATTGCAGCGCTGCCTGGCGGATGCCGACCGCGCCCGGATGACCGCCCCCGCCACGCTGCCGAAAGGAGGGCAACGCGATGAAGAGGAAGGATACCGTCACCCGTCAGATCCCTTGCCCGTGCTATGACGTGGAGGCCTGCGAGAGCTGGCTGACCGACCAAGCCGCCCGGGGACTGTTTCTGGAACAGTGGGGCCTGTACACCGCCCGCTTTCGCCGGGACATTCCCCGCGTCGTGCGCTACCGGATCACCGCTGCCCGGTTGAAAGGAAGTGTTCTGTTCAGTGCGCCCTCCGCCCCCGGGGAGGAAGAAACCGACCTGTATGCCGCGGCGGGCTGGGAATTTGTCTGCTCCTGGCAGGAGTTTTTCTTCTATTGCTGCCGGGACCCCCACGCCCCGGAACTTCATACCGACCCGGCCATCCAGGCCATCAGCCTGAAGATGGCGGTGCGCACCGCCGTTTCCAACTTTCTGGCACAACTGATGATGCTGCCCGTCATTGTATCTCGCTCTTTTTGGGAATTTCCTTTCTCCTCCCTGGTGGAAGATCCCCTGCTGTGCCTGTTGTATCTGCTGTTTTGCCTGTCCATCCTGCTGCTCGCCGGGCGGAATCTGTACAGCATTTTTCGGTTCCGCCACCGCCTGCGGCAAGGCCTTCCGCCCCGTCATCGAAAGGACTGGCGTCCCATCGCCAGAATACATCGTCTGCTGGTAAACCTGGCCCGCTGCTCCGCCGGGTTGTTGTTCCTGCTGTTGTTGGGCTCGGTGCTGTTGCCGAGCCGCGCCACCCAACTTTCCAACTATCATGAACCTCTCCCCTTCGCCACCCTGTCGGACCTGGCAGAAGGGACTCTGGTTCCCGACGAGGACCTGGGCCGCAATACCATTGACCTGCGCCACACCCTGCTGGCACCTGCCATTTACCATTACTACGAAAGCGGCCAGATCACCCAGAACGGGCAGGTAATTCTGGACGCCACCATGGCGGTGACTTACTATAACACCCGGTTTTCCCGGCTGGCACAACAGCTGGCCGGTGAGTTGCACGAAACCCACGAACCGTATGCAGACCTGCCCGAACCTTTGCCCACCCTGCCGGGGATCGATGCCGCCTGGGCCTATCGGAGCGAAAACGGTGCCTTCCGGCAGCTCATTCTGTGCAAAGACTCCCGTGTGATGAGTGTCTTCTGGACTGATTCGGAACATACGACGGATTTTCAGCAACTGGTCCCCATCTTCGCCGATATTTTTTCCAACGCCCAATAAACAGTCCCCGGACCACAGCAGGTGGTCCGGGGACTGTTTTCTTCTATCTCGAAATCTAAATCAGAAAGCCCATTCGCCGTCGGTGAAGATGGTCACTTCCTCGCCGGATTTGGTGATGCCGGTGATCTGGCTGTCCGGAGCACCGATCATCACATCCTCATGAATGGCGGAATCGTTGAGGCCCTTTTCCATCAGCTGGGCACGGGTCATGGCTGCGCCGCCCTTGATATTGGTCGGATACCCCGCGCCAAAAGCGATGTGGCAGGCAGCGTTCTCGTCAAACAGCGTGTTGAAGAAAAGCACACCGCTCCGGTTGATGGGGCTGGAGGCGGGCACCAGCGCAATTTCACCGATGCGGTTGGCGTTTTCGTCAGTGGAAAGCAGCTCTGCCAGCAGGCCCGCGTTCTTTTCCGCGCCGTGTTCCACCACCTGGCCATCCTTGAAGGTCACGTGCCAGCCCTCAATCAGCTGACCGTTGTACACATAGGGCTTGGTGCCGTACACAACACCGTCCACACGGTTGCGGTCCGGCGCGCAGAAAACTTCCTCGGTAGGCACGTTGGCAATGAATTCGATCCCCTTTTCCGACTTGCTAGAAGCGCCTTCCCAGGTGGCATCCTGGGCCAGCCCCACCGTCAGATCGGTGCCGTTGCCGCTGGTGATGTGCACCCGATCCAGATTCCAGGCGTTGAGCTGGTCACGGCGGGCGGCCGTCTTGGCCACATGCTCTTTCCAGGCGGTGACGGGATCCCCGGTGGAGACACGGCAGACGTCAAAGATAACTTCCCACAGTTTTTCCATGGCCTGATCCACCGGCAGTTCCGGGAAGACCTTGGCCGCCCAGCCCGGCGCCGGCACAGCCGCCACACACCACTGGACACGATCATTCATGGTGTATTCCTGCCAGGGTTTCAGGAAGGTGCGGCGGGCCAGGTTGACCCGGTTGACCTTACCGGCGTCCAGCCCGGCCAGTGCCTCGGGATTTTCGGCATGGATGGCCAGCGTACAGCAGCCATCCGGGTCCTCGGCGTAATCCAGGTAGCTGCGCAGCTCGTAGGGCTTCAGATTGCACAGATCCTCCTCCCGGGCCAGTTCCATATGCAGGCGGGAAAGCTGATCATCCTCCCACCGGACGATGACCTGCTTGGCACCGGCCTCATACCCGGCGCGCACACAGGCGTGGGCGAAGTCCGGCATGGTGACCGGGCAGCGCACAATAAAATTCTGGCGGGGCCGCACATTGACGCCCACCTTGACGATAAAATCCGCATACAATTGCAGATACTGCTGGTTCATAGTTGGTTTCTCCTTTTTTCAGAATATAGGATTAGTATATACCATTTTGCCGCAAATGGGTAGAGGCACAAGAAAAAGCAGACTATCCACAGATAGCCTGCTTTGGCTTTTTGTTTATTCCACCATCATGTCTGCTGCCTTGTACAGATCGCCGCAACTCATGCAGACCACCAGATCACCCTTGCCGGCGTTCTGTTTGACCCAGTTGGCAGCGCCTTCCAGGCCATCCACCACCACACTGCCGGGGATCTTGGCGGCTAGTTGTTCCGAGGTGACGGACCCGTCGTCCGTTTCCCGTCCACCCATGATGGGAAGCAGCACCACCTGGTCGGCCTGCCGCAGCACCTGGGCAAAATCATCCATCAGCATTTTGGTACGGCTGTAGGTAAAGGGCTGATGTACGGCAATCACACGGTTGTATCCCATGCCCTTGGCGGTCTTCATGGTGGCGGCCAATTCGGTGGGATGATGGGCATAGTCATCCACAATGACGGCCTCATTGCACTCGCCCTTGATCTCGAAACGGCGACCGGTGCCGTGGAAGGCCTCCGCCGCACGGACGGCATCCTCCGGCTTGAGGCCCAGCGGCCGTACACAGCAGCACATGGCCAGTGCATTGTAAATGTTATGATACCCCGGCACACCCAAACGAATATGGGCAAAGGGTTCCCCCAGTTCGATCACATCGAACTCATAAAAGCCGGGTTTGTACTCCGCCACGTTGGTGGCACGGAACCGGGCGTCCTCGGTGATACCAAAGCTGAGCACCGGGCGGTCAATGGAGTTGACCACGTCCACCGTGTTATGATCGTCCATATTGAACACCACATTGCGGGAAAGCAGTGCAAATTTCTGGAAGGCAAGTTTGAGCTGCCCCATGGTGCCGTAGTATTCCAGATGGTCGTTATCGATGTTGAGGATTACCCCCACCGCGCAGGTCAGATGCAGGAAGGTTTCATGGTATTCACAGGCCTCGATGACGGCGCTCTGCCCGCTGCCGGCCTTGCCGTATCCACCGATCAAGGGCAGTTTGCCGCCAATGACGGCGGCCGGGTCCCGACCGGCCAGTTCCAGCATGGTGGTAATCATGCCGGTGGTGGTGGTTTTTCCGTGTGTACCGGCAACACCGACGCTCTGGGGATGCATCCGGCTCACATACCCCAGCAATACACTGCGTTCCACTGCCTTGATGCCCCGTGCCTTGGCAGCTTTCAGTTCCGGGTTGTCATCATGAATGGCGGCGCTGTAGACGACCAACTGTGCATCCCCCAGGTTAGCGGCGTCATGACCGATGGTCACTTTGACACCAAGGGCACGTTCCGCCTCGGTGTTCTTGGTTTCTTCCACATCGGAGCCCGTGATGGCAAAGCCACGGCTGTGCAGAATCTGGATCAGCGGATAGGTGCCGGAGCCCCCACAGCCGATAAAATGGATGGTCTTGACGCCTTCCAGCAGTTTGGGATCAAAGATACTATACACCATCGGTCGTCACCTCAAAAAAACAATTGCTGCCCATCGGGCGCATTTTTATACATTGAATTCCCTCTAATTATAATATTTTTCCTGCACAAAATAAACAC
>ERZ1090868.456-NODE-456-length-23170-cov-9.655938_pt1 | contig 23170 bp, 32 predicted proteins | sample MGYA00478475_ERZ1090868 | MGnify/ENA primary metagenome ERZ1090868 (study PRJEB33644, sample SAMEA5815747) | chicken gut metagenome | biome: Chicken; feature: Gastrointestinal Tract; material: Caecum | place: Ireland | collected 2019-01-01 | study: A study of the...
AGATGACGTCGAGTCTCGTGGGCTCGGAGATGTGTATAAGAGACAGCTTTTTATATAGATACATATAATCCTTAAAGAGATTGGTAACATTCCCCTTTCCGATATGGAAAGAATGATGCCGGTCTCTTTTTGTGTTTATATTTAAAAAAACGAGTTATCGAAAGGAGAAAAAGTATGCAAACAATTACAACAGAACAGCTCAGAGCAATGAAAGATTGTGAAGGATTGGTTTTTCAAGGGTGCGGAGGTTCTCTGCAGGAATGGATAGACGGAGTTAACGGACTTCTGCGTGAACAGGGTATCCTGACAGGCGAGAAGCCATTGGACAAAGTATATGCTTTTGAGCATGACGGACTGACCAATCTGCTGTTTGCTTTTGGCGACCACAAGCTGGATATGGGTAAGCTTGCGGTGTGGAGAATTCAAACCCATGAACAGTTTGGAGGAACATGGCTTTCCGATTATGTGGAAAACAGATTGGGAGGATTTACATCTCAGCAGAGAGCAAAGCCGGATTGCCCCCTGATTGGAGAAAACGGAAATATCTTTGCTCTTATAGGTATCGCCTCCAAAACACTGAGAGAAAACGGAATGGAGGAACAGGCAGAGCAAATGCAGAAAAGAATTACAGGCGGAGATTGCCACAGCTATGAAGAAGCTCTGACAATTATTGCGGATTATGTGAATATCACATCATCCGAACCGGAGGAAGGAATGGAAATGAATTTTGGATAAGACAAAATAATTTGACAGAAGAAAGGACGAAATCAATGGCAACAAGATTTTTGAGTGATACACCATACGCAGGGATAGAAAGGGAGATGCAAAGGATTCCAAAATTCAACCCCAGAGCGAGCGGTATGGCGGTAAGCCATTTTGAGTACAGTGCAAAAGACTGCGACTGCCGTTTTTGTATCCACAGAACAAAAAATAACAAGTGCGGAAAGGTGCAGGGCTGTATGTACCTGCAGGAACGGCTTGTGGCAGGCTGTGTGACGTTTGGAGAACTGCTGAGGGTACTTGCCACAGAGGTGGCTGTAAGCCCGTTTGCGGAGCGTTTGAGCCGACTTTCAAAATGCAGTCATTCCAGATTTTTTATTACAGGACACAGAGAACGGTTTGAATCTGTCTGGGATAAGAATATTCCTATTCCAAACAAAGAAGCAATCTGTGCTGCACTCTATTTATTGTCTGCGGATACCTTTCTGTGGGGAAAATCCGTATCTTTCATACAGCAAGACAGTATCCGCTTCAAGGAAATCAAAATTCATGGTGTAGACTTAAACGGATATGTGTTGTTCCACACCGCAAAGGATTTATATCAGGGAACCAATCACATCAGTATCTCTGAGCTTATTGACTCTGAGCTTGTTGGGGATATCACCTTTGAACTGATTGTCACTGCATTCCTGATTCGCAGATATGGGCATAATGTTTTGAACGCAGAAAGGATGAAATAAATATAAGAGCAAACCTATAAAAATTTTAAAAGGAGAATATAAAAATGTTAAATGTCTACCTAAAGAACAAAGAAACCAGTCAGGAGATGTGGGTGAATTTCCCGTTAAGGTCTGAAGATATCCAAAATCTTTCGGAGAATTTCGAAAAAGGTACATTTGCCGAAATTTTGGCAGCGGAAACATCACTCAATGACCTTCATGCTCATTTAAAAGGAAAATTTTTTGATTCAGGAAATACACGTTATGAACTTGAATATCTGGAAAAGCGAATTGAAGGGCTGACAGATACAGAAAAGGACATCTTTACAGCAGCATTGAATATTGAAAAGCCAATATCTGTTATGGAGATTGTCAATCTGTCCTGCAATCTGGATAAGCTGAAGCTGTTTCCGGAAGTAAATGACACAACCCAGCTTGGAGAATATCTGCTTGGCAAAGACGGACAAAGTATTGCAGATTCAGACCCAACGGAAATTGGCGAAAAATACTTTAAAAGCCATGCAGGGTGTTTCAGTGAATCAGGATATGTTATGCGTACCGGCGAACCATTGCAGGTGATTTATAATGGCAAAGAACTCCCCGACCCTGCTTTTGAGAGAAACAGCGTTTTTATATTGCATCTGTACACATCGCAATATGCAGAAGAACATTGGGGAACTTATGCCATATCCCTGCCTCAGAGGAAAAGCTGAAACTCGCAATGGAAAATTTACAGATAAACAATTTAAACGAGGCAAGAATCGAATATTTTGTGACAGACAACAGCCTTGAAAATTATCTGCCCGTTTCGTATACCATAGATGAGCTGAATACATTTGCCAAAACCGTACAGGAAAATCATCTGCTTGAAAGCGAAGAAGCACTGGATAAAGCAAAAGCTGTGCTGACTGCCGAAAGACCGGAAACCATACAGTCTGCTGTTAAAATCGTTTCAAATCTGCGAATGTATGATATTTTGCCGGAAAGTGTTCAAACACCCAAGCAATATGCTGAATATATTATGCAAAAAGAAAATATCTACGCAGACCCTCAACTGGAAGATTATATTGACTTGGACAGTTTCGGAGAAGATCGTATTGAGCATGACGGTGCGGTTCAAACAGTGTATGGTCTTGTTGTATGCGAAAATCATCGGATACACCAGCTTCCAGAATACAAGGAACAAACTCGCCTGTTCAGTCCCTTAACTGCCACTTTCTATCATAAAAATGAATATGGTGAAGTTTCAAATGACTTTGAAGAATTTTCTCAAGTAGATTTATGTGCATACGAAGAAGATATTGCAGACCAGATTGAAATGAGTAAATTGGACAGTGAGGGTGAGAGAGGTCTGGCAGTTTACTTGGAAAACAAGCTGATGGCAAGAAAAATTCACAGCTTAAATCCAACCGTTGAAATCTTGAATGGTCAGCTTTGGGGTGTTCTGGAGGTGGAAAGCTACGGCATTCTTTCGGAAGCTGAACTGGAACTTGTCAAATCATACTGGAGTGGTCAGGTAAGTGACGGTTGGGGTGAAGGCTTTGAACAGCGTCCAATTTCTTTGCAGGATGGAGAACTTTATGTAAGCTTCTGGAATTCAGGAGATGATTTCTTTATCTCCACAGAAGAACAGATGAAGCAATCAATGCAAACACAAGGTATGCAGATGGGAGGAATGTAAATGAGAGAACTTGAAGTGTACATTGCAAACAAAGAACTGGTGAAAAACAGATTTTACGGAATTACAACTCTGATTTTGCCTGCGACACAAGATGCTATTTCAGATGCCTTGTATCGTGCAGAAGTTAAAAACAATGAGGCATACAATATAGAATGCTGCAGTGGATGGCCTGAATCTTTGGAACAGATTATAGATAATATAGACGATAAATCGCTTGAAGAAGTCAATCTGTTTGCTTATCAGGTCGCACAAATGGATAAGTCTGAGATACAGACTTTGGAAGGAGCAATTCAGCTGCGAGAGGAAGAAAATACAGATGTCCCTATCACAATAAAAGAAGTCATTAACTTGGCATACAATCTGGATTGTTATGAGTACCATCCGTATGTGAAAAATGATTTCACATTGGGCAGTATGGCTTTGAAGAACAATATGCTCGATACAATCAGTGGTTTGTCTGAAGATGCGTTGGAACTGCTTGACTTGGAAAAGGTTGGGCAGGAAATGCGTCGCTGCGATATGGGAACATTTACAAAGGACGGTTATATACTGCCAAACCGCAAAGCACATCAAGAGCTTTATGATGGAATTCATCTGCCTGAAATTCCGGATATGCCAAAAGGGGTGATTTCTGTTCTGCTTGTCAGTGCAGACAAAGAGCAAGAAGATGGTGTATGGTTTGAACTTCCTGCGTCAAAGAATAATATGAAAAATGTGCTGAAACAGCTAGGGGAAAATTCCTTTGACAACTGCCTTATAAAAGAGTCTATCAGTTCAGCTTTTCCCTATGAGCTGGCAGGAGATGAAGATATCCAAAAACTCAATACATTGGCACAAAAAATAAAGGAATTTCCTGACCAAAAAATGCTTGCAAAATTCAAAGCTGCACTGGAACTGGAACTTTGTAGTGACATCGACTTTGCCTTGGATTTAACAGAAAATCTGGATTGCTATGACTATGACAGTGAAATACGTTCTCCTGCTGAGTATGCTGAATACCTTTTCAAAGAAGCCGGATTTGATACAAATGATTATGCTTTTTCAATGTTTGACTTTAAAGGTTATGGAGAAAGAGCTATGGAGAAAGTAGGATATATACAAACAAATTACGGTGTTATCTCACGAAATGAAACAGCATTTATTCCAAATTACAGTAAAACACAAGGTATGCAGATGGGAGGAATGTAGATGAGAGGACTGAATGCACAAACAGAGGGATATGAGCTTGCGGAAATTGATGGGCATGTTGTGCTTTTTACCAATATGCGTATTGACCACAACACCGTTCCCGAAGATATTTTCTGCTATGAAATCAGAGATTCGGATGACCTTGACGGCAGTATAGCAGAGATAAAACCATTTGTTATGGTGAACCACTGGGGAACAATCCTGGCAAAAGAACCATTACCATTAAATAGCCTTGAAAGCTATTATCCAAATGATTGGGGATACCTTGGAGAAAGTATGCACCTTGAAGATTTTCTGAAAGAAACAACCGAACAGCTGGCTGCACGTTTGCAAGCACAGCCATCATCTTGCAATATGAATATGCAATAATAAATAGCATTGTTAAAGAGAGGTGATGCAGCTTGAACAGCTTTATTTCGTGGGTTGGAGGAAAGAAAGCCCTGCGAAAACAAATTTATACGATGTTTCCTGTAAAATTCGACCGATACATTGAAGTATTTGGCGGTGGAGGTTGGGTGCTGTTTGGCAAGCCGCCAAACCTGAAACGAAAACTGGAGGTGTATAACGACTATAATTCCAATCTTGCAAATCTGTTTTACTGTGTGAAAAACCGCACTTGGGCATTTTTGAAAGAGCTTGGATTTTTACCGATTAACAGCAGAGATGAATTTGCTGTTATCCGTTCGTTTTTGGAAAAAAATGAGCCTGACATAAGATTTTTAGAGGAAGAACTGTCCTTGGCAGAGCAGTATCTGCCACCGCCGGACTATGAAGAAATCCAAAAAATCCTGCTGGAAAACGCAGAAGTAACCGATGTGAAACGGGCAGCAGCTTTTTTCAAGCTCATTCGTTACAGCTATGGCAGCGGTTGTTCTGCATTTGGCTGTCAGCCGTTTGATGTACGCAAATGCTTTGATGCCATCTGGCAGGCATCTGCCCGTCTTGCAGAAACCGTTATTGAGAATAAAGACTTTGAGGCACTGATTGGTCAGTATGACCGTGACAGTGCCTTTTTTTATTGCGACCCACCATATTATGAAACCGAAGGTCACTATGCCGTTGTGTTTCGCAAAGAGGATCATGCAAGACTGAGAGATGCTCTGAAAGCCTGTCGTGGCAAATGGATGGTCAGCTATAACGACTGCGAATTTATAAGAGATTTATATTCCGGATATTACATCACCGCAGTTACAAGAATCAACAACCTTGCACAGCGGTATGAGGGTGGATGTGAATTTCCGGAAGTTATTATCACCAATTACAATCCAAAAGAACTTGAACTGTCACAGCCACAGCAAATGAAGCTTTTTGGTGTTTGCGGTGAGGATACAGAAGATTGTTATTAAAAACAGGATCAGACCCCTAAGAAAGTGAGGAACTATGATGCAGAAAAAAGAATTGGATTATGGAGTGCTTTCCATTCCAAAAATCCTGCTTGATGAGGCAGGAATTCCGCATGACTACGATTTGACCATTGAAACGATTCCCGGCGTGATTTTGATTGGGGTGGAAAACCCATTGAATGTTGCCAATGAACCACTATTGTGCCTGTTTGCAGCAATGGGTATTACACCCGAAGATGTGATTGAAGCAATTGAAAAAGGAGGACTTCTTGATGAGTAAGCCGATTTACAGGTTAATAGACGGAAAGGGTCGTGTACTTATTCCCAAAGCTGTGCGTGAAAGTGCAGGAATGGACTATGGGGATATTGTTCGTCTGGGCATTGCAGACGGAAAAGTCTGTATGCAAAAAGTAGATATTATAGAGGTCGGTGACCAGTCACCGGAAGCTGTGGAAGCATATGTTCGTTCTGCCGTAAAATCCATGCCGGACAGTAAACGCTTGGAACTGCTTGGAGAACTGACCTGTCTGCTGCAAAGAAAGGAGGGATAACTCATGCAAAGTTTTACAAAAGAGGATTGTGTACAGGAAACATTGCCTGAATCTCTCACAAACAAAGTTATTGTGCTGTCAGAAGATGAACAGCTTTTCTTTTGTCTGAGGGATACAGAAAATGCTTTGCAAACGGTATCTTTGCAAAACGGCGAAATTTCATCGCACAGAAAGGAAAATGTAATCGGGCTTCTTAAACCCGAATTGCTGCCGGATAAAGCCAAGCTTCAGCTTTCGCAAATCCGACCATTTGGTGCGAAAGATTTGTCTGAACACATACCTGAGTATTCCGGATACAGCTTTCTGCCTGACGGAAGATACGCTGCAGGTGTCTGGCTGTGCAACCCTGAAGAAGTCAAGGACTATATCCAAATGCAAAAGGATTACCAATATCGTGTGCTGATTTACGACAGATATGACTTTGCAGTAATGGAGATTGTACAGGGCAAGGTTGTCTTTCCAAGAGAGCAGGATTTCAATGAGCAGACACAGAAAACCGAACCTAAAATGACAATGGGCTGAAAGGAGGTGTCTCGGTGAAAGCCATTCAGATTAAAAACGGTGTCATTTCCTACTATGGAAATCATGTCGGCATAATACAGGACAGTCAGGCAGTTATAGACCCGATGTTTGAGCGTGAAGATTTAAAAAATTTTCTGGAACATCAGCAGTCTGTACAGGAGATAAAATGGCAAAACGGAATGTTTGACCGCCTTGTAAGCTGTAGTTTGCAATCACCTGAACAGCCTACTCTCAAGAATGTGCGAGTATGGCAGCTCAAGCCGGATGTAGATATTCTTATGAAGTTTATAAGCTACGATGAAATGTGCAGACAGTTTGGTCTGCCTCAAAAAGAAAATTATCAGCCTGTTTATGACGGTGCTGTGGAAACCAATGACCTTGAGGCATTGTATACGAAATTCAACACCAAGTGTCCGGAGGGTTACACCGGACATTCTCTTTCCATAAGTGATGTGCTTGAGCTTTATGATGATAAGGGCAGTACATTCCATTATGTAGACCGCATTGGATTTCAGCAAATGGAATTTTTCGAGCAAAATCAGGCAATGTCACATTCCATTACAATGCAGTTTTAGAGCAGACAGTATCCGCTGTCTGCTTTTTTGCTGAATCAATATAAAAGAAAGGACAATACAGATGAAAAAACAGAAAAACAAAAGGAGGAAGCACCGCAATATGGAATATCTGAGCCGCTTCCCTGTTCCTAATTACGCCGCAGGGAGAAAACAGGATACCCGTATCTGTTATGACAGGCGGAGTGTCTGTCGTCCGAGAAATCAAAACTCAAGAGGAAGATAACCCATTCACCACAAAACCACATTACAAAACAAAAAATAAAATTTATTGGAGGAAACCAACTATGAAAATGATGAAAAACCAAATGATGAAAATCCGTACCGCTGTTGCTGCTAAGATGATGGAGGCAAAGGCAAAACTGGCAGAAACCTCCGGCGAGGGCTATGTGGACACCGCTGTAAAAATCCTGATTGCTGTTGTTCTGGGTGCTTTGCTGCTGGCAGGCTTGTACGCACTGTTCAACGATACTGTTCTGCCTACATTGGTTGATCGTGTGAAAGAAATGTTTGACTATGCCGGTTAATCCATCTGTGATTGAGCAGGCAGGACGTACATTCGCCTCGGTTCTGATTCCGTTGCAGGCAGAACTGCTCCTTATTTTGCTCCTGCTCGTATCCATTCAGGATATTTTGGAACGCAGGATTTCGAACTGCCTGCAACTCGCAATCGCAGGCTTGACCTTTCTTCAATTTGCCCCAATCAATCTGCTTGGTATTCTGTCCGCATTGCCATATTTGCTTGTTGCTCTGTTTTCCAAACGGTCAGACAGCATTGGCGGCGGTGATGTAAAGCTTGCAGGAAGTATCGGTCTTGTGCTTGGACTTCCTGCAGGACTGACCGCCTCTTTGATTGGTCTTACTGCATTTGTGCTGTATGGTTTCAGTGTTCAAAGACACCGAAGATATAAGGAAAAGCCTGTCAAAATCTCTTTTCCGTTAGGTCCTTTTTTGGCAACGGGAGCCGCCGTTGCCTATTTTATAAAAATCGGAGGAATGTTTCTATGAAAAAGAAAATCGCAATTGCTCTGTGTGCTGTTGTATCCGTTACTGCTGCGGCTGTTGCTGTGGTTCGCCGTAAAAACAAAAAATACTTTTCAAATTAAATGAAGATTTAGGGGGAGTGTTTGGAAAAATACTTCCCCTAAACTTAATAAAAGGAGGAAAATCCTATGAATCTTTTGAAAAACAGAACGCTTATCGGAATTATCTGTATCATTCTTTCTCTGATTATCTGCTTTGCCGTAACGCCTATGTTTAATCAAAGCATCAGCGAAAAAACAGAGATTGTGCGTGTGGTAAAGCCGATTAAAACAGGAGAAGAAATCAAGCCGAATATGGTCAAAACAGTGGAGGTAGGTGGTTACAATTTGCCCGAAGGTGTTGTACGAAACGCAGACACTGCGATTGGTAAGTTCGCATCTGCGGATTTTGCACCCGGTGATTATATTCTTTCGTCCAAAATTGCAGATGAGCCTGCGGCAGAAAACGCTTATCTTTACAATCTGAACGGAGAAAAGCAGGCAATTTCCGTATCTGTCAAAGCATTTGCAAACGGACTTTCCGGCAAACTGCAAAGTGGAGATATTGTGTCAGTGATTGCACCTGACTACAAAAAGCAAGGTTCCACAGTAATTCCGCAGGAACTGCAGTATGTGGAGGTTATCGCAGTAACTGCCACAAGCGGTTCGGACGCAAATACAGGCAAACAGACAGAAGAAAGTGAAGAACGGGAGTTGCCCGAAACTGTAACATTGCTTGTCACACCGGAGCAATCTAAAATCCTTGCCGAGCTGGAAGCAGACGGAAAACTGCGTCTGTCCCTTGTTTATCGTGGAGAGCATAAAACCGCACAGGTATTTATTGATGCACAGCAGACTGTGCTGAATGAATTGTATCCGCCTGCCGAAGAATCAAAGTCTGAAGATAAACCAAAAGAAGGTGCAAACCAGGAGAATACATCAGCTGAACAAAGCAATTCCAATCAAGCCAAAGAACAGGAAAACAATACTCCTGAAACTCCAACTGCAGAAAGTGAGGTTGAATAAGCCTTGAATTTTTTAAAAAACAGTATCTTCTCTCGTAATTCAGGCGGAGATTATCCGGATGAGCAGGAACAGGAAAACCAGATGCTTGCAGTCTGGGGCAGCCCCGGTTCAGGCAAGACAACGGTCGCTGTGAAGCTGGCAACCCGTCTTGCCATGCAGAAACGTGATGTTGCTCTGCTGCTGTGCGATATGAACACACCTATGCTTCCCTGCATTTGTCCGCCTGCGGAATTAGAGGAAGAACATTCCTTGGGCAGTATCCTTGCGGCCGCCCATGTATCCGAATCTCTGGTACGCTACAACTGCATTACACACAAACGGTTTCGTCATCTGACCATATTAGGGATGAGAAAGGGTGAAAATGAATACACATACCCACCATACGAGAGAACGCAGGCAGAAGAACTTCTGCAATGTCTAAGAAATATTGCACCATATATTGTGATTGACTGTACAAGCTATCTTGCAAATGATATTCTCTCTGCCATTGCTCTGATGGAATCGGACGCTGTTCTCCGCTTGGTAAACTGTGACCTGAAATCCATCAGCTACTTGTCCAGTCAGCTTCCTTTGCTTCGGGAAAGCAAATGGGATTCCGAAAAACAGTACAAAATTGCAAGCAATGTGCGACCAAATGAAGCAAGCGGTCATATTGAACAGGTGCTTGGCAGTGTGGCATTCCAGATTCCGCATTCGGAAGAAGTGTTCACACAGGTGCTTGAGGGTAATCTGCTGACAGAGCTGAGTACCAAAGAAAGCAGAGGATTTCGCAAATCAATAGAATCTGTTGCAAAGGAGGTGTTCGGATGTTAGGTGAAAGACGCAGTAAGTCCTCATTTTTTGAGGACACACCCAAAAGTGCTGTACAACATTCCTCTCCACATGAACACAATATCCCTGTAAGGCAGCATATATCTTGTGAACACTCTGCACCGGATATTCAAAAGGACAAATTTCAAGATTTGCAGTTTGGAAGAAATTATCCGACTATGGATAAAGAAGATGTCCCCGAAGAAAACACTGTTTCTGCACAACAATCTGAAAATCAACAGAAAGAAGAATATATGCCTCCCAAACGCACACAAAAGTCCCTGCGAACACATGATCTGTTTTTTGCGGCTGAAAGTAAGGTGCGTGACTTCTCATCTGTATTGCGTGAGGTGCAGGAATATCTGTCAAAAGAATACAGCAATCTCGTCACAGCAAACTGCAGTGAAGAAGTAAAAGCACAAATCCGCAGATTTGCAGGAAAATACATTCAGGACAACAGAATACAGGTATCCGGCATGGATACCGAACAGCTTGTGGATGCCATCTACTCGGAAATGGCTGAATTCGGCTTTTTAACCAAGTACATTTACAGCACAGGTGTTGAAGAAATCGACATCAACGCATGGGATGATGTGGAGGTTCAGTTCTCAGGCGGTGTTACGAAAAAACTGGATAAACACTTTGACAGTCCTGAACATGCAATCAATGTAGTACGCCGTATGTTGCATATTTCCGGTATGGTGCTTGATGATGCCAGTCCGAGTGTTTTGGGTCATCTCAGCAAAAACATTCGTATTGCTGTGCTTAAAAGTCCTATTGTGGATGAAGATGTGGGCGTTGCCGCCTCAATCCGAATTGTAAATCCGCAGAGCATGAAAAAAGAAGATTTTACAAAAGGCGGAACGGCAACCGAGCCAATGCTTGACTTCCTTGCACAATGTATCCGATACGGTATTTCGGTCTGTGTGGCAGGGGCAACCAGTTCGGGAAAAACCACTCTGCTTGGTTGGCTTTTAACCACAATTCCTGACAGCAAACGCATTTACAGCATCGAAAACGGCTCAAGAGAGCTGGCACTGGTGCGGAGAAAAGACGGAAAGGTTGTAAATTCGGTTATCCACACCTTGACACGAGATAGTGAAAATGAGCGTCAGAGAGTGGATCAGATTGCACTGCTTGATATGGCACTGCGTTTCAATCCGGATATCATTGTTGTAGGAGAAATGCGTGGACCCGAAGCAAATGCCGCACAGGAAGCAGCCCGAACCGGTGTTGCGGTGGTAACAACCATTCACGCCATGAGCTGCGATGCAACCTACCGCCGTATGGTTTCGCTGTGCAAACGTGCTGTGGATATGACCGATGAAACGCTTATGGGATTTGTGACAGAAGCCTATCCCATTGTTGCGTTTTGCAAACAGCTTGAAAACAAAGAACGTCGCCTGATGGAGATTATGGAATGTGAAATCCGTCCGGACGGCACACGCAACTTCCGTTCCCTGTTTCAATACCAAATCACAGAAAATCGAGTGGAAAACGGAAAATTTATCATTACAGGCAGTCACAGACAGGTAGGTCCCATTTCCGAAAGCCTTGCAAGACGCCTTATGGAAAACGGTATGCCTCAGAATATGATTGAAAGATTACAAATGGAAGTTAAGGAAAAGGAGGGAGAAACAATATGACAGCCATACAATTATTGGCTTTTGCCGGAATGATTGTCGGTATATTTTTGGTTCTGCATTTAAAGCCTGTGGAGTTTACCGACAATCTGTTTGCATTTTTACTCAAACCCAAGCGAAGTATCCGAGATGAGATTAAGGAATCGTCAGGAAGAAAAAAGGCAGGCATTTTCCGCAGGGAAATCAGTGAAGCTCAGGCTGTTCTGGAGATGACAGGTCGCAGTCATCGCTTTTCACTTGTGTGTGCGGTTTCGCTCGGAATGTTCTGTCTTGGCGGCTCTATTGCCATTGTGCTGGGGAATTTCTTTCTTGCACCCGTAATGGCAATCGGTTTTTTGTTTATTCCGTTCTGGTATGTCAAGCTGACTGCAAGCCATTACAAACGTGATGTCTGTGCAGAACTGGAAACCGCACTCTCTGTTATTACAACCGCCTATCTGCGTACAGAGGACATTGTAACTGCCATAGAGGAAAATATTGCATATTTAAATCCGCCTGTATCCAAAGTATTTGCGGATTTTTTGATGCAGGTACGGCTCGTAAACCCAGACATTGAGGCTGCTGTTCGCACAATGAAAGGCAGGATTGACAACGAGGTGTTTCGGGAATGGTGCGATGCCATCAGCGACTGTCAGCGTGACCGAAGCCTGAAAACAACACTTACACCGATTGTTGCAAAGCTGTCTGATATGCGTAATGTCAATGCAGAACTGGAATATCTGATTGCAGAACCGAGAAAGGAATTTCTCATTATGGTGGTTTTTGTTATAGGAAATATTCCGCTGATGTATATGCTCAACAAGGATTGGTACAATGTGCTGATGCACACACCGCTTGGACAGATTATTCTGTCTGTCACTGCTGCTGTCATCTTTATCTCAATCGGTTTTGTTGTAAAGCTGACACGCCCGATTGAATACAGGAGGTAAGCCAAATGACAGGACTATTATTTTTGTTTGGTTTCTTCCTTGCAACAGGTCTGTTTTTCCTTGCCGCATCTGTCTTGCGTCTGCCAACCATAGGGGCAGCCAAAGCTATGCTCGGCACTGTCAAACAGGAACGCAAAGCAGCAAAAAGTGTGGAAGCCTATCTGATGACAGTGGCTGTTCGCCTGTCAAAGTATATTCGTATGGACGAGTACAAGCAGGGGCGTATGGATAAAATTCTGAAAGCAAGTGGTCTTAATATGACACCGCAGATTTATGAGGCGTATGCCCTTGTAAAAGCAGGTGCGGTTCTGCTTGGCATAGTTCCCTGCTTGTTTCTTCTGCCTTTGCTGTGTCCTGTGCTTGTTATCCTGTCCCTTCTCATCTACTTCAAGGAAATACAAAAAGCTGACGAAAAGCTGAAAGCCAAACGTGAAGAAATTGAGCGTGAACTGACGAGAATGGTTGCCACGATTGAGCAGGAACTCAAAGCCACACGAAATGTTATCGGTATGCTTGAGCGTTTCAAAATCAATTCGGGTTCTGCACTAACAGCAGAGCTTGACATTCTTCTTGCGGATATGCGTTCCTCAAACTATGAAGCAGCACTCACACGTTTTGAATCAAGGCTCAATTCCCCGATGCTTTCTGATGTTGTGCGAGGGCTGATTGGTGTTCTTCGTGGTGATGACAGTGCGGTTTATTTTCAGATGCTTGCCCATGATTTCAAACAAATAGAGCTTCAGAGATTAAAGGCAGAAGCACAAAAGATACCACCTAAAATCCGAGTTTTTTCCTTTGCCATGCTTATGTGCTTTCTGCTGACCTATCTTGCAATTATCTGCTATGTTGCGGTTCAAAGCCTTGGCGGAATGTTCTAAGGGAGGCGAAAAATGAAAAAGAAGTTATACTATTTGCTTCACAGCAAACATGGAGAGGGGTATGTAGATACGGTTGTATTGGTTTTGTGTGCTGTCTTGGTCTTGGCACTTGTCATACGGGTACTTCCTGTTTTTATCCAAAAACAACAGCTGGATATGTTTGCAACCGAGCTTGTAAGAGAAGCAGAGGTAAGAGGTCGTGTCGGAACGGAAACCAACCGCAGGGCAGAGATTTTGAGAGAAAAAACAGGACTAAACCCCAATATCTCATGGTCGAAAAACGGTCAAATTCAATTAAACCAAGAAGTAACCGTTACACTTACAATGGAAACAAATATTGGACTGTTTGGAGGTTTTGGCTCATTCCCAATTACGCTTCGCTCGCAGGCTTCCGGAAAGTCTGAAGTATATTGGAAGTGAGGTGACAGCATTTGTGTGAAAAAATCAAACAGATTGCAAAGGACACGGATGGATCTGCCGTTCCGCTTACGATTGCACTTGTGCTGTCGTTTGTCATTTTGATGTGTGGTGTCAGTGAGTATTTCCGTTTGCAAATAATTGCTTCGGGTGTAAAGGAAGCTGTGGAAGATGCCATCATCTCAACCGTAAACGATAACTATGCAGGCGTGTATCATGGAGTGCGTGAGGGATACTCAGGCGGATATATGCCGGACAGTGCTGAGGATTGGGAAGAAGCACTTAACACAGGAGATATCTACTCCTATATGGACGAAACAATTGGCACAAAGCTTGCAGGAGGCAGGCGTGTCAAATATGCAGGAGATGATAACAATGCAATGGAATTTGCCATTGACAGCCTGAATGTGACAATCCGCAATGCTCCACTCGCACCTTCCGACCCACGCAACGCACAAAGATTTGAAGCAGATGCCACTGTTCGTTTGGAAGTGCCTGTTCGTTTCGGCGGAAAACTGCTCCCATCTATGTTCATTAACCTGAAAGTTCAGGCAGGATACACAGAAGTATTTTAGTGCTTTTGCAGAATTTAAAAAACTGCTGGACTTGTTCTGCATTTTGTAGTATGTTGTGAATAGCAAATATCCTGATTTTAAGTACAATATTTAATTTTAAGGAGGTCTTGTATATGAAAATGACAGAAAAAACAAAAAAATATCTTGCAATCGGTGCAAGTGGTGCTGTATGTATCGGACTGCTTGCCACAATCGGTCTGCAACTTGGAAAACCGCCTGCAAAGCAAGACAAACTGCCCGAACAAAGTTCTATTGTTTCAGAAATTGTGGTTGACCCAAGTAAAGATACTTCGAAAACCAATCCTGTTATCAAGCCAAACGATAAAGAAACCAACAGCTTGGCAAACGGACAGCAGACCCACGAGCAGCCTGTGGATAATCGTCCACCGCAAACCGACCAGACACAGCAGAGCATTCAGCCTGATGTTGACAAGCCTAAGCCACCAAGTCAGCAGGCACTGACCGACCCGACACAGAAACCTGACGGAACAAAAGTGGATACTCCACCCGAACCTGTGGAACATGAAAAGGTAGAACAGCCACAGGAACTTCCTCCACAGCCGAATGAACCACAGGCAGGAGATACTGAAAACGGAAAGATTTATATTCCGGGGTTCGGCTGGGTAGAAGATCATGGCGGCGGAAGCTCAGGCATCGTTGCTGATGATATGTACGAAAACGGAAACAAAATCGGAATTATGGGTTAAAAAACAGCACCGCTGCGGCGGTGTTTTTATTTTGCAAGCAAGGAGGTTTTTATGTATAAAAAATTTCGTATTCTGCTGATTTTAACTTTGCTTTGCTCCATTCTTCTCTCCATTCCTGCATATGCTGTCGGCGATGGAAATATAGATGGAGGTGGCGGTGATATGGGGCAAGGAACAGGACAAAACAAATGGAGTCCGGGAATGGAGGGCGTAAGGGTTACAGTAGTTCGTGCTGAGGACAGAGTGCCTGTGACACGTGCCATTGACATTACAAACAAAAAGCCAAACATTCGTTATCACTTCAGCAAAATCTGCAAGCTGTCCTATACAAGCGGAACGCCGATTGGCATTAACACAGAAACTTATGAATATGTAAATCCTGCACAGGCACTTCCTAAGATTATAAGCTCGGAGAGCTTGGGTGCTTCCAGTATAGAGGAAATCAAAAGCTATTTTACAGATGAGCAGGTCATTCGCAGTATTGCAAATCTCACAGGCATGGATTTTGAAACGCTTATCAGCGGAGAATACAAGCTGTTGATTGAACCGATTGCGTACTTTATATTCGGTGGACAGATGGTTGCTGCAACAGCAACAGAAGCCGCACTTTATGATGAGCATTTAGGCGGTGGTCTGAGAAGAAAAATGGTTTCCCTTTCTCACAAAAATCTGCCACTTGCCATGTTTCTGGAAAACCCCGATTTGGGATATCCTGCTTGGGATGGAAGCACAACTTCTGCAGCTTCCAACGCAGATATTAAATCAAGCCTCGGACTTGGCGTTGTAAGGTTTGACGATGCACCACCGGATAAGCCTGACATTGACACATATAACTATGAATACCGAACCAATACGGAAGTTATTACAGCAGTAGATGTGCGTGGAGGACAAAGTGACCCTGATAACCCTGTGTCTGTTACCTTCAATGTAAACGGAAAAAGCTATACTGTAAACAATGTGTATTATCCAAGTGGTGACAGTCAGCTTGCATGGATTCGTTGGACAACACCCAAAGAACCACAGAGCATGACCATTACGGTTGATGTAAGTGGCGGCGGAAGTGTAAACAAAGGCATTATCAATGTAAATATTGTTGACCTGAACGAGAATCCACCGCCAGACCCTAACGCTGACGATAGAAATGACAGCTTCGTCCGTCCTTCACTTCCGCAGAAAGAACAAATCACTTCTGCAAACTGGGGTGTATGGCGACCTTGGTGGCAGGAAAACTGGGTATGGCACAGCAGCAGCAACGGTGGTGGATATTGGTGTGACCATGGTTGGTGGGAGTTTGATTTTGACAGATATTCCGCAAGCCTGACAGCATCTATGTCCATTACTCCCGATGAAAAAGCACCTACCGCAAGCGGAAAAACCATGAAGTCGGGCTATGGAATCAACGAAACTGTGAATACACATGTCAGCACCACGCAAAATTCCGCTGTTACGCCTGCTCAAAATGCTGTTACTTACTTCCCTGAATTCGGGTATCAGGGATTTTGGCGTCTGCTTGATCGTATGACAGGCGGATATGATATGCGTCATGAGTTTAAGGAAAACCGTTACAGTACCTATAAACGGCGTACACATTTCACCCCTATCTGGTATCCCGACGGCATATATACACCATATACCTGGCTGATTGACTGTTGGACTCCTGCCGGAATGCTCTCTATGAACCTGAATGATTCCATTACGATTGACGGAAATCTGTGGAGTGACTGGCATATTGCACCCCAAAATCCTAAGTAAAAAGTAATATAGAGTAATATTCAGAAAAGAAGAAATGCTGCAAATTCATTTTTTGCAGCATTTCTCTCTAAAAAATAAAAAAGGAGATTTACCACCTATGAAAATGAAACGAATTCTGGTGCTGGCAGGTGTAACAATCCTTATGACCTGTATCCTGTGTATTCCTGCCTATGCAGCAGGCGGAGATGTTGCAGGTGCGATTGAAGGTACTTGGAAAACAGCCTCTCAGCAAATCAAAACTGTTGTGAACAATGTTGTATTCCCTGCTATTGACCTTATTCTTGCGGTATTTTTCTTTGCCAAGCTCGGCACAGCCTACTTTGACTATCGTAAGCATGGCCAGTTTGAGTGGGCAGCTCCGGCAATTTTGTTTGCCTGTCTTGTTTTCAGTCTCACTGCACCAATGTATGTTTGGCAAGTGCTTGGAATGTAAGGAGGAATGAAAATGGGCTGTTGGGGAATTACAGCATTTGAATCGGATGAAGGACTGGATGCACTTGGCTGTATCCGAAAGTATCTGCCAAAGGACGGAAAGGTAAAGCTTGAAGATATTATAGACAGTTTGAAAAAAGACTCATGGAATCACCCACAAGATATAAAAGAGGGTTATACACATACAAGTCCTATGATGCTTGCAGAGGTAATGGTGAAATTTTTGGATGGAGAAACAGCAGAACTCGACTTTTACGGTCTGTGTGAAAGCAAGAGTGTTTGTTTTTCCGGAATTTCATCTTTTACGGCTGATAAGCAATCCATACAATATCTTCAGAAATACCTTTCAGAGCATCTGAAGTACAAACGTCAGATGGACGATTTTGGCGAAAAGTATGGTGAAAAATGGGGCGGATTTGTAAAAGAACTGGACTGGATTGAGTGGCAGGGGCATATGGAGTTTTTAATTCACCGTATGAATCTGTTGCTTGCTGCAACCGAAACATCCGGTGAACTGTTGGATATGCAATACTCTGGTGAAGAAAATCTGCAAAAACAGCTGGCGGCTGTCTGTGAAAAAGAAGGACATCTTTGGCAAGAAGGCAATGCAGACCCTGAGAGCGGAACCAGTGACTTAGAGTGTAAAAGGTGTTGTGAAACCATCACTCTCAAATGGTAGAAAGGAAGAAATATATGACAAAATTTGAACAAGAACTCAGAAAGCTGTTTGACCAAAACAAAGTATTTTCTGATGCTTGTTTTGTTGGAAATGCGTGTTACGGAAGGCTTACAGACCAGATACGGGTAAAAATAAACTTCCAAACGGGAATCCATGCAGACCGCTATGACCGTTTGAAAATCACTCTGCTCAATAGGAATGAAGGCTCTATTGACAATCTTGTATTGCACTTTAAGGATATTTGGGGTGTGAAAAAAGTTTCAAATCCAAACTTTCCGGAAGGAATTACACCATATCTATGGAGTGATTATGGCAAGGTAGATTGGTATGTCTATTCCCCTACTGAGGCAGATTACAAAGAACTCTCCGGAGCTGTCCAAACCTATCTGAATGTATTTCAGGAACCGCAGCAGGAACAGCAGATTGGACAGCAAATGTATTAAAAGTTCAGATAATATGCGAAAGGAGGGCTACTGTTAAGTGTTTATATGGGATTTTGTTGCGGATACTGTGTTGGGACAAATCATCGACTGGATCTACGGACAAATCGTAGGATTCCTCGGTGATTTTTTTATGCAGATGGGAAATATGGGAGCTGACCTGTTTGAAATGACATGGGTGCAGTCTGTTGTGCTGTTTTTCTCTTATCTGGCTTGGGCATTGTATGTCACAGGTTTGGTTGTTGCTGCCTTTGAATGCGGAATTGAATACCAAAACGGCAGGGGCAGCATTCGTGAAGCCTCTCTCAACGCCATAAAAGGGTTTATGGCAGTCAGTCTGTTTACCATAGTGCCTGTGGAATTGTATCAGCTTTGTGTATCTTTGCAAGGAAGTTTTACCGCAGGCATTACAGGTCTTGGCAAAGATTTCGGCACAGTGGCTTCTGAGATTATTGCGACACTAAAAGATGCCGGAGCATGGCAGGAAGCAGCTTCGTCCGGTATATTCGGAGGATTAAACAGCATTACAAGTCCAATCCTCATGATTTTTATTTTGATTATGATGGGTTATGCAGTGATTAAAGTGTTTTTTGCAAACCTGAAACGTGGGGGTATCCTGTTGATACAAATTGCGGTCGGAAGTCTTTATATGTTCAGTGTACCAAGAGGATATATAGATGGGTTTACAAGCTGGTGCAAGCAGGTAATCGGTTTGTGCCTGACCACATTCCTGCAGGCAACGATACTGATTGCAGGACTTATGGTTATTAAAGACCATGCCCTTTTGGGTCTTGGCTTGATGTTGGCATCAGGCGAAGTGCCACGCATTGCAGGACAATTTGGATTGGATACAGGAACCAGAGCAAATGTCATGGGTGCGGTATATGCCGCACAGGGTGCTGTAAATCTCACCAGAACCATTGTTCAAACAGTAGCAAAATAGAAAGAATGGAGATGGTCTGATGATGACAATGGGCAGCCTGTTTGACGGAATCGGTGGATTTCCGCTTGCCGCAATTCACAACGGGATTGTACCTGTATGGGCAAGTGAAATCGAAGCCTTTCCCATACAGGTCACTAAAATTCGTTTTCCACAAATGCAGCACGTTGGTGATATTACAAAGCTTGATGGTGCAAAGCTTCCGCCTGTGGATATTATCTGCGGAGGAAGTCCATGTCAGGATTTGTCTGTTGCAGGTCAAAGGAAAGGTCTTGCCGGAGAACGCTCAGGCTTATTTATGGAGCAGGTTCGCATTGTAAAGGAGATGAGAAATGCAGAAAAAGAAAGAGGAAAACCAAATTACCTTGTTCGACCTCGATACCTCGTCTGGGAAAATGTCCCAGGTGCATTCAGCAGTACAGAGGGCGAGGACTTCCGATCGGTCATTGAAGAAATTGTCCGTATTACGGACAGCACCTGTAATGTGCCTCGACCTGACACCGGGAAATGGGAATCTGCTGGGGCTGCCATATTGGGAGATTGGTTCAGCTTGGCTTGGCGAGTGTTGGATGCTCAATACTGGGGAGTCGCCCAACGTCGCCGTAGAATCTTCCTTGTCGCAGATTTTGCAGGACGCACCGCACCCAAAATACTATTTGAGCAAGACCGCCTGCTTGGGGATTTTACGCAGAGCAGAAGCTCGTGGCAAGGAACTGCCTCCACAGCTTCGCAAAGCACTGATATTACAGGCAGGACTTGCATAGAAACCGAAAGCAAAGCCCAAGCAAATCTTTTGTGCTTAAATGACCAAGGCGGTGACCGTATGGATATTACCGAGGAATGTACTGCAACACTTCGTGCAAGTATGAGTGGTCACCCTCCACTGGTTGCAAAGCAGGATGAATATCAGCCTATGGTTCTTGCAAGTCAGCAAGGTGGTGCGGAAGTAGGAACAGGAGTTTGTCCTACCATCACCGGTGCAGCAGGAACAAGCGGAAACAATCAGCCTGTGTTGTTTGACAATCATGGCAAAGATTGCAGATACAACGGCCCGTTGAAGATTGCCCCAACTGTTGCGGCGACCTACGGTACAGGTGGAAACAATGTTCCTCTGCTGTCACAGCCGATTGCATTTAGCTTGGACAGCAAGGAAAGCAATTCCATGAAATCCTCAAACCCTCACTCCGGTTGTCGTGAAACAGCCACCGCACGAACCATTGATACAACAAACCCTGACCCAAGCAAAAATCAGGGCGGTATTGCAATTTTGCAGGAGAGCTATTGCATTGCAGGAAATATTATAGACAGAGAAGTAAAAAACGGTGGAAACGGAATAGGCTGTCAGTCTGATATCAGCTATACCCTGACAGGTATGGACAGACATGCCGTATTCAGCAGACAACGCAGCGATGAGCTGATTGAGAATGAAGTCGCTTCCACTCAAAGTGCCAGACAACACAAGGATGCCACCGACCTTGTGTGTCAGCCGGATATTTTCGGGCAATCACAATACGGAGCATATGCCAAAGGCTGTACAACACTTCGTGCAAGCGGTGGAGATCATGGTGGTGGAAGTGAAAACCTGATAGCAATGTCAGATAAAAAACAACCGCCGTACCGCTTAATCCGCAGACTGACACCGCTTGAGTGTGAACGCCTGCAGGGATTCCCTGATGGGTGGACGGACATTCCGACAGCTTCGGACAGTGCCAGATACAAAGCACTCGGAAACAGTGTTGCAATTCCATGTGTGGATTTTGTTCTTCGTGGAATTGCTTATTTTTTGCGTCAAAACAATCAAAAATAACTATATAACATTGCCGGTTTATTTGATTTTTCGGAAAAATCCTTGTCTTGTATTGGTATAGCTATTAAATAACATTTCCGATATACTTGGCTTACAATAACAAAAAAGAAAGAAGGGAAAACCAATGGAAAAAAGAAAAAACCTGTGTGCAATGATACCCGAAACCCTTTATACACAGGTGTGTTTTGAAAAAGAAAAGCTGGAGCTGACACTCAGCCAATATGTCGAAAAAATACTGAAAGAACACTTTGAAGGAGGAAAAACAATGGACAGCAAGGTAAGGACACTGGCATTTCAAGTATCGGAGGAACTGTTCGTCAGGCTGAAACAGCACCTGAAAAAAAACGGAATGAATCAGAAAGAATTTGTAATCGCTCTGATTGAGCAGGCACTGGCAGAAGCAGAAAGCCAAGAGGAAACACAAGCACAAAAGCCAAGCGAAAATCAAGAGAAAACGCAAATACAAGAACAAACCGAAAACCAAGAGGAAATCAATCAATGACAACAAACAACAACCACCAAGCCACAACGGTTTGGTGGTTTTCATTTGGAGGTGAAATTCGTGTATATTTATCCGGATAACTTAAAATCGAAAGCTACACTGTGGCTTTGGCAGCTTCGGGATATTGGAATTATTGGAGCGTGTGCAGTGGTTTCAATTCTATTTTTAACACAGGCAGGGTTTTTTCCACCCATTGTACTGACAGCAGTTTATGCTTTTCTGACAATTCGTTTTGAAGATACAAGCATTTTGGATTTTGTTCGTTATGCCTGTGCTTTCTTTTTTACCCGTCAGCAATTCTATGAATGGAGATAAAACAGATGAAGAAAAGAAGAATGTCCGAAACAAAAGAGGCAAAGCAACGTGCCTCAACACGCCAGTTAATCGGAGCCAAAGAAATTACCGATTACAGCTTGCTCACCTATGGACAGGGCGAACTGGTGTATTTTATTGTAAAGCCGTCCAATATTTCTGTATTGTCCGAAGCAAGCATCAGTGCAAGAATCTATGCTCTTATGACTGTGCTGAAAGGTGTGGCAGAAATTGAAATCCTGTGTCTTAACAGCCGAGAAAGCTTTGAGGATAACAAACGTTTTCTGAAGATGCGAATGGAACAGGAAACCAATCCTGTCATTCGCAAATTGCTTGAACAAGACCAAAGCCATCTCAATCGGATACAGGTGCAAATGGCAACCGCACGTGAATTTTTAATCATTATCCGCTTGAAAGATGAAAAGGAATCTGAGGTATTCCCTTACCTTTCCCGTATCGAAAAGTCACTCAAAGAACAGGCTTTTTCGGTAAAACGAGCAGACAAGGAAGATATCAAGCGTCTGCTTGCTGTGTATTACGAGCAGAATGTAACTACTGAAAAATTTGAGGACTTTGACGGACAGCGTTGGATTATTCCAGATGACTAATCCATAAATATTCTTTTCCTACGCTTTTACTCAAAAGTGTGATATAATAAAGCAAACTAAAAGGAGTGAAATGCTTGAATTATCCAGAGTTGCAAAAGAAATGTGAACAATATCAAGGTAAGCGTTCCTCAATTCCCGAATACACTCTGCAATCCTATGAACAGGCATTTGAAATAGAATATACCCATAACTCCACAGCAATTGAAGGAAATACCCTGACACTGATTGAAACAAAGGTGCTGTTGGAAGATGGTATTTCAATCGGCGGAAAATATATGAGAGAACTGTATGAAGCAGTGAACCACCATAATGCATACCGTTATGTCAAGGAGTGCATACAAAATAAACTTCCTTTGAAGAAAAAAATCATTAAAGATATTCATGAAATGTTAATG
>ERZ1090868.460-NODE-460-length-22940-cov-12.248503_pt1 | contig 22940 bp, 21 predicted proteins | sample MGYA00478475_ERZ1090868 | MGnify/ENA primary metagenome ERZ1090868 (study PRJEB33644, sample SAMEA5815747) | chicken gut metagenome | biome: Chicken; feature: Gastrointestinal Tract; material: Caecum | place: Ireland | collected 2019-01-01 | study: A study of the...
TGAACGGAACCGTGGAAGAAATGATTTCCGGTTACCGCACAGTTGTCGCATACAACCATCAGAGCGCGATCATTCAGGAATTCTGCTCGACAGCGGACGATCTGACCAAGGCAGGAATCCGTACAGATGCATTCAGCGGCGTTATGGGTCCGATCATGAACTGCATCGGAAATATCGGTTTTGTGATCATCGCGGCCTTTGGCGGATATTTTGCGGTCAATGGCCTGATCTCTGTCGGAGTGATCTCCGCCTTTATCGTTTATGCCAAGCAGTTTAGCCGTCCGATCAATGAGCTGGCTCAGATTTACGGACAGCTTCAGACGGCGATCGCCGGCGCTAACATCAGCCAGGGACAGAGACAGCTTCTGGCGATCGCGCGGGCATTTGTCGCGGATCCGGACGTCCTGATCCTGGACGAGGCGACTTCCAACGTGGATACGCGGACGGAGAAAGCGATTCAGGCCGCAATGCATCTTATTATGCAGGACCGCACCAGTATCATCATCACGCACCGGCTCAGCACGATCCGGGATGCCGATCTGATCGTCGTGATGGATCAGGGAAGAATTATCGAGAGCGGAAGCCATAAGGAACTGTTGGCACAGCGCGGAAAGTATTATGAATTGTATATGACGCAGTATGCGGGATTCGGAACCTGAGAAACGTCATATCTTTTAAGCAGAGAATAAACAGGGCAGGCAGCAAACGTGTATGACGATACATGAATGCTGCCTGTTTTTTTCTGCTCTATCTTATTAGCCAGGATGGAAAACACTCTGCGCAGTGCTGGCGAAATCGCTGTCCCATTCTGGTTGCAGTTCAGCCAGGTCTGTGCATTTACTGCGCAGACCGTGTGAAAACATAGCGCCTGTGGGTATCCGGCCCGTCGCGAAGCGATTCTCAAAAAAGACCATTTGAGGGTGGATAAATTTGCCATAATAACTTATACTAGAGTTTATATGAGTTTGTCGGAAAATGACAGTTCGGTGTTCTCTTCTCGGCGGAACAGGTCCGGTTTATCGGAAAAACAAAATCCAGCGGAAGCTGTGTTGAGAACCACGGAACGGTCAGAGATTGATGGAGAAAAGAGGGGCAGCGAATGCAGCGACTGAATGCGATTGACGAGACTTCTTATCTTTCGGTTCCCAATGCGCCGGTTTACCGGAAGATCATGCGGTGTTTTTACCGGGAATATGAAAAAATGCACTTTCAGCTTTACAGAGAAGATATCTATGAATTGCTGAAGAACGAGGAAGAATTTACGGAGTATTCGATCCAGCAGCTGGATCTGGATCTGGCGGCGCTTGTGAAGTGGAAAAACCTTACGCCGATCCAGGATCCCGGCCGGGTATATACGATCGCCGATTATAAAAATAAACAATACCGTTATACCATGTCCGAGTATGCGGTTGAGATCGAGCGTCTGACGATCCGTCTGGAAAATGTCTTTCTGGAATCGGGAAGCCTTTCTACGAATTTCTTTGTCCGCCTGGAAAAAAGTCTGGAAGACGCCGGACAGATGGAACATGCCCAGCTGAAGGAAGTGAATGAATGGTGGAACATGCTTCAGGAAGATTTCAAGCGGCTGAATCAGAATTATCAGGATTATCTGAGAGATTTTTATTCCGGAAAGGCAGACCGGCTGATGAAGTCGGTGGAATTTGTGCTGCACAAGGACAAATTTATCAGATATCTGAACGAATTTGTTCAGGAACTGCAGCGTCACTCCAGGAGGATCGAACAGCTGCTTCGAAAATCCCGGGAGCTGATGGAAACAGTTTTGCTGGAGCGTGTGGTACAGAGCGAGTTGGAGATCCCTCATGCAGCTATGGACTTCCGCCGGGGGGCGGAGCCGGGGATCCGGGAGAATGTCGCCGGAAAGTGGAACTCTCTGATCAATTGGTTCCTGGATTCCGAACAGCACGAGTGCGAGGCAAAACGGGTGCTGCGGATCACCAACGAGGTGATCCGAAATATCATCCAGAACGCGGCGCTGATCGTTCAGATGCAGAACTGGGGCATCAGCCGGAAGGAAGATTACCGGAAATTTCTCGAGCTGTTTCTGAAATGTGAGGATCTGGAGGAAGCCCATCGGCTCTCTGCTCATGTGTTTGGCGTTCAGCAGGTTCAGCATTTCAAGACCAACGCTCCCCGGGAATCGGATGCGATCAACGAAAGTGTTTATCAGGAGGAGCCGGCAGAATACCTGCTAAAGCCCCATACCAGGGCCTACCGGGAGAAGAAGGACCGGACAGGATTTACAGACAGGACGATGGAGAAGATGATCCAGAGAGAACGGTACCTCAGGCTTGCCGCACAGCAGAGAGAGATCGTGCTGAGATATATTAAGGATCAGAAAATCGTTTTCTCGGAGATCACAGATATCGTCACAGAGAGCACGAGAAATATTTTTCTGCAGTGGATTGCCCAGGCGAATATGAATTCCGAACAGAAAGGAAGAACCGAGTACGGGCAGGAATACCGCCTGATCCGCCGGAAGGGCAGCTGTGTCCTTCACTGCGAGGACGGAGATCTGACAATGCCTGCATACGTGATGGAGTTTCGATAAAGAGTATGAATGAAATAAGAACACTTATGGAAGAATTCTGGGTCAGCAGGGACGGTGACCGGGAAAAGTATTACAGGGTAAAGCGGGAGGTCCCGAAGTTTCAGAAATTTGTCCGGGAGCAGCTGGGTTGGAAACTGATCCACACGGAAAATCTCATCAAACTGGAAAAGATCCCGGCCCACGCCGAAAGCTTTATGGGAATCCAGGAGTTTTCGGAAATCAGGGATTACTGTATTTTGTGTGTGGTGCTGATGTTTCTGGAGGATAAGGAGGAGCAGGAGCGTTTTCTGCTGTCAGAATTGATCGATTATGTAGAAACTGCGCTGAAGGGGTATCTGCCGATCGACTGGACGTCTTTTACTCAGAGAAAATCGCTGGTGCGGGTGCTGCAGTATCTGGAACGGCTGCGGATCCTCCGGGTCCATGAGGGAAACAGCGAGGCATTCGGACAGGAAAGCGGGCGGGAGGTTCTCTATGAGAATACCGGTTATTCCCGCTATTTTGCCGTCAGCTTTGGGAGAGATATTTCGGACTGCGAATCGTGGCAGGATTTCGAGAAAGCCGAATTTGAAGAATTCTCCGAGGACCGTGGGACCAGGAGAATCAACCGAGTGTACCGGCAGCTGGCTGTCTGCCCGGCGCTTTACTGGGAAAACTCCGACGATCCGGACGCTTATTATCTGAAAAACCAACGTCAGTGGGTCGGGAAATATCTCGGGGAAAATCTGGGCGGAAGACTGGATATCCATAAAAATGCCGCGTTCTGGATGCTCGAGGACAGCGAGGTGTTCGGGACGGTCCATCCCAGGGATGCGATGCTTCCGGAGGCCGTGCTTCTGATCTGCGCCAGACTGCAGGAAATGATCCGGGAAGGCGGACTCGTCCAGGGAGAGGACGGCTGTCTGCGGATGGGCCGGGAAGAGTTCTACCGCCTGATTCTGGACCTTCGGATTCGATGGAAGAGCGCGTGGAGCAAGGAGTTCCGGGAGATGGATGAGGAGAGACTTCTGGAACGGATGCTGCAATATATGAAAAACTGGATGATGCTGAGAGAAGAGGCGGACCAGGTGGTCTTGCTGCCGGCGGTCGGAAAGATGAAAGGGTATTATCCCAAAGATTTTACGGGAGGAGATAAAGAATGAACAGACGATGGAAGATGAACCGTATCGGGTTTGTAAATTTCTGGCTTTATGACGAAGAGGAATTTCAGTTTGAAAACGGAAGACTGCTTCTGCGCGGCCAGAATGGTTCGGGAAAGTCGATCACTACCCAGAGTTTTATTCCGTTCATTCTGGACGGAGACAGGACGCCGAGCCGCCTGGACCCTTTCGGATCCAGCGACCGGAGAATGGAATATTACTTTCTCGGTGAAGAAGGCAAGGAGGAGTCTACCGGTTACCTGTATCTCGAGTTTAAGAAAGAAGGGGAAGAATCTTACCGGACCATAGGGATCGGACAGCGGGCGAAACGGGGCAGACCGATGGATTTCTGGGGATTTCTTATTCTGGACGGCCGGAGGATCGGATGTGATCTTTGGCTGTACCGTGAGACGGGAAGTGTGAAGATCCCCTATGATAAGAGAGATATGAGACAGGCGCTGGGGGAGGAAAATCTCTTTACAGACAGTCCCGGCGAGTATAAGAAACTGGTGAACCAGTACATTTTCGGATTCCGCAAGCTGGAACAGTATGAACAGTTTATCCGCCTGCTGGTTAAGGTGCGTGCGCCAAAGCTTTCCAAGGAATTCCGTCCGTCCAAGGTTTACGATATCCTGAATGATTCGCTTCAGACACTGACGGACGAGGATCTCCGGGTGATGGTCGATGCGATGGAAAAGATGGATGAGATCCAGGAGAGTCTGGAGACACTGGAGAGAGCCTTTGAAGATGTGAAGATCATCCGGACGGAATATACCCGGTATAACCAGTATATGCTTGCCAAAAAAGCGCAGGCATATCTGGACAAAAGAAGAGACGTAAGAGCGGCCAGGACTCAGCTGGAGCAGCTGACGGCCAGAAAGCAGGAGCTTGATACAACCATCCGGGAAAACCGGCAGAGACTTGCCGGGCAGGATGGAAGGGAAAAGCTGCTGCTCGCCGAACGGGAAGGCCTTCTGGATACGGATATGGAAGATGTGGACCGCAAGCTGACAGAAGCGCGCCGGAAATTTCAGGAACTTCAGGAGCGGGAAAAGGAATGGGAGCAGAGAGCCAACGATTATAACAGTCAGATTTTTCTTCACGAGCAAAAGCTGAAGGCTCTTCAGGATGAACTGGCCGGCCGCCGGGAGGATCTGCAGGAGCAGAAGGAGGAGTTGGCGGATCAGCAGGAGATCCTGCTCTGGGAGGAACATGGGAATGCTGTGCGTCTTCTGGAACAGGAACAGACCGGGGAGACAGGCAGGATTGCGGAAAGCCTGGCAGAGTATGGGAAACAGCTGAACGAATGCCGGAAGGTCATTCGCCTTTACGGGGAAGCCATGCGCCAGTATGATGAAGCCGCCAGCCGACTGGAAGAGCTTGTCCGGAGGAGGACAGAACTGGAAAAGATCCGGGAAGAGTCGCTGGAACAGTTGGAGTACTGCCGTGAGGACTGGATCGATGCGGTCTATGAGATGGAAAAGAAAGCGGCTGTGTGGCGTCCCGAGCGTTTCGTGCTGCAGGAAGCCGAAAAGAAAGTGGAGGAATATCAGTCTCTCTCCGACGCCGGTGAAATCCAGGAGCTTCTGCGTCAGGATTATGAGCGCCAGAGACAGGAGCTTCTGGACAGGCGCAGGGAAACTCAGTACCAGTACGGGGAAAAAGCGGAACAGCTGAATCAGCTTACCGAAGAACTTTCGCAGGTAAAGCGTCAGGAGGAGCTGGAGCCGGAGCGGGACGAACAGACAAAACGTACCAGGGAGGCGCTGCGTGCGGCCGGCATTCAGGCGATTCCTTTCTATAAGACCGTGGAGTTTTCCCCGCAGCTCGGGGAGAGCGACTGCGCCAGATTGGAAGCACAGCTTCAGCGTATGGGACTGCTCGATGCACTGGTAGCAGCGCGGGAAGATTTTCCGAGGATCCGGAAAGAATGCCCGGAATTCCTGGACAGTCTGATCCTGACGGAACAGGAGGGAGGCGCACCGTTTCCATGGCTGACCGTCAATGAGGAACTGCCGGACGGTATTCGCAGAGAAGTTTCGCGGATCCTGAACAGTATTGACCTGAAAATGACTGTTGACGGGGACGGAAAAACAGCAGATCATGCGGACGGATCAGAGAAAGGTTTTCCATTCGGAGTTACCGTCAGTCAGGATGGAAGTTTCCGCCAGGGCGTCCTTGTCGGAAAAGCGTCGAAGGACGGCGAGGCAGAGTTTGTCGGACAGCTGGCGAGACGGAGAAAGAAGGAAAGGCAGATCCGCCGCCTGGAAGAATTGATCCGGGAGACGGAGGATATTCTGCGGCGTCTGGAGGAAGAACTTGGCCGTCTGGATACGGAATTGAAAACGTTGGAGCAGGAATACCGTGGAATCCCGGACTTCTCCGCACTCAACGAAGCGCTGCAGGACCTTCAGAAATGCAGCCTTGAACTGGAACTTGCGGAGCGGAATGCGGCGGAACAGGAGAAAAAAGAGCGGGAAGCGGCACAGCGAAAAGATACCTGCTATCAGCAGATGCTCCGGCAGTGCCGGCCGTTTCCTTACGGAAGAACGGAAGAGGAGTATGAAGAAGCGGCGGACGCACTGGAAGAATACGGGAGAATCTGGCAGAATTGCCGGGAACTGCTGGCGCAGATCGATCGGAACCGAGAGAGCATCGCGGATCAGGAAGACCGGATCGGCCGGGAAGAAGAAAACCTGGATCATGCTTCGACGGAAAAGCAAAGATGTACCGTGGAAAAAGGAGGATGCGAAGTTCAGATCCGGCAGTATGAAGAGTATCTGAACCGCCCGGAGATCCGGGAGCGGGCCATTCGGCTGGAACAGCTGAACAGGGAACTGGCCGGAATCCGGGAAGATTGTGAGCAGCTGCGGATCGAGACAGCGAAGCTGAGTGACCGAGTGGAACTTCTGGAAAAAGAGGAGCCGGACCGAAAAGAAGCCCTTGTACAGATGATCGGAGAGGAGACGGTCCTTCGCCGCTGTTTTGAGGAGGAACTCTCCCTGAAACTGCTGATGAGCCGGGAATCCGATACTCTGGAAGTCTGTGCGGAAAAAGCGGTGAAACTCCTGCGGGACAGTGACAAAAACCGTGAGGCGTCCGAACTGCTCCAGTCGCTGTTTCAGGTATTTCAGAGGCACAACGGAAGCCTTGCCAGTTATGGAACGGCGCTGGAAGAGTGCTTTGGAACGGCTCAGGGAGAACCGGAGGACAGCGCGGAAAAATTATCTGTCAGTGTCCTGCGGAAAAGAGTGCTGGTGGTGTCTGTCTGGAACGGAAAGAAAGTTTATCTGGAAGAGTTTTATCAGATTCTGAAAAATGCCATTGACGAGACGCGTCTCCTGATCCAGGAAAAAGACCGGGAACTGTTTGAAGACATCCTTTCCCAGACCATCAGCCAGCAGCTGACAGACAGGATCGCAGAGAGCCGGAAGTGGGTCGCGGATATGTCGAAGCTGATGCGTGAGATGGATACTTCCATGGGACTGAGTTTTTCTCTGGAGTGGAAGCCGAAGAAGGCGCAGAACGATGCGGAACTCGATGTGGTGGAGCTGGAACAAATCCTTCTGCGCGACCGGGAACTGCTGACCGGGGAGGATATTGAGAAGGCAGCGTCTCATTTCCGCAGTAAGATCCGGACAGAGAAAATGATGCTGCAGGAAAACGGCGGGGTGATCAATTATATGGATCTGGTGCGGGACGCCATGGACTACCGGGGATGGTTCGATTTCCAGATGTATTACCGGCGCGGAGAGGAACCGCGGAAACCGCTGACCAATGCCGCCTTTAACAGATTCAGCGGCGGTGAGAAAGCAATGGCAATGTATGTACCGCTTTTCGCAGCGGTCAATGCACAGTACAAAAAAGCAGAGCGGAGCGATCATCCGCGCATCATTGCGCTGGACGAGGCGTTTGCCGGCGTGGACGATAAGAACATCAGCAGCATGTTTGAACTTGTGCATAAGTTGGACTTTGATTATATCATGAACTCTCAGGCACTGTGGGGATGTTATGATACGGTGGATGGTCTGCGGATCGCAGAGCTGCAGCGGCCGATGAATTCGCAGATCGTGACGGTGATCCGGTATACATGGAACGGACATGAGCGGATCCTGGACGAGCAGTAGTGCGTCAGAAACAATAAAGGAAATCGGAAGAGGTGAAAACATTGGATTGCGCGGAATATTTTCGCAGTCAGGAAGGATATCGCCGTTGTTTTGAGGAATTGTTAAAGAAATGGAAATCCTACGGCCGTCCGGCGGGCATGATCGTTCTCGAGCATACCTCGGAGGAAGAGCGGCGGCTTCTGGGAGGAATTCTTGGAAAATCCTTTTATGAGAGCAGGATCCGGTTTTCCTTTGCGGATTTTGAGAAAGGGCTTCAGAAGACCCGTTTTGCCCCGGTGGATATGAGAGAGCTCCTGGAAAATTACTTTGGAATGGAACTTTCCACCAATCAGGAACAGAAAAGAAAAAAGCAGAAGGACAGAGAATGCTTTTTCCGGGAGTTATATGAACTTTTTACTGCCGAAACAGAGACATTCTCCGGCGCATCGGAAGCGACGTCCGGCGGAGATGGATCACCTCCTGACGAAAAGGAAGGCAGAGAAGAACCGGAAGCGGCCTTCTGGGTCCGGCAGATGGCCGGAAAAAAGTTATACGGATATCATCTGCTCTCCCGTGAATTTCATAGGGATCCGCAGGCAGCCAGGTCCCTGGCGCTCAGCGTCGGCACAGCGGTGTCGGAACTTTCAGCTGCAAAAGCCCGGAAGAAAGAAAATACAGTACTGGCGGTTTTTGCCGCCCGGATTTCCGGAAATCCCCATTATTTTGACTGGGGAACCACGGCGGGCCAGCTTCTGACAGACGCCCTTTGCTGTATCATGGAAAGGGATCTTCCGGAAAATACACATCAGTGGAAGGAATTGCTGCTCGAGGCGGGCATCGCGCCGGACTATGTCTCAAGCATGGTACACATCTACGGCGTCAGCCTGGAGACCGCAGAAGGTCCGCATCCGGCATACGAGGCATTCCGTGAGCGCCGGGAACCCTGTGTGGTCACGCTGGAAAATCTCAGAGACATCGTCAAAGCGCATGCATCCGGGAAAAAGGTTTTTGTGGTGGAAAACGAGATGGTCTTCAGCTTCCTGACAGAGCAGATCCGCGCAGAGGAAGAGTGTCGGGATGCCGCAGTCCTCTGTACGTCCGGCCAGCTTCGGACAGCGGCGCTGAAATTACTGGAACTGCTGGCGGACGGCGGATATCAGATCTGCTACAGCGGAGATATGGATCCGGAGGGAATTGATATCGCCGATCGGCTGTGGAAGCGTTTCGGTGATCGTGTAGAGATCTGGAGAATGTCGCCGGAAGATTATGAACAGGGGATTTCCGGCGAGGTTCTGAAAGACACACGCATGTCACGGATGGACCGGGTGGAACAGCCGATATTAAGAGAAACGGTCCGCTGTGTCCGTCGGGAGCGGCGGGCGGCATATCAGGAGAATATTCTTGAAAAACTGCTTGTGGATCTGCGTTAACGTTCTACGACGACGGTCAGCAGACAGAGATCTTCGCTTCCCGTATTAATAATACTGTGTTCGGAACCTTTCGGACAGATATGGCAGCAGCCTGCGGTCAGCAGTTCAACGGTTCCGTCACAGATTGCCTTTCCGCTCCCGGAAAGTATATAATTGATATCATCACTGGTGTCATGTCTGTGGGTTCCGATGGATCCGCCGGGATGGATCCGGTAGGGAATGTTTTTTCCACCGACTAAGCGGTCACGAGCTGGCCGAACGGTTATCGAAGATACCGACCTGTATAGCTTTGGGCCGTATTTTTTATGACTTCCGGCGTTCCGGCAGCGACAATGGTACCGCCGTCAGAACCGCCGCCCGGTCCCATATCGATCAGATAATCGGCATTTCGGATTACATCCAGGTCATGTTCAATGACGATCACGGTGGCGCCATGTTCGATCAATGTCTGGAAGACGCCGAGCAATGTCTGTACATCCAGGGGATGAAGACCGATGGTCGGCTCATCGAAAATGAAGACAGAGTCTGACTGAGCCTTTCCCATCTCGCTTGCCAGTTTCAGCCGCTGAGCCTCTCCGCCGGAAAGACTGGGGGTTTCCTCGCCCAGAGTCAGATAACCCAGGCCGAGATCCTGAAGCACTTTCAGCCGCTGCGGAACTGTCTTCATGCTTTCACAGGCCTTCAGCGCGGTATTCACATCCATGCTCATGTAATCCGGAAGGGAATATGCGCTGCCTTCCGGCGTTGTATACCGGATCTTCCCGGCTTCCTTGCCATATCTGGATCCTCTGCATTCCGGGCAGGGAATTTCCACATCAGGAAGAAACTGGACATCGAGACTGATCACGCCGGTTCCGTCACAGACGGGGCAGCGCAGCCGGCCGGTATTATAGGAAAAATCTCCGGCTTTGTATCCTGCCTGCTTTGCGTCCGGCGTTTTCGCAAATATCTTCCGGAGCTCATCGTGTACATTGGCATAAGTGGCGACTGTTGAGCGGACATTGATGCCGATCGGCGTGGCGTCGATCAGTTTCACCTGCCGGATTCCGCCGGTTTCTACCGAGCGGATATGTTCCGGAAGTTTTGTCTGGCGGAGTACGGATTCCAGTGCAGGGACAAGACTTTCGAGAATCAGAGTCGTCTTTCCGGATCCTGAGACGCCTGTGACAACGGTCAGACGTCCTTTGGGGATTCTGACATCCAGTGGCTTTACCGTATGGATTGCAGAGGTGGAAAGGTGGATTTCACCTTCTGAAAACATTTCACCCGCGGATGCCTGTCTGCGCATATGGATTTTGGCGCTGCCCAACAGGAAGGGGCCGATACAGGATGCCGGATTTTCGGAAACATCTGGGACCGTGCCCTCGGCAATCACAAGACCGCCGTCTGCTCCTGCGCCGGGCCCCATTTCAACGATCCAGTCGGCGGTGGAAAGAATCTGTGTATCATGATCGACGAGCACAACAGAATTTCCGTCCGCTACCAGATCGTTCATGACGCCGACCAGACCGTCGATGTTGGAAGGATGCAGCCCGATGGAGGGCTCATCCAGTACGTAGAGGACGCCGGTGGTCCGGTTCCGCACGGCACGGGCAAGCTGCATTCGCTGGCGTTCACCGGTGGAGAGCGTAGAAGAAGCCCGGTCCAGTGAGAGGTAGCCGAGTCCCAGTTCCATCAGTCGCCTTGCCACAGTCTGAAAAGATTCACAGATACTTTCCGCCATCGGACGCATTTCCTCCGGAAGCGATGACGGAACACCCGCGACCCACCGGGTGAGATCCGATAATGTCATCTGGCAGGCTTCATCCAGTCCGATTCCACGGAGTTTTGGCATTCTTGCTTCCGCGGACAGCCGCGTTCCGTGACAGTCCGGGCAGACGTCCTGCTTCAGAAACTTTTCCACCCGTTTCATACCCTTCTCGTCTTTGACTTTCGCCAGAGCATTTTCCACTGTATAGATTGCATTAAAATAGGTAAAATCAAGTTCACTGGCCTGATTGGAATTTTTAGCTTTATAAAGAATATGTTTTTTCTCTGCCGGCCCATGGTAGACAATGTCTTTCTCTTTTTCTGATAGATCACGGAACGGGACATCTGTACGGACACCCATTGCCCGGCAAACGTCTGTCATCAGTGACCACATCAGGGAATTCCACGGCGCGACTGCGCCTTCGTCGATCGTAAGAGAGTCGTCAGGCACAAGCGTGGACGGATCCACGGTGCGAACCACACCGGTTCCCCCGCAGGTTCTGCAGGCACCCTGACTGTTGAAAGCAAGTTCTTCTGCAGACGGAGCATAAAATCTGGCGCCGCATTCCGGGCAGACCAGTTCTTGCCCCGCAGCGACTGCCAGCGTGGGCGGAAGCGAATGGCCGTTGGGGCACCTGTGGCTTGCCAGCCGCGAGAACATCAGACGAAGACTGTTCAGAAGTTCCGTTCCGGTACCGAAGGTACTGCGGATGCCCGGAACCCCCGGCCGCTGGTGCAGTGCCAGAGCTGCCGGCACATAGAGAACCTCATCGACGGGCGCTTTGGCGGCCTGCGTCATGCGCCGGCGCGTGTAAGTCGACAGGGCGTCCAGATACCGTCGGGAACCTTCCGCGTACAGAACCCCCAGCGCCAGCGAAGATTTTCCCGATCCGGAGACACCGGCGATGCCGACGACTTTGTTGAGCGGGATGTCTACATCAATGTTTTTCAGATTGTGGACACGGGCGCCGCGGATTTTTATGTGAGAGATCATGGGTTAGGCCTCCTTTTTTTGATTTGGACCTCTGTGTAGGAGGTGCAGTAATAATGTACAAAATAGCATACTTTTTTATATTCTAACTCTGTTATTGTAAAAAGGCAATTAGTGGGCATTTAAGTATTTTTTTTGTGGAAAATAAAAAGTTTTTTCATGGATTGTCTTTGAATAGAAGGTGCAAATCACGGGTATTTCATATGAACTTTACATTCGCACTGAACAAAGAGACAAAAATGTTCGCTTCCTTGAAAGGATAGTGTATAATAAATGAAAGAAAAATCAGGTGAAGATGTTTGTGTCCATTCATATAGCAACATTACAGGCCTTGTTTGAATCCCCCAAAACAACAGAAAGGGATTTTTTATATGACCAGAAAAGAAATTTTCCAGTGGGTAAAAGAACAATATGGTACAGAACCCGACTATCCCTGGAAGGATCAGAATGCTGTTTTGCGCCACTGTGAGAATAAGAAATGGTATGGACTGATCATGAAAGTCCGAAGCGACCGGTTGGGGCTGCAAGGAGAAGACATGATCGATATTCTCAATGTGAAATCTGATCCGATGCTGGTTGGCGTGCTGAGAACACAGCCGGGATTTCTGCCGGCCTACCACATGAATAAAGACCAGTGGATCACTGTTTGCTTAGACGGGAGCGTGTCGGAACAGGAGATAAAAAATCTGATTGATGTGAGTTTTCATCTGACGAAGTCAAAAAACAGACAGCAGAATCGTACAAATGCATGCGCAGATTCCGATCAGAAATTTTGTTGAAAATGCCCTTTGAAAAGAATTCAAAATCTTCTTATAATAAACTTATATACAACGTGTGGCTTTATGCGTAATTCCGGTTGCGTATGGCCGCGCGTTATTTTTCTGAAAGGAAGGTAAAAAAGTATGAAACGGATCAAAGCAGCGTGTATTTGCCAGACTCTTCACTTTATGCTGAAAGAGGACGTAGAACACAGCGAGGCAGTAAACCTGGTAAAGCGGGAAGTGGAGCAGTATAAAAGAGGACTGGATAATAAACATACCCAGTATAAAATCGTGGAAGAAACGGATCAGCCGGATGGATCTATAATGATTAAGATTGTCAAGCAGTATAATACAAGTCCTGTCGGTGATTATCTGGACTGATTTATAAATAGTTCATCCATCTGTGTATTCACTGCACAGATGGATGAAAAGGCAGAATCCATGGGCAGCAGGTCTGTCGCGAAGTGATTTTTAAGGACTTGACTGTGCGATTTTTCAGCCAGCTGAATGATTGCGCGGGCACTTGAGGATATAAGTTTCAAATAGGATGAAAGGGCGTTCCGAAAGTCGGAGTCTGCCCGATGTTGCCAGATACAGAAAACATCTCAGATGTGGACGGTATCTGCGGCACCGGCTAAACACTGACAGGCGGGACGCCCTTTATGTGCGATACACCCGACAAGCGTCTGCCTGTGCTGGCACAGGCAGACATTTGTCGGGTAACGGGCAGCGAACAGCATACGCTCGTTTCGCACATTAAGATTCCGGCCGCATTGCCTCTGTTCCCGGCGGATTGTATCGGATCACGGTCAGCGGTTCGGATCCTTTTAACCGAAATGTGAAACTTTCCATTCCTGCCGGCAGGAAAAACTGCTGCATTTCCCAGACAGGAACCATACCGCCCGGATATTCAAGGGCTCCCTCTTTGTTCAGTACAAGCACGATCGAAAACGTGTGAATATTAGTATTGCGCTGCAGGTTTTCTCCCCGTGTTTACAATACCATGTTTCAAAAATCTGCTTGCGCTGGTATAATCAAAGAAATAGCTGATTATGCGTTAAAAAGCGACGCCGCAATGGTTCGTTGCGGCAGTTCCTGCTTGTGTTGGTAGAAATAAAACGCCTTATTTGCTATGATTTTTTCAAAATCAAGTAGCAGGAGGAAACGGCACTATGACCCTCGGAGAGAAAATACAAAAATTAAGAAAGCAGCGAGGACTTTCACAAGAGGCACTCGCTGAAAAGGTAACAGTTACACGACAGACGATTTCAAAATGGGAATTGGGACAATCGACCCCTGATTTGAATTTTATAGCCCAGCTTAGCGACATTTTCAATGTGTCCTCTGATTATCTTATTAAAGATGAGATGACCGAACCGGACGAGTTACCTTATAAGAAGCGTAGTTATCGTTTATCGGAAAGAGGCAAGCGCATTATTTTAATAATCGTTTCTGCGGCAGCATTGATTGCTGGCTGCGTATGCCTGATTTGTGACTACTTTACTTCGGACAGATTATCATGGTCATTGATTGCCGCTGTTTCAATCATAGCTGCATGGCTTATGATACTTCCAAGCCTGATTTCCAGAACAAAGATTGTTTTGAAAACCTTAATTGTAGTCAGTGCCATCCCTATTCCACTACTGGCAATATTGTCCTTGCTATTGAATAAGTCAATTATATTTACATTGGGCATTTGCATAACGCTGATTGCGATTGCTGCAATCTGGATAATATATGGAATTTTCCGAAAATGCAGGAAAAATTTGTGGCGGGCATTTGGCTTTGCCCTGCTGGTTTTGATACCAGTACCGATTGCGATTACCCATATTTCAGCTTACTGTTTGCCACAAGTCCAGTATGATTTTACGTCTGACGTATTCAATAGCGGGATCACCCTTGCGCTTTCTCTTGTGTGCTTTGGGGTAGATTATTTGCTTTACCATAGGAAAGGGGATGTAACAGGCAAAAAATGAAAACAGTTCTTTTACACGGATTGGGACAAACAGCACAAGACTGGAAAGAGGTAATCTGTCAACTATCAACTTCCCATGTTGAGTGCCCGGAGCTTTTTGCTTCAACAGGAAATGAAATATCCTATACCCGGATTTTGGCTGAACTGGAACGGCAGTATTCTAATGAAACAGAGTCGCTTCGTATCTGTGGCCTCTCGTTAGGGGCGCTGCTTGCCCTCGATTTCGTTATTCGTCATGGGGATAAAGTTGCTTCGCTGGTTTTAATCGGCGCACAATACAAAGTACCAACATTACTGATAGATTTTCAAAATATCTTGTTCCGCTGTATGCCCGGTAAAAATTTTGTCAACATGGGGCTATCAAAAAGTGATACGATTAAGCTGTCCCATTCGATGCGGTCATTGGATTTTACTTCGCAATTAAAAGGGATTACTTGTCCTGTCACTATTGTGTGCGGTGAAAAAGATAGCGCCAATCTAAAAGCATCGAAAAAGCTAAATGAGTTACTTCCCCAAGCAACTTTGCAAATTGTCCCCGGTGCAGGCCATGAAATTAACAAAGATGCGCCAGAGGCGATTGCTGCCATACTTAATAGGTAATTAGCATTTTAGGCAACTGAACAATTTACCGCCCACCGGCGGCACCACCGAGCAGGAAATCTTGAAAAAGGTTCCCCGCTCTTTTTATGCCCGGACATCGGGAGAAAGGAGGACACTACTTGCCATGCCCGCACTTTGATGTAAAAATCATCCAGCGCAGCAAGCGCCAGTCAGCCGTTGCGTCTGCCGCCTACCAGAGCGGGAAACGGCTGTTTTCCGAATACGACCAGAAACAGAAATACTATTCCTATCAAAGCGAAATCGTCCACACCGAAATCGTGTTGTTGCCCCACGCTCACATCTTTCTTACCATGCGGGCAATGGACAAAATCGGCAAATGGCTCCCCAAGAGCCGGAAGGTTTACGACCTTGACGAGAACGGCGAGCGTATCCGGCTTGCGTCCGGCAGATGGAAAAGCCACAAGGAGGACACCGTGGACTGGAACGACTGGGTGAAGCGGATCGCCTCCCAGCTTTGGCATGCCCGATCCCAGCTGTCGTTCAGGCGGGAGAGATCCCCGTATTTTCCTGAAGCCAGTTGCGAAACAGTTTCAACGTATATCGGTCAAAGCTTGTGAACTGTGTCTCATTCCATCGATTGTATCCCTTCAGCGATGGAAAATCCCGGTATTCTCTGGCGATTTCCCGATACTGGCGGCAGATCAGATCTTTCCCCCTGGGCTGATTGAAGCTCAGGTAGCCGTATCCCAGGCCGCCCTCGTCATAATTGCCTTTACAGTCCATACAGAAGTGTCCTCCTCCATGCGGAAATCCGGCGCATACTCAAGCGCGGTGATTTGCCCGGCCAATTCCATAATCACTTGCATTCTGATTTCCTTTGCATCTTCAAGCAGGCAGCGGCCTGTCTGATAGGGGTAGTGATCGCTTTGCGGTTCCCACCAGTAAACCGCCGGCCAACGAATTTCCGAGTCCGTTTTCCGTAAACGATAATGGTTCAGCCGGCGGAACTGTTACGAGAATAATGATCGTTCTGCAGAAAGGCTGGCCGGGTCTGCCGCTTTGTGGTATACTGAAAAAAATTTCCGCCGTTCGTGGAGAAGAATGGCGGCGGGGAAAGGACGATAATCCAATGAAGATTGTTTTTTTAGATGCGAAAACCCTTGGAAATGATCTGGACGATACGCCGTTCAGACAACTGGGAACTGTCGTGAAATATCCGTTTTCCGCGCCGGAAGAAATTTCAGACCGGGCGGCAGATGCGGATGTGCTGGTGATCAACAAAGTCTCGATCAACCGGGAAACGCTGCCGTCTGTCGGAAAAGTGAAGCTGATTTGTGTCACGGCTACCGGAACGAATATCCTGGACAAGGAATATCTTGCGGAGCACAAGATCCAGTGGCGCAATGTCGCCGGTTACTCTACAGAATCGGTGGCGCAGCACACATTTGCCATGCTGTTCTATCTTCTGGAGCACCTGCGCGGCTATGATGATTATGTCAGAGACGGCCGTTATGTCAATGACCGGGCATTTACTCATTTTTCCCAGACATTCCATGAATTGAACGGTTCCACCTGGGGAATCCTCGGTCTTGGCGCGATTGGGCGAAGAGTTGCCGGTATCGCGGAAGCGTTCGGCGCAAAGGTGATCTATGCCTCTGCTTCCGGTGCTCCGGCGCAGGAAGGATATACGCAGGTGGATGTCGATACGCTCCTCTGCCGCTCGGATATCCTTTCTATTCATGCTCCGCTGAATCAATATACTGAGGGATTGATGAATGCAGAGGCGTTCCGCAAAATGAAAACAGAAGCGATCCTTCTGAATCTCGGACGCGGCCGTATTCTCTGCGAGGCGGACCTGGCGGACGCATTGAATGCCGGGGAAATCCAGGCGGCTGGTCTGGATGTTCTCGCCGAGGAGCCGATGGCGGAGAACAGTCCGCTTCTTTCCGTGAGGGATAAGAGCAGACTGCTCATCACTCCGCACATCGCCTGGGCAGCAGTGGAATCCAGACAGCGCCTGATGCAGATCGTTGCCGGACAGATCCGGGAGTTTTTCCGGATCTCCTAGGGGATTTCCCCGGAGGTTCCTCCTGATATGCCGCCGGACAGATCCCGGTGTCAGAATGTGATCACTTCCGGGTCGTGGGTAAAGGAATTGATCGTTGCTGTTGCGTTCCGGAAATAGAAGACCTGTGTATTTCCGTCATCGGCCGCGTACATTTTCTGCAGGCTGGGATAAGCGTCCAGCATAGACTGCCGCGCTTCGACCCGGTCGTCCTCGATTAGTTCTCCGGCGACCCGGATCCATTCTCCCTTTTTAAATGCGCAGATTTCTGCTTTCGGGTTTGCCATCAGCTGTTTCGATACATCCTTGACTTTTCCGGTCTGGATATACAGTTTTCCCTCAAAAATATGTACGGTGCCGAACGGGCGGACTCTCGGCTGATCGCCTTCCACGGTGGCGAGATAATAGACGCCGGCTTCTTTTAAAAATTCTGCAACTCGTTCCATTTGTGTTCCTCCTTGTTCTGTAGTTTGATGTTATATAAAGATGTCGGGGTCAATAGGTATTTTGATCCCAATAATGCGGTGGATTGCTCTGCATTTCCTGCTCACGCAATCCTGAAAACATGAGAAATGTTACATAACTTGACCTGTAAACCCAGGTATCATATAAAAAGTATATCGCAGAAAAAAACCTTTTACAAGTTTATTCGGACCATCGCGGGACGACGACAAAATTCTTTACCGCGTATCGGAAAGAAGGTATAATGGTATCGCAAAAGAAGATAAAATCGGAGGAAAGAAAGTGGAGAAGCAAGATAACCGCGAAGCGCTGGATGTAGCATCCCTGGCAGGGGATATCCTGCTGGCCAGCGGGGCGGAGATATTCCGCGTGGAGGAGACAATATTCCGTATTGCAAGGGCCTACGGTGTGGAATCCAGCGACGCCTTTGTGCTGAGCAGCGGGATTTTTCTGACTGCCGGAAGTGAAAAAGAAGAAGATTTCGCGAGGGTCCGTCATATTCCGCTGAGTGCCGCCCGGCTGGACAGAGTGACGGCGGTGAACCAGCTTTCCCGGGAGATCGTGGAGGGAATGCACACGCCGGCGGAGGCCAGGGAGCGGCTTCTGGAGATCCGGAATATGCCGCCGAAACCCAGGTCCCATCAGGTGCTGGCTTCAGGTATAGGAAGCGCCTGCTTCTGCTTCTTGTTTGGCGGAGATCCGGTAGACAGCCTTGCGGCGTTTGCGGCGGGGATCGTTCTGTACCTGTATCTTCTGTATCTGGTACGGGGACGATTGTCCAAGATTGCCGCGAATCTGTCCGGCGGCGCGTTGGTGACGCTGTTTGGGATCCTGTTGTACCAGTGTGGGATCGGCCATCATCTGGGAGAGATGATCATCGGTTCTATTATTCCGCTGGTGCCCGGCGTCGCGTTCACGACGGCGATCCGGGATATCGCCGATGAAGATTATATAGCGGGAGCTGTGAGGATGCTGGATGCGCTGCTGGTGACATTCTGTATTGCGATGGGCGTCGGTCTGGTGATCATGGCATGGCATCATTTTGCGGGAGGGACATTGCTGTGACGATAAGAATACTGTGGGAGTTTTTTGCGGCATGCATCGGCACGATTGCGTTTGCACTGCTCTTTCAGGTGCCGAAAAAATATTATGGACTGTGCGGAGTGATCGGCGGTGTCGGATGGGTCTGTTATGAGGGCTTTCTGCTGTGGTGTTCCGCGCCGATCGCTACCTTTTTCGCCAATGTCGTCGTGGTGTTCCTGTCACGGCTGTTTGCGGTGAAAAAGCGATGTCCAGTCACGGTTTTTCTGATCTCCGGAATTTTTCCATTGGTGCCGGGAGCAGGGATTTACTGGACGGCTTATTACATTGTGACCAATGAACTGGATCAGGCGGGACAGAGAGGGTTTCTGACGCTGAAGGTGGCGGTGGCGATTGTCTTGAGCATCCTCCTCGTGTTTGAATTTCCCCAGGGATTGTTCCGGAAACTTTCAGAAAGGAAAAGAATATGAAACTATATATTGCACGTCACGGAGAAACGACATGGAATGCACAGAATAAAGTGTCCGGAAGGACAGATGTGCCGCTGACAGAGAAGGGAATGGAGCAGGCGCGCCGCCTGGCGGAGCGGATGAGCGGACTTCCGATCGATGTGATTTTCGCGTCGCCGCTGCAGAGAGCCCGTCATACGGCGGAATGTATTGCTGAAAAGCTGGGGCTTCCGGTTCTGACGGAAGAACGGCTGATCGAGCAGGATTACGGGATTTATGAAGGCGTCGACTGCCGGACCCAGGCATTTTTAAATAACAAGCGCCAGTTTGCGTTCCGCTATCCGCAGGGGGAAAGTATGATGCAGGTGGCGGCCCGTACCTATGGACTGATCGAGGAACTTCGGCGGAAATACAGCGGGAAAAATGTACTTCTGGTGTGCCATGGTGGGGTGATCCGGGTCATGAAGACATACTTTACGGATATGAACAATGAAGAGTTCTTTCATTATAGTATGGACAACTGTGGTTATCTGGAATATGAACTGGAGGATCTGCCAAAGAGCGTTCAGCCGGAGACGGATCAAGACATAGCAGAGGGAAAATCAGAGAAGAAGCTGAGCGTGGCGGAATCGTCTGAAACAGTGAAGGAAAAGAGAAACCCGGAAGATAAGCTTTTCGATACAGAGACTTCTGTCCAGATGCTGAAGGATGCGGTAGCAGAATTCAACGAGGAGAGAGGCTGGACCGGACTGAACGCGGCAAATCTGGCGATGAGTATTAATATCGAAGCGTCGGAACTTCTGGAGATTTTTCAGTGGTGTGATCCCGGGGAAGCCGACGAGAAGGCGAGAGTTACAGAACGGGAACATTTCCTGGAGGAGTTGGCAGACGTGATGATTTATTGTATCGGAATGGCGAACTTTTATGATGTGGATCTCGCAGACTGCATCCGGGAGAAAATGGGGAAAAATGCATTAAAATACCCGGTACAGATGGAGGGTGAAAAACAGAAGGGGAAAGAGAAGATAAAGAAGGAGGACACATATGCCGGCGATCCTTGGAATTGACATAGGAACTTCCAGCACGAAAGTCATGCTGCTGGATCCGCAGACAGGAGAACAGTGGGTTCAGGCGCAGGCCTACGATGTCTCCACACCCCGGATCGGTTATGCGGAGCAGGATCCGGATCTGTGGTGGCAGGCGGTGCTGAGTTGCCTGGCACGGCTGAGGGAACAGAAGGGAGAACTGTATCGGCAGATCGCGTGCATCGGACTGTCCGGGCAGATGCACGGACTTGTGATGACAGACGCGGCCGGTGTGCCGGTGCGGCCGGCAATCCTGTGGAATGACCAGCGCTCCGGCGAGGAATGTGAGTTCCTGCGGGAACAACTCTCGGAAAAACAGCAGAGAGAAGTCCTCAGAAACCGGATATTCCCGGGGTTTGCACTTCCCTCTCTGCTCTGGGTACGGCGTCATGAGCCGGAGGTCTTTGCCCGAGCGAGATGGGTGATGCAGCCGAAGGATTATGTGAGAAGCCGTCTGACAGGCTGTGTCGGCGCTGAGGTTTCCGATGCATCGGCGACCCTGATGTTCGACATAGAAAAGAGGGACTGGGCCTGGGAAGTGCTGGAGGAATGCGGGTTCCCGCGCAAGTTCTTTCCACGATGCCATGAATCCGGTGAAATTCAGGGGACAGTCAGTAAAGAGTGTGCGGCGCTGACCGGACTTCCGGAGCAGGTGAAGGTACTTTTCGGAATGGGGGACCAGCAGGCACAGAGTATCGGAAACGGAGTCTTTCGGGAAGGAACGTTTATCTGCAACATCGGAACCGGCGGACAGATTTCCTCGTTTTCTCAGAAACCGGTTTCGGACCGGCAGCTGCGTACGCAGACCTTCTGTCACGGGCTTCCCGGGGCGTATACGGTGTACGGGGCTGTCCTGAACGCGGGAATGTCGTTGAAATGGCTGAAAGATCAGATCCTGCAGGAGACAGATTTCCGCCAGATGAGCCGGATGGCCGGACAGGTTCCGCCGGGCAGCGAAGGATTGATTTTCCTTCCGTATCTGACGGGAGAGCGGACGCCGCATATGAATCCTGACGCGAGAGGGATTTTTTTCGGACTTCACCTGACGCACACCAGGGATCATATGGCGAGGGCTGTGATGGAAGGCGTCACGTTCGCTTTGCGGGAATCTATGGAGATCCTTGAAGAATTGGGGCTGCCCTGTGACAGGATCCTTTCTTCCGGCGGGGGCGCGTCCAGTCCGGTGTGGCTGCAGATTCAGGCGGACATTTTTGGCAAAGAAGTACAGGTCTGCCGGGTGAAGGAGCAGGCGTGTCTCGGCGCCTGTATGCTGGCGGGAACCGCAGCGGGGATTTATCCGGATGTCGGGGAGGCGGCACGACAACTGGCGGTTCCCGCTCCGAAAATTTACCGGCCCGGGGAAGCGGCCGCCGAAGCCTACCGGAAACAATATGAGAAATATCGTGAGATCTACCGGCAGGTAAAGGATTTGTTTTAGAATACATCGAAATTCTCTCTGCGGACGGCAGGGCAGGGAGGAAGGAACCGCCGGTTAAGGCGGAAAGTGTGGAAAAGGATATCGGAAAGAAGAGTTTTTTGTGGAAAAAAAGAAAGAGAAGGAGATAAGAAATGACAAAAGAAGAACTTGCGCTTGAAGTGATCGAACGTCTGAAAAAAGAATATCCGGATGCGGGCTGTACCTTGGACTATAACCAGGCATGGAAACTGCTGGTCAGCGTGCGCCTGGCGGCTCAGTGCACCGATGCGAGAGTCAATGTAGTCGTACAGGATCTGTATGCAAAATATCCGGACGTCAACGCGTTGGCCGAGGCGGATGTAAATGACATCGAGGCGATCGTCCGTCCCTGCGGCCTGGGCCGCAGCAAGGCAAGAGACATCAGCGCCTGTATGAAAATGCTTCGGGATGAATACGGCGGGAAGGTGCCGGATGATTTCAATGCACTGCTGAAGCTTCCGGGCGTCGGGAGAAAGAGTGCGAACCTGATCATGGGAGACGTCTTCGGAAAACCGGCGATCGTCACGGATACCCACTGTATCCGCCTGACAAACCGCATCGGTCTGGTGGATGGGATCAAAGAGCCCAAGAAGGTCGAGATGGCTCTGTGGAAGATCATCCCGCCGGAAGAAGGCAGCGATTTCTGCCATCGCCTGGTTTATCATGGGAGGGACGTCTGTACCGCTCGGACGGCTCCGCACTGCGATAAATGCTGCCTGAACGATATCTGTCAGAAAAACGGCGTGTGACAGTTCGGCCACCTGCACCGTTACAGCGGTGCAGGATAGCACGCAACCGCCGGTTGACAAAAAGTTTCAACTCTGATTGATAGAATCTAAACCTGAAATCTGATATACTTTCCGTAGACAGTAGGGAAGACAATTGCGGATAGCCGGGAATCAGAGAGAAAAATAAGGCGGAGGAGCAGGGATGATTTTATCGGAAAAGATTTATATGCTGAGAAAGAAAAAAGGATGGTCGCAGGAGGAACTGGCGGAACGCCTGGGGGTATCGAGACAGTCGGTATCCAAATGGGAGAGCGGGGTTTCACTTAGATAAAGATACCACACCATTCCCACGCTGACTTTTGCTCAACCGATA
>ERZ1090868.467-NODE-467-length-22818-cov-10.428063_pt1 | contig 22818 bp, 19 predicted proteins | sample MGYA00478475_ERZ1090868 | MGnify/ENA primary metagenome ERZ1090868 (study PRJEB33644, sample SAMEA5815747) | chicken gut metagenome | biome: Chicken; feature: Gastrointestinal Tract; material: Caecum | place: Ireland | collected 2019-01-01 | study: A study of the...
TCGACGCTTCCGATCTTCCAGACGATGTAAAGGAAGATTTGAAAGATAAGATCGATGAGATCATCGGCGGCGCAAAGGACGAGGTCAACGGAGAGCTCACGAAAGAAGAGCTTGATCAGGTGATCGAGGACACCAAGAACGAGATCGAAGACGCTGTCCAGAACGCCGAGAAGAACGATACAAAGTCTGAACTCGATGAGATCGCGCAAAATGCCAAGGATGAGATCGACGCTTCCGATCTTCCAGACGATGTAAAGGAAGATTTGAAAGATAAGATCGACGAGATTATCGGCGGGGCAAAGGACGAAGTAGATGGTTCTATCGACTTTGACGACGTCGGTCAGGCGGTCGAAGACGCACGGCAGGAGATCGAAGATATGATCCTCAACGCCGAGAAAGACGATGCGAAATCGGATCTTGACGAAATCGTACAGAACGCGAAAGACGAGATCGACGCCTCCGACCTTTCGGATGAGGAAAAGAACGAGTTGAAAGGCAAGCTCGATGAGGTCCTGTCCTCGGCAAAAGAGGAGATCGGTATCGCTGCGACGACGGAAGAAATCGAAGAGGTCCTGACCTCGGTAAAAGAAGAAATCGCCGCCTTGACGGGAAATCTTACAGAAGGACAGTCCGATACAAGTCCGCTTTGGCCATGGCTCATTGCAGCAGTTGTGATCTCTGCGGCGCTCGCGGCAGTCTTTGCTTGGAGGCACGTTAAGTCAGTACGAGGCAAAGGAGAAACGATAGGTGTGAAGTCCGTTGTGACGATCGCCGTTGCCACTATTCTCATTTTTGTCTTGGTCATCGGGATCGTACTCCTGATCTTCGCGATGATCTAAGAGCACGGAAGGGGGGACGGGCTTCCGTCCCCCTGACTATTTTGGAGGGCATATGGTACTCATCGAACAACTTTGCATGCAGCTGTTTTTGTGGCTGCTGGCGCTCATCGATGGCCTAATGAATATCTTTGCCGCCATCTCAGGCGTGGATGACGTGATATTCAACGGCACAAACGTCAACATCTTAGAGACGTTTTTGATGGGCAATTCTACCGTTGCGACCGTGTTTTGGTGTATCTTCCTGCTTGCTATCGGACTTGGCGTGATCTTCGCCATTTTAGCCATCATTAAAAACATGATCGCGAACAACAAAAATATTACATCCATCCTCGGTAAGTTTGCGCTGTTTCTTGTGGGAACGCTTGTGCTTTTTGCCATTATCTATGTCGGCATTTTGATCGCAAACGCCGTCTTAAAGCTCCTTGCGGAGATCTTTGAGTATGAGCAGGGCGAGGGCCTTGCAAACGCACTGTTTGATGCCTGTGTCGGAAATAACTATGCCAATCAAAAGAAGAGCGACACAAAGTGGACGCTTGAGACCTTGCTCGCCAACGAGGGGAAGACGTCAATTACACAAGTGAGCGTCGATGCGATCCTTGGTGGACACAAAGACTGGGCGATCTTCGCGAGCAACGACAGCTGGAAAAATAACGGATATATCAAGCCCGCAGATTTTCAATACCTCCTTGCCCTGATCGGCGCCGGCGTCGTATTATTTGAGTTACTTATCGTCTCCGCTCATCTCGCGAAACGTCTATTTGAGCTTGTGTTTCTCTATGTCACTATGCCTGCATCTGTATCCACGCTGCCGATGGATGATGGCGCGAGGTTTAAAAACTGGCGGGAAAACTTCATTACAAAGGTCATCATTGTCTATGGAGCGGTGATCGGCGTAAATATCTTCGTTATCTGTATAGGGTCGTTCTCGCGCATGAGTTTGCAAAACGTCGGTTGGTTTGAAAATGCAATCTTTTACATTGTCATGATCATCGGCGGATCGATGATGCTTTCGAGCTCCATCGAGCTCTTCGCGAAAGTCTTTGGCAATGGCGAAGACGTCAGTCAATCCCGTCGTCTCTTTGGTGGGCTCGGTCATCTTGCAGGACATGCTGCGATCGCAATCAGCGGTGGACTCTTGAAAGCAGTCGGCGGAAGTGCGAAGTGGGCCGCGAATAAGGCATATGGTAGCTATCATAATACCCATGGCGGCGCAAAAGCAAGTGCCAAGCATGATATTGCAACATCAAGGTACCGAGAGCAGTTACAAGCAAAAGCAGCCGAAAAAGAGGAGCGAGGCGGGAGTGCCGCAAGGGCATCTTCGGCCGCCACCTCGACCGCAAAGGGTGGCTCAGGAGCGGCGGCCCCGGCGGCTGCGGGCGGAGCGGCAGGACGAGACGGACGCGACGGCAAAGACGGTGCACGCGGAGAAAGAGGATCGGCGGGGAAAGACGCACCCGGTGCGGCGCAGCCGGCGCAGACGTCGTCAACTGACAAAGGAGGCAAGCAATCATGAGAATGATACCGAAAAAGGTCAATATCAAAAATACGGTTTGGAAATGCTATTCCTTCCCGGATATTTTGGTGGCGCTCGGGATCCTGCTTATCATATTCTTTGCGATCTCGGCCGAAAACTGGCCTTTTGCCATCATCATGGTCATCGTCGCGATCGTGCTTTTCATGCCGACACAGGACGGGATCTTTTATACATATCTTTTCGCGCTCTTAAAGTTTGCGACCGGCCGAAAAAAGTTCGTACGGTCAAATGTACTGAAAACGGCAAAAGAACAGCCTGTTGCAAAATCGGAAGCTGATATGCAGCCCAAGGATGGCCCGCAAAATGTAAAGAATAAATTTAAGCAGGCGCTTTTCAAGACGAAACCACAAGAAGAAAACGTACGGACAAACGATGCACGGACATCGCCCGCGGCTCCCGCAAAGGGAACGATCGAAGGCTTGCTCGGGATCCGAGATCTACGTCCGAACGGCACGCTCGTCTATCAAGGCGGCTATTTCGGGAAGGTCCTGCGGCTTGGGCAAAAGAATTATTACATCGAAGATGAGGATACGCAAAACGCTGACGTGGAATGTTTTGCGAACGCGCTGAAAATGCTCGAAGGCGCACAATGCGCGGATCTCGTAAAGCTCGATCGGCCGCTCAATTTCGATGGCTACTCTAAGACCTACTTTGACCGTTTGTCTGAGCTCGAGCACGGAGATCACTCTCCTGCTGATGAGGTCCGCATCAAGATCATGACGGAGCGCGTCGATACGATCGACAGTCTGAATAACGTCGATAAAGAGTACGCCTCACAGTATTATCTTGTGGTCTACGATCGCAATGAAGCGGATCTTGATCGGCTAACGCTCAACGTGCGCATGGAGATCGCTCGCAGCGGGATCAGCGTGCGGGAACTCAACGCAAGGGAAACAGCCGTATTTTACAAGTACAGTTTTTCGCGCAACTTCGATGAGCGCGACGTGCAGAACGCGAAAGACTCGGAGCTGCTTTCTTGGGCGCTGCCGAAGGAAGTCACCTTCTCGGGCAATCATTACACGGTAGACGGCGTGGAGGCTTCCGTTTTTGCGATCGCAGACTATCCCTTATATGTCACTAACGCATGGGGCGCCCGGCTGTTCAACGTGCCGAATACGAAAGTCGTCATGCACATCGCGGCGGAGGAGAAAAACCGCGCGATACGCCGCATCGACCATGTGATCGGAGAAATGCAAACGAAACGTCTGACTTCCGATCGGGCCAGCGAGGCAAACTCCGCGGACTCCCATCAGGAGACGATGGAAGTGCTGCTCACCGCCTTACAGCAGGGCAACGAAAACCTTCTGAACGTCACGCTGACCGTGACTGCCTACAAGTATCTTGATGACGCAAATTATAGGCGCAGCGTGCGTCGTGACGTCTTGGTAAACAACTTCAAGCTCTCAACGCTCTATGGCTTACAGCAAGACGGCTTTGTCGCGGCAGGGCTTACGCCCGTGTGCAAGCTCAAAAGCTATACGACGGGCATTAACAGCTCGTCCCTTGCAGCGGTGTTCCCTTTTGTCCGTACAGTTTGTATGGACGACGGCGGGATCCTGCTCGGCACGAGCTATGACAGCGGTTATCCATTTATCCTAAACATTTGGAAGCGGGATGCGCTGCACCAAAACAGCAACGGCATGGTCATAGGCCTCCCGGGCAGCGGTAAAAGCTATTTCTTAAAGACGCTGCTCTTGAATGAGTGGTCGAACGGAACGAAGGTCATCGTATTGGATCCCGAGGCGGAATATCTTGGGATCACGCGCAACGCTTGCGGCAATGTCATCGACGTCGGGAGCGCACGGGAGGGGAGGATCAATCCGTTCCACGTCTATCAGATCTTGTCTGAAGACGGGACGCCCGCCCCGCCTGACGTGACCTTTGCGACGCACCTGAAGATGCTCGAATCGTTCTTCAAGATCGTCCTCGGCGAAGTCAATTCCGACGTCCTCGAACTCGTCAATAATCTCGCCCTCGAAGCTTACGCCCGGCGCGGGATTGATGAGACGACTGACTGCACGCAGCTCCCGCCTGAGGCGTTTCCGGTCTTTGCGGACCTATTGGAGATCTTGAAAGGGCAAGACACCACAACAATGGATGAATACTCACGGCGCGAAAAGCACACCGCGGAGCTCTATCTCGAGAAGTTCGTCAGCGGCCGCTATTCCGATATATGGAACGCACCCTCAACCCTGCGGGCAGACGCCGATATGATCGACTTCAACTTCCAATCGCTGTTCGCCAACAAAAACAACGTCGTCGCAAATGCGCAGATGCTGCTCGTGTTCCGTTGGATCGAACAAGCCGTCATCAATGCGCGGGAACGCAACCGCAGCGGCGAAGCGATCCATACGCTCATCGTCTGCGACGAGGCCCATCTCTTCATCGACGCCAAATTCCCGATTGCGCTCGACTTCTTTTACAGCATGAACAAGCGCATCCGAAAATATGGCGGAAGTTTCATCCCGGCCACGCAAAACATTGCCGATTGGAACGCCAACGAGGAGCTGCGCAGCAAGTCATCGGCCATCATCAAAAACAGTCAATATACGTTTATCTTCAAACTCTCGTCTCCCGACATGGCCGACGTCCTCGACCTCTATCGGGCGGGGGAGAGCTTCAACGACGATGAGCGCGCCATGATCATGCGCGCAGAAACGGGACAGGCGTTCTTTGTGGGATCGACCGAGTTCCGCGCGGGCGTGGAGATCATCGCATCTCCGGACGTAGAGAGCCTCTTTGACGAGGAAGGAGGGATCGTCGCATGAAAGTTCGAGTATGGTTCATGATCGCGCTTACGGCGCTTGTGAGCGCGTTTTGCGGAGCTTTAATGGCTTCCGCTCCGATCTTCGCCGATGCTGCCGAAGGCGATCCTCCGTGCTCTCATGCTTGGGATGGGGGCAGAACAAGCAAGTCCCCTGATTGTACAACGTCAGGGGAAAAAGTCTTTACTTGCATCCATTGCGGATTGACGCAAAAAGAGACAATTCCCGCGACGGGGCATAATTATGAAACTACCATATTGAAGGAAGCTACCTGCACAGAGACAGGGAGAATTAAAAATTATTGCTTAAATTGCAAAACATCATTTGAAGAAGTTATCCCTGCGACTGCGCACAATTACAATAAGTCCGAAATACAGGGCGATGCTGAGTGCTGTCATGACTGGAAATACGAATGTCAGGACTGCGGTGCCATTTACTATGAGTCCACAGAAACAGAAGAAAGAACAACGCATGACCTCTCAAACGCAACGTCAACGATCAGCCAGGCTCCCACCTGCACGGCATCGGGGATCAGGACGGGGACGTGTGCTTTGTGCGGCGAAGAAGGGAGCATGGAGATCCCCGCCCTCGATCACGATTGGGTCGTGGTAGATCAGACCTTCGATGAGGCAAGCAATACGACGACTGTTCAATACAGGTGCTCCCGCTGCAATTCTACTAAGTCGGAACAGGTCAAAGCAGAATCGGATGGGGGAGGGATCGGCGTGTCCGTTGATCTGAGCGAGATCCTCAACCGCGTGGCGGAATACTATCAGGAATCGATATACGGTCCGTATCAAAGTCTGCTGCTCATGCTGTTTGGGATCTTCGCCGCCATTTGGGGCATCCCTGTAGGGATCTCCTATATCATAGCCCGAAAGCAAGACGACAAGGAGAAGGCGAAGAAGATGCTCGTAAACTTCGTGGTCGGAATCGTCGTGAGTTTCTGCCTTCTTGTCGCGGCACCGTTCCTCGTGAACGTGTTCATGCAGGTCATTTTAAGTTTGATGTAAGAAGGTTTTGCGGCGCAATAGGCCTGTTCGGGCAAACCGGACAGGCCTTCGGTTTCAAAGTAAAGAGATAGAGCGGTTGTAATAAAGCGAGAATAAATTTCACAAGACATGTTGACAATCGTCTACGAATAGTGTATAATATAGGCAGGAGGTGTAACAATGAACTTTTATACCGTTAGAGACTTGAGAACAACGCCTAAAAGTATATGGGATAATCTTTCCGCAGATGGTGAAGTCGTCATTACAAATAACGGAAAACCTACTGCAATTATGATCGATATTTCAGACGGTAGCTTTGAGGAAACTTTAAGGGCTGTACGACAAGCGAAAGCAATGATCGCATTTAACTCCATGAGGACAAAAGCTGCATCCAAAGGCTTTATGAGAGAAGAAGAAATAGAAGCCGAAATTGAAGCCGCTCGTCAGGGAGAGTAAAATGCTTGTTGTGATCGATACAAATGTTTTGGTATCCGCACTTTGGTCGAAAAACGGCGCGCCTGCAAAGATAATCAGCTTGGTCTTACAAGGCAAACTGATTCCGTGTTATGATTATCGCATTTTATCTGAATATAGAACTGTCCTCGCTCGTCCTAAATTCGGTTTTACGGATGGCGAGATCAACGCCTTGCTTGACTGGATCGAGATATACGGGAGATCGATTCTCGCAGAACCGCTTGAAGATTGTTTCATCGACGAGTCAGATAAAAAGTTCTATGAAGTAGCAAAATGCAGCAACGCCATATTGGTCACGGGAAATCTGAAACACTTTCCGAACGACGCGCAAATCATGTCGGTATCAGACTTCCTCGTGAAATATCATGGCATTGTGTAGTAGATTAAAAGGAAAGAGGAATATCCCTATGGAAAGAAAAATGAAGAATATCGTTGCCATTTTTGCCCTTGTGTTGCTCATCGTTTCGCTATTCTTTATCCCGTTCGGCACAATAAAAGCGAATGCGGAGGGTAGTTGCCCTCACGAGAACTCAATTTGGACCGGGTACCAAAATTCAACTTGTCAACGACAGGGATACAATATCTATTATTGCTATGACTGCGGCGAAGTCTATCATGTCATGCTTGATAAAGTAGATCACGAGTATGGAAAGCGTAAACATTATTCGGAGGACGGCAAACTTGAATATACGGAATGGGTATGTATTTTTTGTGATGAGGTTTTCTATGTTGAATATCCCGAAAACACTCTCCCCGGTTGGGCGATCGCTCTGATCGTTATCGCAGCCATCCTTGCCGTTGGCGGCGTCGCGACCGGGATCGCGCTCTACTGGAAGAAAATCAAGTAAAACGACTAAGCATCGCAGCCGTCCCATGTACGGACAACCGTACGGACACTTAATGCCATCGCTCTCAAGCGGTGGCTTTTCTTTCTGTGTGGATAGGGGGAGAAGGGACGGCAATTTTTTCCAAAACGCTTGACATACGCATGATTTGGGCGTATAATAGTATTGAGGAGAAAGGAAATGACCGCAAAAGAGATACTCAAGCAGCTGTACGCCGACGGGTGGCGGGAAGTGCCCAACCGCACGAAGGGCGGGCACATCCAGCTCAAGTATCCGACAAAGCCGGGGAAGGTCACCGTGCCTTTTCATTCCGGAGACATCCCCGTCGGCACGCTGAATAGTATCTTAAAGCAAGCGGGCTTGAAATAAGTAAGGAGGAGACGACATGAGATCTGTAACATATCTTGCAGTGTTTGAGCCGTCTGCAGACGGTTACGGGGTGTATTTTCCCGATCTTCCGGGCTGCATCAGCTTCGGGAGCTCCTTTGAAGAAGCGCAGCGAAGCGCGGCGGAAGCGCTCGGCCTGCATCTTTATGGCATGGAGCAGGACGGGGATGAGATCCCTGCACCCTCGAAGGCGCCTAAGATCGATCCCGAAACGGCTCCCGGGTTTTTGGTCTCGCCCGTAACCGTCTATCCCGAACTCGTCAAACACGAGCTCGATAACAAGCGGGTGAAGACCAACGTCACGCTGCCCGCATGGCTGAAGAATGCCGCCGAAGAACAAGGCATCAACTACTCTCGTTTATTGGAGGCAGCGCTCATGGAGTATCTCGGCATCGAGTCTCCGTCCGCTTCCAAGCATAGCAGTAAAAAAGCAGCGGCAAACTAAATCGCCATGTAGGAAAGGGCAAGCACAGCCCTTACGGACTTAAAACAGCCGCACTGCTTCAGCCAATGAATGCAGAAGAACTCGCAAAAACCATAGGAAAGAATGTAAGAAGCGTCTATAGGCTCGCAAAAAAGCTCGGGCGGTTGCCGACGGTGGCGGAACTCAAAGCGGTAAAGCGCGGCGCCCCTAAAAAGTATAATTAAAAAAACAATAACGCGGACACTTAGTGTCCGCGTTACCGTTTTCTTGGGAGAAATTTGTGGGAAGGAACGCAAAAAGGGCATTTAAGAGCAAATAACGGGGGTGTTACTCATGAAAACCCCCGTTGGGGGTTACCCAGGATATACCCAACGCATTCTAATTATACGTCATCCCGCTGTAATTGTCAATACCCAAAAACATGGCAAAAGGAGCATGGAATGATCCATGCCCCTCTTTTGGTTCAGCTCATAGATAGACAAAATTACATTCATCTAAAAGGGCTTGACAGCGTTCTTTTAGTATGCCTTCAGGACAGGTTAGAAAAAAGACTTTTCGAGCATATTTTTCCATTACAATTGTCAATTTCTTTTTATGTGTCGGGGAAATGATTATGAACTTTGGTGCAAAAATAGCAGTTTGTCCACTTCTAAATAACAATGGGCGCTCTGTTCTACATCTAACATCCAAAACCTCGTCCCACCGCCACACATAGACATGCAGACCTCGCCGTTGGCGCATTCCTTCGGCGTCAACCGTAACAACACTATTCCAAAAGAACACATTTAGCAGCAACACCATCGCCAGAAAAAACACGGGAAAAGATATAAGCAAAATTATTTTTGCCCGTACAAAACCTTCTCCAGCGCTTCGGTCCAAGATCACCGCGGAAACCACAAACAAAAGAAATACAAACAAGTGTAGCCAAATACTAACAGAGATATGTGGAAAAATATGATAAGTCCCTTTTTTTATTTCGATCAAAACCTTTCCCTCTCCAAAAAGAATTGATTATACTGTTGATTAAACTAATCAAAACAGAGTTTTTGGCTTGAATGAAATTGACAAAAACATTTGTCATACCTTCAATATAAGGAGCACCCAACATAAATCCAAAGAGCGCGCTCCATTGAGCTTTGGGCCAATCCACATTGTCCCAACCTTTATCAATCCAATCAGTTACAACTGAACTTGTAAAAGCACCCACGGTGGCTCCAATATAAGGGATGAATGAGAATATCCCACCCACTTGTCCGCCAGTCCAACCAGCAGTAAAACTCCCTCCTGTGCTTTCGTTAACTGCTCCACTGATCATAGAACCAACGCCAAGACCAATCAATCCAATTCCTACTCCAGAAGCGACGCCCGTAGCGACCAAGGCACTTCCGACAACAACCTCAATACCCGAAATGAGCCACTGCCACCATTCAGCCTTATGCCCGGTTGGATCAATATAGTTGACGGGATCGTTCAGGCAATAGGCGTACGGATTGATGCCGCCGATCGTCTCGGGCTCGAGATAACTGACAAGATCTTCGTTCAGGAATCTGCCCGTCTCGGGGTCGTAGTAACGGCTGTTCAGGTAGTAGAGCCCGATGGACGAATCGTAATAATACCCGCGGTAACGGAAGGGGTTGGCAAGTAAAACGCTGTTCGTCGGTTCCTCTAAGAGATTGCCCCAGGCGTCGTACACATACTCGCCGATCAGCGTGCCGCTCGAACTGTAGATACCCACAACGTCGCCCTGCAAGTTCTTGCGGAATACGTACTTCTGTCCGCTGTATTCAAACCCTGCAATGCCGCTCTCGTCGTAGAAATACCGCTTGATCTGACCGTTGGTCTTTTCATACACGATCCGTTCGCCGTCCACGCCGTACGTCGTCGTAGTGTCGGGCGCACTCTTTCCCACGCGGATGCCGTCCGCATTGTAGGTGAACGTCCACGTCACATTGGGCGAAGTCAACGAGGGATACGTCTCCAACAGTCTCCCGCGCGTCCACGTCAGCGCCTTCCCGCGGTACGTCGTCGGATTGCCGTTTTCATCGTACACGCAGCTTTCGCCGTCGTAGCTCGTCATCCGACCGTTCTGATAGGTATAGGTCACCGTCTTGTTCGGTGTCCGGTTATCAAGGTCTGTCGATGAAGTGTAATCGTATTCTTTACGGCAAGTGAGATTCCCCGCTTTATCATACTCGTACGTCACCGTCTTGTGACCCTTGATGTTCCTAACGCATTCTAATTATACGTCATCCCACTATAATTGTCAATACCCAAGAACGCGGCAAAAGGAGCATGGATTACTCCATGCTCCTTTGGTGATATTACAGCTTGAATTTACTATTTGCCACAATCGATAGCCGAACAACCATAAGAATCCAACAGTATGCATATATGATCCTTATGATGTTAGAAAGAATAATATGTGGTGCGATCAGATGCCAAATGGTTAGCGGAAGAAGGATCAAAAGGCTGATATTGAGCACAAAGGAAAAAACTGTCGCAGTCTTCGGAATTTTGCCATTCAAGCCAATCAGAAAACTTTTATAGATCACGCCATGCCGAAAATACGCATACTCCTCTTTTAATGTGCTGCGTGCTCTTTTTGAACGTTTTTTGATCTGCACAAGAACAAAGGGCAACAAAATAATATGCAGGAGCCAAATTGCACAAAATCCCGTGATCACAGCGCCATTTGTAAGCACTTCGAGATTGCTTGCATTTAATAAGAGAACCATCTGCTCCTTCTCCTCTTTATAACTCAAACAATTTTTTCAAGCCAAAAACCCATCACCCCGAGCGCAAAATTAAACCCTGTAATTTTTAAACTCGTCGATGCTGTAGGCACTAAAAAAGAGGAAACATATTTGGAAGATTTTCCCGTCCACGTTTTCAATAACCCAGAAATTCCGTTTTGACGAAGACCTCTTTTCAATACCGACAATAAGGATTTTTCAATGTCAGAAACTCTACCAAATTCTTTTGCCGCATTTTTTGCACCGATAGATCCTAAAACTCCACCCGCTAAAAAGGAAAGAACGCCTTCCGCCAAGCTAAAATTATTCAGCGAGCCTTCAACAGCCGATAAAGATAGTGCTTCACCAACAGATAGAGCACCTTGCATTGCAAATTGCCCAACTACTCCGCCAATTCCAATAAACGAAAGCGCACCTCCCGCCGCACCAAACAATGCTGAAATTCCAACCTGAGCCCAATTTACCTCACGAGTGGTCATCAGTTGTCCGAGAGCAGAGGACAAAGCTGACAATGATGCACCAATCGCAATGGAAATAATTAACGAGGCTACAAAATGCCCGCTGGGGTCGATGTTGTTGACGGGATCGTTCAGGCAGTAGGCATACAGGTTGATACCGCCGATCGTCTCGGGTTCAAGATAGCTGACAAGATCCTCATTCAGGAATCTGCCCGTCTCGGGGTCGTAGTAACGGCTGTTCAGATAGTAGAGCCCGATGGACGAATCGTAATAGTACCCGCGGTAACGGAAGGGGTTGGCAAGTAAAACGCCGTTCGTCGGTTCCTCTAAGAGATTGCCCCAGGCGTCGTACACATACTCGCCGATCAGCGTGCCGCCTACATCTTCATGATACTACAAAATGAGCAACTTGTCAATCCCCATTATACGGCAAAAGGAGCACGAATTTCTCCGTGCTCCCTTTGGGTTGTGTTTTCAGAATCTAATGAGTAATATTACTCTATCTTGAAATAGAAATTCTAAAATCAATTGATTCATATATTGTAAAGACAATTTTATGACTGGCTATATATCCAATCAACATAATAGCATTGTTGAAGTTTGAATATAAATCCAACTCCACTTCAAATACCGAATGGGTCATCATTTCCTGCAATTCAGCAAGGCTGATATAATGCAGCTTCCTCTTCTTAACCTTTATGATTTCAACACAGGTTTCTATATTAGGATTGCTGATCTGAATCAAAACATGACAACATTTTGTAAGGTCCGTTTCTTTGTTTGTAGAATCAAGATTATAAATACCATTTCTAAATTCCAAATCAATCAAATCATTTGTCGCACTAATCTTTGTTATCTGTGTATCATGAAGCCCATAACGATTATGAAAGTACATAGCCATCCTTTACAACCAACGTTTTAAAGCATCTTTTATTTTGTCGATGTATCTCCAAAATATTTTTCTTTCTCCAACTGTCATGGGTCGCTGTCCAGGCAGTGGATTACCATTCAAATCGACCTTAGTCTGCCCCTGGTCTCCAGAAATATGGACATGAATCGGATCATGATCATTGGGATAATGATGATCGATTCGATACCCATTTCCCTCGACGATTCGTGAAAACAAGAGGGTCAATGAAAAAATACACACGCTTAACCCGACCGCAGAAATTGCTATCGCGCCACCAGCTGCTCCACCACCGGCAATACCTCCGCCTGCAATGGCCATTGCGCCACCGGCGCCGCCGATCATCGGAAGCCCGAGCCCCGCGAGTGCACCGATCGCCCCGCCTAGCAGCGCTCCGCCAAAGATCGCTCCTGCAAGCTCCCAGCCCCGAGCACCATTGCTGCTCGCGATCAGACCCGCTGTCGCCCCGCCTACCACAGCTCCCGTCACTGCCAAAGCAATGAGCAACGAGATCACCAAATGCCCGCTGGGGTCGATGTTGTTGACGGGATCGTTCAGGCAGTAGGCATACAGGTTGATACCGCCGATCGTCTCGGGCTCGAGATAGCTGACAAGATCTTCGTTCAGGAATCTGCCCGTCTCGGGGTCGTAGTAGCGGCTGTTCAGGTAGTAAAGCCCGATGGACGTATCATAGTAGTACCCGCGGTAGCGGAAGGGATTGGCGATCAGAACGCCGTTCGTCGGCTCCTCCAAGAGATTCCCCCACGCATCGTATTCGTACTCGCCCAACAACGTGCCGTTTGCATTATAAATGCCCGTCACGTCACCCTGCAGGTTCTTGCGGAACACATACTTCTGTCCGCTGTACTCAAACCCCGCAATGCCGCTTTCGTCGTAGAAATACCGCTTGATCTGACCGTTAGTCTTTTCATAGACGATCCGCTCGCCGTCCACGCCGTACGTCGTCGTAGTGCCGGGCGCACTCTTTCTCACGCGGATGCCGTCCGCATTGTAAGTGAACGTCCACGCTATGTGAGGCGACGCCAACGAGGGATACGTCTCCAACAGTCTCCCACGCGTCCACGTCAGCGTCTTCCCGCGGTACGTCGTAGGATTGCCGTTTTCATCGTACACGCAGCTTTCGCCGTCATAGCTCGTCATCCGACCGTTCTGATAGCTGTACGTCACCGTCTTGTTCGGTGTTCTGTCATCAAGGCTCGCGAGATGATAATCGTATTCCCTGCGGCAGGTGAGGTTCCCCGCTTTATCATACTCGTACGTCGCCGTCTTGTGACCCTTGATGTTCCTAACGTATTCTAATTATACGTTATCCCGCTGAAATTGTCAATACCAAAATACACGGCAAGAGGAGCATGGAATGATCCATGCTCCTCTTGGTGGGATTCGAAAGATTATTAAATAAGCTTTAACGTTTCGTCATCAAATCATTTTCGAACTTTATTTTTTTTAATAACACTTCTGCTGAGCGAACAGGAATACATCCTCCCGTTTTTTCGACTCGTCGAATAAGCTCATTAATAATTCTTTTGCGCTGGAAAGTGGAAAAGTAATATAAATGAATTGCTTCCCTTTTACCATTCCTTAGATACAAATATAAATAGGGAGTTGGAAAATACATTCGTGTGCTTCGTCCTCTTGAGCTCTTACCCGATCGCGCACAGTCTATATTTACTATATCCACATACTTTACCTTAACCGCATATTGATCCAATTCACCATACATTCTGAAAAAACCTTTTAAATCTGTTTGCACAGAAATGCTATCAGAAGAAAAAACAATACTCTTCCTCAAAAAAGTCATGATCATAAGGATCCAAACAGCAATTATAGATATACATGAAAGAACGGCAACAATGAGCATCAAAAGATTATCCCAAAATTCGCCCAAACAAATTAGAACGATCACATATAAGGCTGCCGCCAAAAGTGATGTGCACAGTAGATAAAAAACGCATGACAAGGCACTCCAGCAATAAAATCTTTTCATGTTATCCCATTTCCCACGATCTCTTTAAGGGTTGATCCCCCTCAAAACGCCAATTAAATAGGTAATGCCAAATAAGCGTGTTTTCGATGCCATTCATACAGGCTTATATTTTGCAAAACACCCATTGTAGTGTTAATGATTTCAGAAGCACCTGAAAACATAAGCATTTTTCCCGCAGTTTTAGCTGAAATTCGCGCAATTGTTCCATTTCGAAATTTAGTTACAATTTGGCTATAAATCCGCGAATAACTTCCACTCCTATTAAAAAGGCCATTGGTGATTCCCTTTGTCATCCATGCAGACGCAAGCGAAAAGAAAAATGAGAATGTAGTTGCCACAATAATTTCTTTACCAGAGTTTTCCGCCTCTCCAAATGCATTTTCAAGAGCCATCCCACTTGCCGTTCCGGCAGCCGCCGCAATGGAAGACAGCACTAATGACCACGAACCTCCACTCAAAAAAGTCAATGCGCCACCCAACGCTCCTCCCAGAGTGGAACCCAAAAACATTCCCCAGGACCACGACCACTCTCCTGTCAACGCATAAGAAGCACATTGAGAAACTAAATAACTTCCCGCGCCTACGGCAGCGCCAATCCCGGCAGTAATCAGTAATCCTGTCAAAAAAGCCGAGATCACAAAATGTCCGCTGGGGTCGATGTTGTTGACGGGATCGTTCAGGCAATAGGCATACAGATTGATGCCGCCGATCGTTTCGGGTTCAAGGTAGCTGACAAGATCTTCGTTCAGGAATCTGCCCGTCTCGGGGTCATAGTAACGACTGTTCAGGTAGTAGAGCCCGATGGACGTATCATAGTAGTATCCGCGGTAACGGAAGGGGTTGGCAAGTAAAATGCCGTTCGTCGGCTCCTCCAACAAATTGCCCCACGCGTCGTACACATACTCGCCGATCAGCGTGCCGCTCGAGCTGCAGATACCAACCACGTCGCCCTGCAGGTTCTTGCGGAACACATACTTCTGTCCGCTGTACTCAAACCCCGCGATGCCGCTCTCGTCGTAGAAATACCGCTTGATCTGACCATTGGTCTTTTCATAGACGATCCGCTCGCCGTCCACGCCGTACGTCGTCGTAGTGCCGGGCGCACTCTTTCCCACGCGGATGCCGTCCGCATTGTAGGTGAACGTCCACGTCACATTGGGCGAAGTCAACGAGGGATACGTCTCCAACAGTCTCCCGCGCGTCCACGTCAACGTCTTCCCGCGGTACGTCGTCGGATTGCCGTTTGCATCGTACACGCAGCTTTCGCCATCGTAGCTCGTCATCCGACCGTTCTGATAGGTATATGTCACTGTCTTGTTCGGTGTCCAGTTATCAAGGTCTGTCGATGAAGTGTAATCATATTCCTTGCGGCAGGTGAGATTCCCCGCTTTATCATACTCGTACGTCGCCGTTTTGTAACCCTTGATGTTCCTAACGTATTCTTATTATACGTCATCCCGCTGTAATTGTCAATACCCCCAAGCACGACAAAAGGAGCATGGAATGATCCATGCTCCTTTTGGAAATTATACGTTCTCTTATTGATTGGGATCTTGTAAAATCATAATCTGATCATACTTGGGTGAATAGAGAATGTTGATCTCACGATTACAGTATTTATTCCAGGCAGGAAAGAAACCTTGCTTAGCTAAAGTACCTTTTGCATCTTCTCCGCTAAATCTGACTATTTTTCTTCCGTGATAAGTAAATCGAACAACAAGCCTTACTGCATATCTTCCAAATCCATTTACAAATTGTTGTCTGCCTGCTTCTTCTGCAAAAACCGTATATGGAACAGCATCCATCATCCATAGTCCGATCAATTTTACGTGCCTATGATTTTTGACCAAAATGACCATAAATCCTATCGCACATCCACCCATTGCAAGAAACCCTATTGCAAAAAAGGCGCCCACTTCTTCCGTTAATGCTAACCACAAAAAGAGCATGGCAAAGACAACAAAACAAAAAATACCCAGAATCCGTACTTTCAAATCCCAACCTTTGATCAAAGGACCAAATTCAAGAGACCCTATAACAGTTTTATTCATACCAGCCATCTGACAAATCTATATATCCATTCGAGTATTTTTGATTGCAATTCGCCTTCAACAGCTCCTACAAACTCTTCTTCCGTAGAGGCTCGATTCCCCAACAACTGATTTGCGGCATGGTTTGCAAACATGGAGCCGCCTATCGCACCTGCAATAGAACCAACCGATGAAAAAACTGAGCCAATCATTTGAGAGCCGCCAAGCGAAGAAAAAGCTTTTCCCACCTGCATACCACGAACAGTCATGCTGGCAAGTCCCTGTCCAAATGCGTTACCGAGCATGCTTCCCAAGATGCCACTTGTATAGGAAACCGCTCCTCCAACGAATCCTATCAATGAGCCAATGCCACCGGCTTTCATTGCTTCCATCGGATCACCATTTACCAAAAGGCTTGTCGTAGCACCAGCTAAAAACCCACTACCTGCGCCAATAGCCAAGTTTGCCGCCAAAGCAGAAAATGAAACCGCGGCTGTAGTTGGAGCAAGTACAACCCCTAATCCAATTCCAATAGCCACACCAGCAGCAACTGCAGTGGCGCCTAACAAAAGCCACTGCCACCATTCAGCCTTATGCCCGGTTGGATCAATATAGTTGACGGGATCGTTCAGGCAGTAAGCGTACGGATTGATACCGCCGATCGTCTCGGGTTCAAGATAGCTGACAAGATCCTCATTCAGGAATCTGCCCGTCTCGGGGTCGTAGTAACGGCTGTTCAGATAGTAGAGCCCGATGGACGTATCATAGTAGTACCCGCGGTAACGGAAGGGGTTGGCAAGTAAAACGCCGTTCGTCGGTTCTTCCAAAAGATTGCCCCAGGCATCGTACACATACTCGCCGATCAGCGTACCGCTCGAGCTGCATATACCCACAACATCGCCCTGCAGATTCTTGCGGAACACATACTTCTGTCCGCCGTACTCAAACCCCGCAATGCCGCTCTCGTCGTAGAAATACCGCTTGATCTGACCGTTGGTCTTTTCATACACGATCCGCTCACCGTCTACGCCGTACGTCGTCGTTACGCTAGGCGCACTCTTTCCTACGCGAATGCCGTCCGCATTGTAGGTGAACGTCCACGTCACGTTGGGCGAAGCCAACGAGGGATACGTCTCCAACAGTCGCCCACGCGTCCACGTCAGCGTCTTCCCGCGGTACGTCGTCGGATTGCCGTTTTCATCGTACACGCAGCTTTCGCCATCGTAGCTCGTCATCCGACCGTTCTGATAGGAATAGGTCACCGTCTTGTTCGGCGTCCGGTTATCAAGTTCTGTCGATAAAGTGTAATCGTATTCCTTGCGGCAGGTGAGATTCCCCACTTTATCATACTCATAAGTCACCGTTTTGTATCCCTGAAGTTCCTCCTGAACGAGGCGATTCATCCCGTCATATCGATAACCGCGTAAATTCGTTCCAGGGATGACATACCGAATGAGGCCGTTTCCTTCACAGATATAGCCTTCCCAACTGTTATCTTTGTAGGTAATGCGATTCTTCTGCAAACTCGTATACCCGCTGTCGTTTGAATCGTTATACGAATACGTTTCTTTGGCGACTATTACCGAACCCGATTTCAGCGTCTTTGCTGTCACCCTGCCCAAACCGTCGTAGGTATAGGTGTACGTCCCGAGCGGGGTCACAAGCTCCGTCATGCGGCCGAAGACATCCGTTTCTCGGATATAAGAATCATTGTGGTCATCGGGATATACGTAGTAGAGCTGATTTTCCAACCCATCGCTGCTCCATTGCGCGATGATCGAAAGGACGGGCGTGGATGCTTGTTCGATCGTCTCCGTCTTGGTGCTCGCCGTTTCGCTATAAGTATACGTCATCCCGCTGTAATTGTCAATACGCTGGGATAAAGTTCCGTCGGACAGATAAGTACAAGTTTCTTTGACCGCCGTCCCTTCCTTTACCTGTAGGAGTCTGCCTGCTTTATCGTAAAAACTTGCATTCTCATATCCGTTCGCGTATTCGACCGCAACTTTCGTAACAGCATCCGCAACGCCGAGCGAATTGGCCGAATTAAATTCATCATACGTGACACTCTTGATCTCGGAAGCCGCACCACCCGCAGGGCCGCGCAGTACTTTCGTGACTTTACCGAAATCATCATAGTTGTAGCGATACTCGACCTTATTGTCAACGACCTTGGAAACCCGGCCGCTTGCATAGGTGATCGTATTTTTGACTGTGCTGTCCTTAACGGCCGCCACCTTCGAAAGATTAAAGTTGGAATAGGTATAACTGTTACCGCTGCTATTAGGCGAAACAATTTTTGTCGCAAAGCCATAGCTGTCGTAAGTATAGCTATTGGCATAGCCTCGTTCATCTTCTTCCGATGCGATAAGATCCCCGCTATAGGTACGCTCTATCTTCATTTTGAGAGAACCGTTTGAAGTTTCTTCCTTCGTACACTGTCTCTTTCCGTTATAAGTATAAGAAATAGTCTTTCCATACTCATCCACAACACTTGCGGGAAGAGAATAGGCTTTAAAGCTTCCGCCAATTTGGTCGAAATTCCATTCTCTCACGCCCCCGATCCTGGACAAAGAGCCATTGGCTCTTGTAAAGGAGCGCCAAGGGCGACCAAACTCATTGTTGAGCGTCACGATATTGTGCGTACCGTCAAAAGCAATAGAATAGTCGCCGTCATAGGAAATCACGCATTCGCCGTCCGTTCGATAGAGAATACCTTGCACAGTAGCAGTCCCGCTGTTTCGAGAATAGTCAAACTGAAGCTCTACACTGTTTGGCGAATTACCGAATTCGCTCATCTTGAAATATGGCACAGGGACCGCGACCATCTGCCAGCCGCGCCTAGTCTCATCGAAAGGGACATAGACCTGATTGATCGCATTGCCGGAGCTATCCTTTACAATTGCCCGTGCACCAAAATAAGGTTTTTCGGCATTTTTATCCGCATACTCATCTATATCCAGTTGCACCGTATCGGACAAGGAATTCGCCTTTGCCCAACAACAAAAGATATACAATTTCCCCCTTTGGAGCGACGTGAACGTGCCGCCCGACAACCGGCGGGTCCCTGTCCCTCCTGTAATCGTAGTTCCATGCGGGAAACAGGGGCCGCCTATTTTTTCGGAAGAAATATCTGCGTTTACCATAATATGCCTTGTATGAATCAAATTACCGGACAAAGCTCCGCTGAGCCGTTGGCTCATCGAAACGGTACCCTTATTGATCGTAAAAGGCAGCGTATTTCCTTCCACTTCGCCGTGACAGATCAGACGACCGTCTTTGTCGAACACATAGTTGACACGATATCCGTTTCGATCGACGACCCTGGTATAGTTTCCGGATGTTCGATAGTAGCTGATATCCCAATCATTTCCGTACACATACGTAGTAGACGACTTTTTGCGGATCTGCTTCACATTGGTGGTATAAGACGAGCTGTGAGCGAAACGAAGACCGACATTATACTGATCCAACACCTCATTGAGGAACGAACCGGAATAGGTAATATTGACCGTTTTCCCTGCAGATCGCGTGATTTTGGAGATGCGAGAACTGGTGTAAATGATCGACACCGACTCTGATTTACCGTTTCTCGTCTTTTTGATCGAACTTACCTGTCCGCTTCCGTTATAGACAAGCTCGATCGTCACCCCGTCGCAGGTGATCTTATTTAGCCGATTACCGGAATACTCGTAAATCGTCTTAATACCCGTTTCTCGGTTTTCGATTTGTTTGGTACATCGCATAGATTCAATCGATCCTTGCCAAACAATGTTATCCTCCATTTCGATGTAAGAATAACCTGGACTTGAAGTAAGGATATATTGCTCATCAGTCATATATGCCGTCGACGAATTACTCGATACAATCGCGCGAAAATAACGTTCCTCATTTTTTGATAAACCGATTTGAGCATTAAATTGATTTGTACCCTGCATTGAAGTTCGAGTGCGATTGGCATGGAACAGATGCTTTGTCCCTATACCATCGATATAGACGGGACCATTGTTACTATCAGTAGAAAGATACCCTAAGGCATCCAATCGCCAGCCGTTCCCCAAATTCGTACCCTGTTGCGTTTCATCCCTATAATCGCTGTTATAAATTAGATTGGTCGTCAATCCCACCTGATCTTGGAACAACGGAACTATATAAAGGAGACGACCCGTATAAAGATCGACAGCTGAATTACCCGCTTCCCCGCAGGATGTTTTTAAAAACTCATTCCCTGAGATCACATCCTGTGCGCTTCTAGCTTGAGCTTCCGCATCGGAAACAACGCTATGCATCCCGCTTTCAACTTCTGCATTCTTTTTGCTCATAAATTAAAACTCCTCGCTGATAAATTAAGTTCACGCGCCCGAATTGGTTCCCCGGTTTAATATCAATTCAGGACACGCTCCCTCCTTGCTCTTCCATTGTATCATGCAAATTTAGACTCTCGTCTCTCACCTGCCAAAAAATAGCGCAAAATCAAATAGCAATTCACACAACAATTCAGCCCAACAGAAAATTCTTTTCTTAACGATCCTCGATTCCTATATGTTGACGAATTAAAAGGTAACACGTATGGTAAGAAATATAACTGTATCATTACGGAGATCGAGCTTAGGAAGGTGACACATATCCGCCCGAGTAAAGAATTCAGTTGATGGTATATTTCAGGCAAGTAGCTTAAAGATGACACGCTCGGACCGCCTGTACGGACAGCGTACGGACAATCAAAGCCATCGCTCTCAAGCGGTGGCTTTATTGCTAATATATAAGCGAATCCTTGACAAATCGACCATAAAATGCTAAAATGATAGCGCTATGGATATGAAATATGATTTGCAAAAATTTATCGATGCCCCCACAATACAGAGTATCAACAACAGCCTTATCGAACGAGTCCGAGCGAGAAGGAAGGAACAAGGTCTGACGCAACGGCAGCTTGCCGACCGATCCGGTGTCAGTTATGCGTCGTTGCGTAGGTTTGAAACGATGGGGGAGATCTCTCTTACATCATTGCTTCGGCTTGCAAAAGCGCTTGGCTGCATAGAAGATTTCAATGCGCTCTTCAAACGAAAAACGATAACGGACTTGAAGGGGTTTGAGGGATGATTTCAGAGGTCAAAAAGCTAACTGTTACTTATAACGGACGCACAGTCGGGTATCTTGCACAAATCGATGATGAGGGCGTTTTCGGCTTTCAGTACGATCACGCTTGGCTCAAAGACGGTTTCTCCATTTCTCCGTTTTCACTGCCGCTGCGCCATGAAGTATTTTCAGCAAAGAGTAAACACTTTGAAGGATTGCACGGCGTCTTTTGGGATAGCCTACCTGATGGATGGGGCGAGCTGCTCGTCAAACGCTATCTCGGCCGTCAAGGGATCAATTATGATCGACTTTCACCTTTGACAAAGTTATCTCTCGTCAGCCAAAGCGGACTTGGAGGACTGCGCTATGAGCCATCTCAATTTGAAAGTAGCTCGTCACAGACGACCGACTTTGATCGAATTGCCGAGGAGGTCAATTCCGTCCTGCGTGATGAAGCAACGAATTTGGATGAGGTATATCGATTAGGCGGATCCAGCGGCGGCGCTCGTCCTAAAGCGCATATTTCATTGGACGGAGAAGAATGGATCGTAAAATTTCCTTGCCGGATCGATCCGCCAAACATCGGGGAAATGGAATACAACGCCAATGTTACGGCCGCGCTATGCGGAATTGACGTTAATGAATTCTGCCTGTTTCCATCGCAGAGATGTTCCGGGTATTTTGGCGCGAAACGCTTTGATCGAAAAGGAGGAAGAAGAATTCACGTTATCTCTCTTGCCGCTCTTTTAGAAACAACACACAGAACACCCAATCTTGATTACGGTCATCTCTTTCGCGTGGTTGAAAGCGTATGCGCGGGGAAATCGGAAATGTACGAAACTTTTCGCCGGATGTGCTTTAATGTGTATTACGGAAACAAAGACGATCATAGCAAGAATTTTGCATTTCTCTTCGATGAAGAGAAGGGAACATATCGCCTTTCGCCAGCTTATGATCTGACGCGAACGGAAGCTAAATTTGAACATGAAATGACAATAAACGGCGAAGGAAATCCAAAAGACGACGACCTTCTTGCGCTCGCAAAAGAGTTCAGGCTATCGATCGCGAAATGTAAGGACATCATGGAAAAAATCAAACAGTTCTGCCTCATGAAACAAGAGAATGGAGAGGTCGATCACAGGTGAATAGAGTAAAGATATATCTAGCATAGAATATGTTTCTTTCTGTAGATTTGAAGCGATAACGAGTTCTTGCCGAACTAATTTTGGGGGCAAAATATACAAATAATATTTCGAAGTAAATTCAGAGAGTATGGCACATATAGTATTGCACATATATATGGTGTAATGAATGATATATATG
>ERZ1090868.470-NODE-470-length-22783-cov-6.354409_pt1 | contig 22783 bp, 20 predicted proteins | sample MGYA00478475_ERZ1090868 | MGnify/ENA primary metagenome ERZ1090868 (study PRJEB33644, sample SAMEA5815747) | chicken gut metagenome | biome: Chicken; feature: Gastrointestinal Tract; material: Caecum | place: Ireland | collected 2019-01-01 | study: A study of the...
AACCTGTATAAAATTTTCAAAGTTCATTAATTTCTGCTTGACTTTTTATTTGCAGACTTTTATATTCACATCTATGTGCTGATGCCGGGCGGGGCTGTAATTCAAAGTGCCGTCCATGACAGCCCGGATAAACTCCGCTTTTGGCTGTCTCATCCCCGTCATATGTACAAGGACAAAAGACGGATCCAGCACTTCCTGTAAAAGCTCTTCGTCTTTATTTACCATTCCCTCATACATAAGCCGGTAACATTCCTCTATTATCTTTCTGTCATCCATCTCGTTCTTCCCTGCCTTGTTGGGGTACAATAGATAGGTAACAAAATAAAAGCAAGGATTCACCTTGATGTGATATATTGGAATTGTCCAGAAACCAATAGTCACATTGAAAGGAGAATCCTTGCATGTCGAGTTTATCACATCCGAAATATCAGCGTCAACGTATTGTTAAATATGCACAGAAACATTCTGTAACAGAAACAGCGATCCGCTATAAAGTGAGCCGAAAGACGGTATATAAATGGCTTGCCAGATATGACGGGACACTGGGCAGTTTAGAAGATCGGAGTCACCGGCCAAAGACGTTTCCCAGAAGCCATACGGAACAGGAACTCCGTCAGATCCGCCGACGGTTAAAGAAATATAAATGGTCGGACTTACTCTTGGCGTATCAGGAGTTGGTAGAGATCGATGGCTATACACGCAGTTATGGAGGCTTCAAACGGATTGCAGCCCGGTTGAAGGATTTGAAACCATCAAAAAAGAAGAAAAAGAAACGAAAGCTGAAACCGTATCGACGGGCAGACTATCCGGGCCAGAAAATACAGATTGATGTGAAATATGTTCCGTCCTACTGCGTGGCAGATGGCAGGAAATATTACCAATATACAGCAGTTGATGAATGCAGCAGATGGACTTATCGGGAAATGTACGATGAACACAGCACCTATAGTTCCAAAGATTTCCTGCTGAAGCTGATGGAACGAGCCCCCTTTCCAATCCGTGAAGTGCAGACAGACAATGGATCTGAGTTTACGAATCGGCTTTTTTCAGATACCGTTCTCATACTCTTATATTTTACTACGGCATCCGGCAAAAAACCAGCCAAATATTTTCCATCCCACAGAAAAATGGTAAATAGTAACCGTTCAGCTGGCTGAACGGTTACAACCGAAAAATTGACAAGTATTTACTGAAATGTTACTATAGTTGAAAACAAGCGGCTGGCCGAAGATTCGCGGAAAAATCTCCGGTCAGTTTTTCAAGCGGAGGGACCGCCGTTTTGGGCGGGCCTGTTTTATATATCAATCCAATGAATAAGGAGAATATTTCTTATGGAAATGCAAAATACCGCTGTTCTCATGGAAAACCTCAGTTATACCGCTTCCGACGGCACAGCCCTGCTGAAACATCTGAATATTGAGCTGAAAAAGGGACGCAGAACCGTATTGATGGGCGCCAACGGATCCGGAAAATCTCTTCTGCTCCAGTGTCTCTCCGGTCTGGAAAGACCCACGGAGGGAACGATTTACCGGAATGGCGTTCCCTATGACTACAGCCCCAAAGGCCTGCAGTTTCTGCAGCAGCAGACCGCATACTTTCTGAAGCTTTCCGACGGAACCGTCCGGTTTCACGGGGTTTCTTCCGCCGGACGGGAAACCGGCTCTTCCGTTTCTTCGGATGCCGCGCCCCTCTCCGATGGTCAGCATAGCTTTGAACAGATTTGCCTTACGCTTCAGGGATGTCCCAGTCTGCTTCTTCTGGACCTGCCGGGGACCCTTGACGTCCGAAACCGGGAGAGAATCCGGAAACGCCTTGAGGAACTCTCCGCAGCGGGAACCACGATTCTGGCCGTCTCCCACGACACAGATTTTGCCCTTTCCTGGGCGGACGATGTGATCCTGCTGGAAAACGGCGAACTCCTCGTACAGGGCGCGCCGAAAGATGTGCTTGTCAATCAGCGCGCGCTTTCTGCAGCCGGACTTTCCATGCCATCCGTACTTCAGATTTTTGAAGATTTATGCAAAAAAGCTGTTCTGAATCCGGGACTTCCTCTTCCCCGCACAGTTGCAGAACTGAAACAGTATATCGCATCTGTGCCGGGCACATCTTACCGCCGCCATGCAGGTACTGCGTCCAAAGAGAAGAAGACCGCAGTGCTCGTCGTCAGCTTTGGCACCAGTTTTCACGAAACCCGTGAAAAAACCATCGATCAGATTGAAACCGAGATCGGAAACGCTTTTCCCGATGCAGAGCTCTACCGAGCCTGGACGAGCAAAATGATTCTGAAAAAGCTGCAGAAACGGGACGGCATCCATATCGACAACGTAAAAGAAGCAATGGAACGAATGATCGGCGACGGTGTGACCGATCTGATTGTACAGCCGACCCATGTGATCAACGGTATTGAAAACGATCTGATGAAAGAAGACGTTATGGAGTATGCGTCCGAACTTAGTTCCATCTCTTTCGGAAACCCGCTGCTCACCAACGTTGAGGACAACGAAGCTGCAATCCGCGCCGTTATGGACGAATGGACGCTTTCTAAGGACGAGGTTCTTGTATTTATGGGGCATGGAACCACCCATTACGCCAACGCCATCTATGCGGCGCTGGATTACACCTTCAAAGACATGGGCTACAGCAACGTCTTCCTGGGAACCGTAGAAGCCTATCCTTCCATGCAGTCGCTGCTCCGCCAGGTACACAGCTACCAGCCGAAAAAAGTTCATCTGGCGCCCTTCATGATCGTAGCCGGCGATCACGCAAGCAACGACATGTCCGGAGACGATCCGGACTCCTGGAAATGTCAGTTTGAGGCGGAGGGCTTCGAGGTAGAATGCCACATGAAGGGCCTCGGCGAATACCCCGGCATCCGGGCGCTTCTCGTCCGTCACGCTCTGGAGTGTGTCTGAAGGGACATGACAAAAAGACATCTCCCGCAGAATGCCGTACTTTTCAGCATGGAATCTTCTGCGGGAGATGTCTTTTTCCGTTACAGTTCAGCCGGATGAACCGCTACCTTTTTCCTTCCAGATGATACAGCAGTGCGTTGCAGATGCACGCCGCGATATTGCTTCCGCCCTTGCGGCCTCTCGCCACAATCGACGGCACATCCAGCGACAGAATCAGTTCCTTGGACGGAACCACGTTGACAAATCCCACCGGAACTCCGATAATCAGTTCCGGATGGAGCCGTCCCTCCTGCACCAGCTCATAAATCCGTACCAGTGCCGTCGGCGCGTTTCCAATTGCGAAAATCACCGGTCCTTCCAGGTCTGCAGCCTTATCCATGGACGCAACCGCCCGGGTCGTCCCGTTTTTCTTCGCTCTTTCCGCCACGTCTTCGTCGGACATAAAGCACTTTACCTCGCCGCCAAAGCGTGCCAGGGACTTTTTATTAATCCCCGCTCTGGCCATCTGAGTGTCTGTGACAATCGTCGCCCCTTTGCGCAGCGCGTCCAGCGCTTTTTCCACCGCATGTTCGGAATACACCAGATTTCTGGCATAATCAAAATCCGCGCTGGTATGAATACACCGCTTTGTGATCCACTCCGTCTCCTCCGGCAGAACAATCCCCTGTTCCTTCAGCTCCTCTGTGATAATCTCAAAGCTGCGTTTCTCGATTTCCATCGGTTTCACATTTTCCAGTTCTACTTTCATTGAACCTCCGCTCCTTCTTCCAGAATCCGGTATATTTTATCCATATCCAGGTGTTCCCTCAGCGCGTCTGCCAGAATATCGTACTGCGTCTCCTTGAACGCCCGGAAATCCACGGCGCCCGCTTCGCTCATATCGACGCCCTTTGCCGCGCCCAGAGACATGACAAGAGCCTTTGCCGCCTCTTCCCGGTCGAAAATCCCATGCACATAGGAACCGTAAACCTGATCATTCCAGGCGCCGTCCGCCTTGCACGCCGAAGCAACCGTATCGCAGATCTCTGTCAGCGCAGGCAGACCATCTTTCCTCACGGTCTGTCCCATATGAATTTCATATCCCTCCAGTGGCATGCCGGAAAGGCCGGAAAGCTTCCCGCCTGTCTGGCAGAATGTTCCATCGACTCTGGTTCTCGTCTTCTGCTTTGTAAACACGGTTTCCATCGGCAGCAGTCCCATTCCCGGAATCGTTCCGCCGGCCTCAACCCCGTCCGGATCGCTTAATGTCTCTCCGAGCATCTGATAGCCGCCGCAGATTCCGAAAATCACCGTGCCGGCCGCTGCTGCCTTTTTGACAGCAGCTTCCATCCCGGAAGAACGCATCCACAGAAGGTCCTCCATTGTATTTTTTGTACCTGGCAGAAAGATCAGATCCGGATGCTTCAGCTCCGAGACGTGCGAGACGTACCGCAGTGATACCCCCGGAATCATCTCGAACGGATTAAAATCCGTAAAATTTGAAATCCTCGGAAGCCGGATCACCGCCAGATCCAGAAGCTTTACCTCCTGACTGCCCGAAAACCGTTCGGTCAGGCTGTCCTCGTCCTCCACCTGAATATTCAGATAGGGGGCAACGCCGACCACATCAATCCCTGTCTTCTCTTCCAGCATTTCCACGCCGGGATCAAGGATCGTTTTATCTCCGCGGAATTTGTTGATAATCAGCCCTTTGACCAGCGCTCTCTCTTCCGGCTCCAGAAGTTCGATGGTTCCCACCAGCTGTGCGAATACGCCGCCCCGGTCGATATCTCCCACCAGAAGCACCGGCGCATGCACCAGCTTTGCCAGTCCCATGTTGACGATGTCGTCCGCTTTCAGGTTAATCTCTGCCGGCGATCCCGCCCCCTCGATCACAATAATGTCATTCTGATCCGCCAGACGGTCATAGGCGCTTTTTACCCTGGGAATCAACGTTTTCTTAAACGCAAAGTAATCTCTCGCGCTCATATTGCCCAGGACCTCCCCTTCGACGATCACCTGGCTCCCGGTATCGTTGGTAGGCTTGAGCAGAATCGGATTCATCAGCACCGAAGGCTCGATGCCTGCGGCCTCCGCCTGCATGACCTGTGCTCTTCCCATCTCCAGACCCTCGCGGGTGATAAAGGAGTTGAGCGCCATATTCTGAGATTTGAACGGGGCGACTCTGTAGCCGTCCTGGTGAAAAATCCGGCAGAGCCCCGCTGCGAGCAGACTCTTTCCGGCATTCGACATGGTTCCCTGTATCATAATCGCTTTTGCCATATTTTCCTCCTTTCCGGCGCGCCCTCCGCGCCATATCCTGATGATCGCAACCGTTCAGAAGAATTTCGGTAACCGTTCCCGTTCAGCCAGCTGAACGGGAACGAACTTCGCAGCCGTTTCGCTGTCGGAACAGTTACAGAATTTCCTCCAATGTATGAATCAGTACTGTATTTTCTTCATGAAGCTTCACGGCTGTCCGGAACCATCCGGCAGACAGTCCCCGGTAATTCCGGCAGTCGCGGATCAGGATCTTTTTCTCCCGGCAGCGCTCTTTCAGATCCTCCGGCCCCTGAAACAGGAGAAAATTTGCCTGGGACGGATATACCGCCAGTCTCAGTCTCCTCATCTCCCGGCTCAGATACTCCCGCTCCACAGCCACAGCCGCAGCCGTACGTTCCACATATGACGTCTCACCGAGGGCTGCAGCTCCGGCCATCTGTGCCGGGACGGACACATTCCACGCCTGTATGTGACGCTCCATGTTCTCCATCAATCGTGCATTGGCCGTCACACCGTATCCCAGCCGAAGACCCGGCATCGCAAATGTTTTGGTAAATGCATGAAGAAGAAACAGCGAGGGATGATCATTTACCGCATCCATCAATGTCACCCGCTTCTCTTCCGTCACGAACTGCCAGAAACATTCGTCTACCACAAGCACCGCGCCGCACTGTTCCGCCCGGCTTGCAGCCTCCAGCAGAAACTCTCTCGACAGAACGGTTCCCGACGGATTGTGAGGACTGCATAAAAAAATCAGATCCGTCCGCTCCGTGATCCATGAAAAAAAGTCTTCCTCCGGCAGAAATCCATTCTCCGGTTTCAGAGGATAAAACATAATCTCACAGTCCGCCGCATGCAGTGCGGCTTCATATTCCGAAAATCCGGGCGCCGTGATCAGCGCTCTCCCGGGGCGCACCCCCTGTACCAGCGCATAAATCAGCTCTGCCGCACCGTTTCCGAAAATCAGCTGTTCCGGACGGACGGAAAGCTTCCGCGCCAGGGCAGCCCGCAGTTCCCGGCAGGATGTATCCGGATAACGGTCCAGATGATCCGCCGCATTCCGCACCGCCCGGCGGACCGACTCCGGCGGACCGAACGGGTTGACATTTACGGAAAAATCATATGTATAATCTCCGGAATAAATATCGCCTCCATGGGGATTCTCTTTCATTTATCAAACACCTTTCCTGTAACCATTCACTATGAAAATCCTGCGGCATATCGTTTCACACAATGTTTCATACGATAATTCCAACCGCCGCCCGCAGCAGCCCGAACACTGCCAGCGCAAAAAAAGAAGTCAGATACATCAGCCGGTTTGCCCGGACGATATCCTCCGGCTCCACAGCCCGATAAGGATCTCCGATGGTCGGCTTTTTATACCGTTTGCCGAAATACCATGCGTCTCCGGCCAGCTGTACGCGCAGAGCCCCTGCCATCACTGCTTCTGTCTGAGCGGAATTCGGGCTTGCATGGTTATGTCTGTCCCTCAGATAAATCCGCTTTGCATTTTTCCCGTCCATTCCGAGAACAGCCGCCGCAGCAATCATCAGCCAGGCGCTGATTCTGGACGGAATGAAATTCAGAACATCATCCAGACGCGCAGCAGCTCGTCCGAAGTACAGATACTTGTCATTCTTGTATCCGACCATGGAATCCATCGTATTGACAGATTTATACAGAAAACCAAAAGCCGGACCGCCGATGGCCAGAAACAGCAGCGGAGCAACGATTCCGTCCGAAGTATTCTCCGCCACTGTCTCCACCGCCGCTTTTGCAACTCCCTCTTCGCTCAGCCGCTCTGTGTCTCTTCCCACAATCATGGAGACCGCATGGCGCGCCTCCGGAAGATCTCCGGCTTTCAGCGGGGCATACACTTTCATGCTCTCCGTCTTCAAAGATTTTGTCGCCAGAATCTGCCAGGACCAGAAGGATGCAACTGCCCAGTAAACGACAGGATGTATCCATACGGCCGCCGCCAGAAAAGCAGCCGGAACTCCTGTGCTGATTCCGACAGTCAGGAGAACCAGCACCGTGCCTCCCGCCAGTTCTCCGCCGGAAGTCTTCGGAAAAACGTTCCGGATTCCTTTCTCCAGAACCGAGATCAGCGCTCCGATCAGCCGGATCGGATGATAAATCTGCCTGGGATCTCCGAACAGAAGATCCAGTCCATAACCGGTCAGCAGCGCTGCCAATGTCAGCCACATCATTTTGTCCCTCCGTATTCACAGCATTTTTCAAGAAACTCCACAGCCAGCTCCGGGCAGGCATAATAATACAGATGGGGAAAGCCTGCCATCATCGTGCCTGTCCCATGGATACAATCCCAACCCCGCTTCCGGTTCGGCTTTTGCGCATGGAACGCAGATCCGCAGTCCGTACTGTCAAAATAGTGGAATTCGTGACCGCGCAATGTGCCGCAGCCGCCGCCCAGCACACCTTCCTGCAAAGCCTCCAGACAGATATAGCCGAATCTTCCCAGTTTACCGGTCCGGAAGACATTTCCCGGAACTGCCCCGACCATTGGCCAGACACGCCCTTCCATATCCTCCATCTCCTCAGACAGATACATGTATCCGCCGCATTCCGCCATGCAGGGCATTCCCTGCCTCAGCGCTTCCCGCAGTTCTCTCTTCATGCTGTCGTTTCCGGACAGCTCCCCTGCGTAAAGTTCCGGGTATCCGCCGCAGAGCAGAACTCCCTGAATGCCCTCCGGCAGATGTCTGTCTCTTATCGGCGAAAACCAGCAGATCCTGGCCCCGAGCTCCTCCAGCAGCTTCAGATTGTCTGCATAAATAAACTGAAACGCCTCATCCCGCGCAACGCCGATCACAGGCGCGGTTCTGCGGATGTTCTCCGCCTGCGGGCTGTCCAAAAGCTGTTTCAGTTTTGCCGGCATCTCTGCGGAAAGCTCCCGGGCTTCCGCCGCCAGCTCCAGCATTCCGTCCAGATCCGCCGTCTCCTCAAGCACTGCCGCCAGACGATCCAGGCGTCCGGACAGATCCTTCACCTCATCGGGAAGGACCAGACCGAGATGGCGGCTTTCCAGACGGCAGTCAGGGCATTCCGGCACATAACCCAGAGGACGGATGCCAAGCGTTTCCTTCACCATCGGCGCGAGAAGCTGATACATGCTCTCTGACATACGGTTGAAAATCACACCGCGGATTCCGCTGTTCTGACGGAACTTAAGGAATCCCTGCAGTTCTGCCAGCACGGACAGACTCATCCCCCTGGCATCCATCACAAGAATTACCGGCGTGTCGGTCATCTGCGCCAGATCATAGGCGCTGGCCTCATCGGAAGTCCCTCCCAGGCCGTCGTAATATCCCATCACGCCCTCGATCACTGACAGATCTGCCGAATTCGCATGGCGCCCGAAAAGATACCGGGTCATCGGTCCGTCCGTAAAAAACGGATCAAGATTGCGGGAAGGAGCTCCCACCACGGTCTCATGAAACAGAGGATCAATATAATCCGGCCCGCACTTAAAGGCGGCAACCTTCTTGCCCCGCAGCAGAAACGCCCGGAGCAGACCGCAGGTAATCATCGTTTTCCCGCTCCCGCTTTTCGGAGCAGCGATCATGAATCTATTCCTGCTCATGGTATCCGCCTCCCGTCGCCGCAAAAATATAAACAGGATTCATTCCCATCATCAGATGGCTTTTTCCCAGCACCTTTGACCGGTCCGCCCGCAGACAGACAATTTCCGGTTCCTCAAACGGCAGCTGTCTCAGACATCGGGCGGCCTCTGCAATCGTCTCCAGGGAAATGGCGTTGACCACCACCCGGACCCGGGGATTTTTCTCCAGAGCTGTCCTCAAAATCTGCTCAAGCGCGCCTCCGGAGCCTCCGACAAACACATGGGTCGGCGCGGGAAGTTTCTGAAGCGCTTCCGGCGCCCTTCCGGACACCGGCGTCAGATTCGCGCATCCGTTCTTCATCGCATTTGCACAGATGAGTTCAATGCCTTCCTCTTTCTGCTCCACCGCATAGACCCACCCGTTCCAGGCGTGCAGCGCCATCTCCACCGATACAGACCCGGTACCTGCGCCCACATCCCAGGCTACAGAATCCTCCTGAAGGCCGAGATAAGACAGAGAAACCGCACGCACCTCCCGTTTGGTCATCGGCACTTTTCCCCGGACAAACGCTTCATCCGGCAAACCTGCAGTTTCACGGGAAACCGGTGCGGGATTTTCCGCCAGAATCACGCAGAGCGTTTCAAACGTCTGTCCGGCAAGTTCCTTCGCCGTCCCTGTGACGATCCGTTCCTCCGGATAGGAGAGATGTTCGCCGATCGTAACCTTTACCTGTCCTAGACCGTAACGGCACAATTCCCCGCAGAACGCCGCGGCTCCGCCCTTTGTTCCCGACAACAGAAACGTCCGTCTGTGATGGCGGACGGCATCCGTTCCGTTGGCTTTCCGGCCGTGCATGCTGAGCAGGCAGACATCCTCCCAGGAAATCCGGAGTTTTGCACACAGATACACCACAGAAGAGATTCCCGGGAGGACATGGATCTCTCTCCCGGACAATATCTGAAACAGCCGCTTCGCCCCGCTGAAAAATCCGGTATCTCCGGACTGAAGCAGCACTGCGTGCTCATACTCGGGATGCGCATCCAGAAACTCCCGGATTGCCTCCGGCTGATATGCGTCAAAACATGGCGTTCTGTTCTCCTCCCCGAGAAGTTCCTTTGCCGCTTTCAGAATTCTCTCCGCACCGATCAGCACATCCGCCCGGAGGATCGCCTTCTGCACTTCCGCTGTCATGTTGTCCGGCTGTCCCATTCCGATGCCGGCAATGGTTACTTCCTGCCGCACGGAAATTCCATATCTCTCCGCCAGCAGAGCGCATACTTCCCCTTCCGAATATCCCCGCGCAGCTTTGTCTTTCTGCTGCAAAGATTCCGGAGGCCTTCCGATCACAAGAAGACGCGCTCCTGCCTCCCGCGCGGCCTCCGCCTTTTCTTCAAAGCCTCCGTTTTTTCCGGACTCCTTGGTCACAAGAATTTTCGCGCCGGTCTGGCGGAGAATCGCAAGATTCAGTTCCAGAGAAAACGGTCCCTGCATCGCAATCAGGTGCCCGGCGTCAAATCCCAGCTCCGCACATCGGGCCACCACTCCCGGCGTCGGAAGTACTCTGGCAAACAGCCGGTTCTGATAATCCGGGACTGCGGTAAACGCTGCCAGTTCCTTGCTTCCTGTCGTCACCAGAACCCGGTCTTCGGAATGCTTCAGCCATTCCACGGCTTCCTCCACAGAATCCACCACAATGCTTTCCTCTCCGACCTTCTCCGCCGGGCGCAGCAGGCGCAGATATTCTGTGCCGGTCTGTTCACAGGCGCTTTGAATATTTTCAGAAACCAGAACCGCGTAAGGATGCGTCGCGTCGATGACCAATGAAATCTCATGCTCCAGCATCAGCCTCGCCATCTCCTCCGCAGAGAGACGTTCGCTCCGTACATCCAGCATCCCGCCAGACGGAATCTGGCATTTCCCGTATTCCGTGGCGGTGCAGACCACCGCCGGCAGACCGTAACGATTCAGAAATCCCGCCACATGACGCCCTTCCGTCGTGCCGGCAAACAGTAAAATCTTACTCATACCGGTATCCTCTCGGCGTCACCATTTTTCCGTCGACTTCAACGGTCTGACTGTTGCCGATAAATACGGTGGTAAACATATCCACCGGCGTTTTCTTCAGTTCTTTCAGCGGAAGTACACGCATCGACTCTCCCTCCCGGCCGATCTGGCTGACAAGGCCGCAGACGGTATCCCCGCTCTTGCTCTCCATCATGATTTCACAGGCTTTCTCCAGATAGTCCGCCCGCTTTTTGCTGCCGGGATTATAAAGACAGATCACAAAATCCGCCTCCGCCGCCAGTCTCAGACGTTTCTCGATTTTCTCCCATGGGGTCAGCAGATCGCTCAGACTGATCAGCGCAAAGTCATGAATCAGCGGTGCGCCAAGCACTGCCGCACCGCCGGTAGCCGCGGTAACCCCCGGAATCACCCTGACTTCACAGTCCGGATACTCGCGGCCAAGCTCCAGCATCAGTCCTGCCATGCCGTAGACGCCGGCGTCGCCGCTGCAGATCATCGCCACTTTCCTGCCTTTTTCCGCCTCCTCAAAAGCCATCCGGCAACGGTCCACTTCCTTTCTCATCGGAGTCGTCAGAAACTCTTTTTCCGGAAAATGTTCTCTCACCAGATCCACATAGACCGTGTAGCCGATAATCACATCGCTGTCCCGCAGAGTGTCTGCGGCCTCGATGGTCATTTTCTCATAGGCGCCCGGTCCGATGCCCACTACATATATGATATTCAAAATTCAGCCCTCCATTCCCCGGCGGCAAGCGCGATGGTCACACCGCCTCCGGCCTGTTTTTTCTGGATCAGTCTGCCTCCCGCAAGAACTGCACTTCGCTCGCAGACATTGTCCACTCCCGTTATATTTTTTACAAACTCCGACGGCGTAAAGTCCCCCGGCGCTTTCTTTAATTCATCCGCAGAAAAGGTCACAAAAGGAATCCCGTACTCCCGGCAGAGCTCCAGAATTCCCGTCTCTTCCGCCTTTAAGTCGATACTGGCCGCCCGGCACAGCGCATGCCTGGAAACGTCTGCCCGCTCCAGCGCCTGTTCCAGCTGATACCGGATCGCATCCTTGGGCGTACCTTTTCTGCAGCCCATTCCAACTGTCACGATCTGCGGAATCAGATGCAGGGTTTCCGGAAACGGATGGAGCCGCCCGGAAAGCGAAACGCAGATACCAACCGGCGGATTTTTCTCCGGATCCACGCTTCCCGGTTCCGAATGGGGACCATTCACAGACTCCAGTTCTTCCGGAAGGTCTCCCTGGCAGGGAAACTCCGAGTAGAAACCGACTTTTTTTCCGTCGACAATCCGGGAAGACACTTTCTTCGCCAGCGTCAGATCGGAGAGATACAGTTGATTCTTTCTTGCAAACTCGTCCACCGCAAATTTTTTCTGCCGGTCTGTAGCCGTTGTGATTACCGGCTCCGCGTCAAGAATTTCCGCCGCTTTCCGGGTAAGCGCATTGGCTCCCCCCAGATGCCCCGACAGAAGAGAGACTGCGTATTTTCCCTGTTCGTCAATCACCACCACTGCCGGATCCGTCTTCTTGTCTCTGACAAACGGAGCAATGCTCCGCACGGCAATCCCGCAGGCGCCGATAAAAATCAGCGCATCTGCCTCCTGAAACATTCTTCCGGTCCACTCTTTCAGCGGCTCGGACAGTGGCTGCAGAGCAGCGCTCAGGGCATACTTTTCAATGGAAAAACCGCTGGCGGCAATCCCTTCTTCGGAAAGCTCTCTGCATAACATCCGGTTCAGAACTGCTCCGTTTCTGGTAAAACTGATCACCGCACACTTCATGACTCTCCCTTTTCCGCTTTCCGGTACTCCGTGGAAAACGCAGGATGGTACAGATCACTTCTCCGGTAATTTCCCTGTGTCACCGCATTTCCGATAATCATAAGCGCCGTCTTCGTAATTCCATGTTCCTTCGCCGTCTGCGCCAGGGTTCCCACCGTACAGCGGAAAGCCTTTTCCTCCGGCCAGCTTGCTTTATAGACGATCGCGGCCGGCGTATCCTCGGTGTAACCGCCTGCAATCAGCTCTTCGGACAATTTCTCAAGAAGTCCTGTGCTGAGGAAAACCACCATGGTCGCCTGATGGGCCGCAAAGGATGCAATGCTCTCCCGCTCCGGCACCGGCGTTCTGCCTGCCATCCGTGTGATAATCACGCTCTGAGAGACATCCGGCAGTGTGTATTCCATATTTAAAGCCGCCGCCGCTCCCGAAAAAGAGCTGACGCCCGGACAGTCATCGTAAGCAATGTCCAGGGCGTCCAGGGCGTCCATCTGTTCCCGGATCGCACCGTACAGACTGGGATCTCCGGTGTGGAGCCTCACCACATCCTCACCCCGGTCATTGGCCTGTTTCATCACATCAATCACCTGTTCCAGCGTCATCACCGCGCTGTTGTAAATCTGGCATCCTTCTTTGCAATCCTCAAGCAGCGCCGGGTTTACCAGCGATCCCGCATAGATGATCACATCCGCCTGCTCCAGCAGCTTTTTTCCGCGCACAGTAATAAGATCCGGCGCTCCCGGACCTGCTCCGACAAAATGTACCATGTTATTTCTCCTTTACCACGATCAGTGAATAATAGCCTGCAGATTCGGGAATCTCCTCCGCTCCGCGGCAGATCCGCTGACCTTCCATCCCACAGTTTTCCACCATCAGGACTTCCGCGTCCATCTGTTCCAGAAGTTCTTTGACCTGCTCCATCTTACGTCCGGCCTTCATCAGAACTTTCGTTCCCGGAAGCTTCAGCGCATCCTCAATCTGATAAGACGCCGGAATCACATGAAGCTGCTGAGAGTTTTCCACAAGTCCGATTTCCAGTTCCGCCGCAGCCGCACAGAAGGAAGTGACGCCGCTGACAATTTTCGCTTCGTATCCGTCCTCCTGTACGCGTTTGTGGACATACAGATACGTGGAATAAACCGTCGGATCTCCAAGGGTCAGAAATGCAACGTCCTTTCCCTGGTCCAGTTCCTGCTCCACTGCTTTGGCCGCTTTTTTGTGGTTTTCCTCCAGTTCTGTCCTGTCCTTCGTCATCGGCATGGCCACCGCCAGCAGATGCTTGTTTTCCAGCTCCGGCACCGCCTGGACGGCAATCCGATAGGCAACGGTCTCCTTTGCTTCCTTTCCGGGCAGAGCGATCACCTGCGCCTCCCGGATCCGACGGACTGCTTTCAGTGTCAGAAGTTCCGGATCGCCCGGACCGATTCCGACTCCGTATAAGGTTCCTCTTTTCATGTCTGCTCCTCTTCGGACAAAGCCTGATACCGAGGCTTCTGTCCTGCTCCGTTTATTATAATTCTTTTTCCGCTTATTCTTTTTCCATGTTCTTTGCCGCTGTAACCGTAGTAACAGTTCAGCTGGCTGAACTGTTATAGCATCCGGCCATTGAAAATCGCTACGCGATGGGCCGAAGGCCCACCGGCGTCTGCTTCTCCTCCGCACTGCAGACATCGGATAACGGCTGCTGAACATGTAGTTCGCTCATCATTATAATATACGAAAAAAAGAAATGCAACAATTCACATTTTTTTCAACCATCGATGACACGCCGTCATATCCTCCGGTGCCTCAGCCGCAACTGACAGCCTTCCGCTTTCTACCATCTTCTGAATGCGCAGGAAAATCCATTCATTGCTGATTCCCAGCCGGTGTCTGGCGAGGACGGAGCCCATCAGGGAAGTTTCAGGGAACATCTCTTCCTGTGCATCCAGTTCTTTCTGTATGAAAGGATCATAAAAGTCTTCCGGTACACTGCAGAGCTTTCCGTCGACGACTGCACGCAGCGCCGCCCGCTCATCCTGAAGTTTCTTCCAACGGCAGGCAATGTCGGTGAGAAACTCCTGGCTGATATTTTTCTGAGAAGAAAGATGCTTCCCCCACTCCCCGGGTTCCGCTGCACCCCAGCCCAGATGACAGAGTTCAGAATTCCGGTCTTCAGGACTTACAAGAACAATCCTGCCGGCAGGCATCCGCTGCTGCTCCAGCTGTGCGAGAAACCAGTACATTCCGCACATTTCATCCGGCTGATCACTGTACCAGATCCGTACCTGCCCGCCTTCTGTCAGACGGGTTCTGACTGTCTGAAAATCTCTGACTGCATTTCGGCAGATTCACTCTGCCGTTTTGTGGCCCTCTGTTTCAGAGCTGTAACCAAACAGCTTCTGCAGCGTTTCCAGACGCTTCTGTCCGATCCCTTCTTCTGATATATCTCCGATGCTGTGGACAAGCGGAAAGGAAAACACGTCTGCAGGACTTCCTCCCAGCGGAACCGCCTGCTCCCAGGAGGCCTGTTCCCTTCGCTCCGCTTCACGCAGTGCCTCGTCTGCCTCTGCTGCCGAAAGATTACTGCCAATCATGCCGATCGATGATGGAGCCCACTTGCCTTTTCCATATGTCTGCGCCCACTTCAGGCTGCCCTCAGCGCTCTCGCTGAATACAATCTCTGTCATCTGTATCCTCCTCCGTATCCGAAAAATATCTTTACTGGCATTATACCTCCTGATCCGGCTCCTGTATAGGTAATATGAATCAAGCGGCCCGGAGGTAATAAAACATCTCCGAAGCCGCTTGATGGTTACAGGTTCTATTCTTTACATACGGTCTGTGCAGTGAATGCACAGACCGGACCGAACTATAACCTTGATTATTACAGATCCCCCTCCGGCCAGTTGCACCAGTACCATTGGGTAATTGTCGTGCCGTCTGTCTCAAACTGGACATACTCCCGGTCATATCCGGAATTCTCATCCAGCAGGAAAGCATTCTGATGCGCTCCAAGAACTTTCCATCCGTCTGCCTGCATGTTTTCCCGTACTTCGTCCATATTCATTCCGCAGGCAACGCCGTACACGCTGATCTCTGTGTTTCCTTCGCACCACACAGAACCGATGTAATTATATTTGCTGTCGAAATCCTCCCCGCCATAAATCGTTTCATCCACATATTGCCATTCAATGCCCGCATAAGAGTTTTCATACCGATATCCGTTCTCCCCGAACATCTGTCCGGAAACCTGTTCCATCCCCATATCTTCCGCAAATTCCTGCACCAGATTATCATGCACATAATCGGTCAGCTCAATTTCCGGGGGAGACGGTGCCGATTCCTGGGGGCTGTCCGTCGGAGAAGGATCTTCCTGCGGCATGTCCGCCGGTTCCCCGGGCGTCTGTGTCGGCTGTACGGATGGCGTCCGGGCAGGTGGCTGGGTGTCAGCCGGAGCCTGAACGTCTGCTCCGTCGTCCTCCTGAGTTTCTGAAGATGAACCACTGTCTCCGTTCTCCTGCCCCTGCGGTTCTGCTTCTTCGGAGGATACGCCGCGATTTTCCCCATCCTGCGGATCCAGCGGCACGGTATCCAAAAGCTGCCGTTGATCCTCCTGTGTGTCCGGGATCTGGCGGCCGGCAGGCTCCTGCCCGGAATCCGCCTCTGTTTTCTTTCCGTCAGCTGCCGGAGAAGAACCGGAGCTGTCCGCAACAGAACATCCCGTCAGCGCGTTGCAGAGCACAAACAATGCCAGAAAACACGCGGTGACCACATTTCCCTTTTTCATTGTTCCGGCACGCATAATGTTTGCCATCCGCTTTTTCAGATTCCGCAGGCTGTCGCTGAACCCGGTCGTGATTCCCGGCGCAGAAGTTTTCCCTGCGGCTGTTTTTGCAAGCAGACGATTGTACAGCATTCTCTCCTGTACAGCGCGTCGTTCCATCACTGATTCATCGCAGAGAAACTCAAGGTCTCTGTCCGCTTCCTTTTTCATCCACCAAAGCGCCGGATTAAACCAATGCACAATGCACAGAATGTTCAGCAAAAGTTTATACCACAGATCTTTTCTTTGGTAATGGCAGAGTTCATGGAACAGAATCAGTTCCTGTTCCTCCGGCGTATATCCGATCTGGGGGATGCAGATACACGGATGCAGAAATCCCATAAGCAGAGGCGTCGTCAGCCGGCTGTTCAGCATCAGCCGCGGCGTCCGCTTCAGTTTCATGCTTCCGCATATCTTCCGATACGTCCGTTCCAGCGGCTGGTTCCAGTTCGGCAGATTCCATCGGCGCAGCGCTTTTCCTGCCAGATATGTCTCCACCGTTTTTCTGATTCCCAGGAACAGCACTCCGGCCGCCCACACAGCCGCCGCAAGGTCAGCTGCCGTTTCCATTGAAATCCACTGAACGTCGCCGGCAGGCGCCACGAGATTCCCGGTGTTCTGGAGGTCTGGCGAAGACTGAGAAAGAATCTCCTGAGAAGTGTTCCCGGCGCCGGACAAGGGCAGGCCCGTCTGCCCTGTCCCATCTGTCTCTGCGATTGTCCTGTCATTCCCTGTATCTGTCTCCCGGGCAGTCCGGAGCTGATCTGTTCTCACGGTGAAAGCTGCCGGAATATTTACATGTACGATATTCCAGGTTTCCGGAATCTGTACCGGAAGAAGCAGAAGAATCGCCAGCGCCAGCCAGATCCGGTATTTCCAGCGAACCGAATATCTCCCGGCCAGATGCCTCGACAGCACCGCGGTCAGAAAAATCACAGCCGCAGCCGCCAGATTGATCTTCAATACATATAACAGAATATCCGCCATACCACCCCTCCTTTTCGTTCGACGAAATCTGCCGGTTCAGCTGAATTCATGACCCGGTATCGCATTGTTGCAGAAGGTCAGGCCTTCGACAGGCTCATATCCTGTAATCTGCATGTCCACCGCATCCGGATAGGTGTTCCGCTTATCCGGGAACGTAAATTCCAGTTCATACTCCTGCCCATGATATTTCGCATACGTTCCGTCCCCCTCAAAAACCGCCGTATGCGTCCGGAAAACAACATCCCTGGTTTCCGCCAGATCATCCACATAATAAATGGTGAAATCAAAGGAATCCTCCGTTACATTTTCCACGATTACCGTATAATACTCGGTGATCGGAAGGCCTGTACGTGCAAGATCATATCTGTATTCGCCTTCATATACATTTACCTTTGCGGGAACTCCGTTGATCTGCTGATTCTCAAGCCCTTCAAAATTTTCAGAAAAATCGCCTTCCGGCCAGTTGCAAAGATACCAGCCTGTGATCACCTGATTCTCATCCAGGTCAAAGTCAATCGCCAGATTTCTTCCGTTCAGAACAGCAATATACTGCCGGCCATCATCCAGTGCCGTCCAGCCATTTTCCTCAAACGCAGAATCCGCTGTTCCAATCCCGTCACCTACCGTTACGCCATAAATATTTACAGAAGAATTCCCACTGTTTATCATCGTAAACGCCCCGTCATCCTCTGTCATATCGTTGATCCATGTGATATAAAATCCCCCTGTCTCAAAGGCTTCCCCTGTTTCTCCGAACTGTCCGGATTCTGTCGGCTGCATATTCAGAACGTCCTTCAGCTTTTTCCATTCACCGTTCACAATATAGTTTTCAATAGAAACCGTATTGCCCGCATCTGGATTCTCCTGCTGCGCCGCATCCGGTTCCTCTGTCTCAGGCACAGAATCATGACCGGGATCCGACTGCTGCCGGTCCGATTCCCCTACCGTTTCCGTCTCTGACGATGTCTGCGCCGTTTCCTGTTCTCCCCCGCTGTCCCCTGTCACAGAAGCATTTTTACTCTCCGCAGAAGCAGGCTTTTCATCCTCTTTTTTTCCGGAACAGGCCGTCAGTCCCCAGATCCCAACGCTGAAAATCATAAGCCACAGCATCCAGACAAATGGTCTCTTTCTCTTTTTCTTTCTTTTTCCTTCTCTCATAATACCCCTCCGTTTTCCTGCTGCATCACAGACTGTCGTCTTTGCAACAGTTCCGCCGTCTGAACTGTTACTGGTCTTTCTCTAATTCCTGCAGAAAAGCTTCCAGTTCTTCAATGTCACTCTGGTCGATCTGCTTCCCCTGATACAGAGTCGCCACAAAATTTTTCAGCGAGTTGCCATACAGCTTTTCCAGTACATGTTTCCCTTCCTGCTGCTGATACTGTTCCTGCGTGACAAGCGCACGGTAAAGATTTGCTTTTCCTTCCTTTTTTACGGAAACAAATTTTTTCTTCTCCAGACGTGAAAGAAGTGTGAGGATCGTTGTCGGAGCCAGTTTCTTTTTCCGCTTCATAAAGTCCTCGATCTCGCTTCTGGTCATTTCCCCGTGTCCGTTCCATAAGGCAATCATCACGTCCAGTTCGGAATCAGGCAATTTCTGAATTTTCCTCCGCATGATACCTCCTCCTTTTCTACTTATGTAGTACAATTACATATTACATTTGTAGAAGATATATGTCAAGAGTATTCGCCAAAAAATGCGCCGCGGCGTACACAGCCTGATAAACTGTCACGCCGCAGCGCATAGGATTACTTTATTACTTCGACCAGCAGATGGTCCCCGTCATCGCAGAAAAAATCTGCCTGCCATCTTGTCTCCGCCTGCTTTTCGAATGTCAGAGCGGAAGCGGACCAGGAGGTTTCTCTGTTCTCCCCTCCTGAATAGGATACACAGACAGCGCTGGCGCCGATCACTTCCGTGGTTCCGCGGTCCGTTTTCTGTCCGCTGTCTTCTTTTCTCTTTCTCCTCGGGTGACCGCCCGAAGGACAGCAGTCGGTGACCGAACAGACTGAGCGCAGCCCTTCCGGTTCCGTATTCCAGGATATCACCGTCTGGTACAAAGGAAATTCCACATCCGCAGTTTCCGGTTCCTGTCCGCCTGCTCTTTTCCGCAGCGACGGAATCCCGCGAAAAACTTCCTCATCCAGTTTCCGGGAAAAGCATTCCCGGATCTTCAGCACACCTTCCTCTCCATTCAGAGGACAGTGAAACGGAATACATTTCGGCGCTTCACCTTCTCTGGTGACAAAACAGAATCCTGGAACCTTCCGTGGTTCCGCCGCAAATTCTGCCGTCACTGTGCGCAGCGTCTCCGGTGTTTCTCCTGCTTCCCCTTCTGCCCACCGAAAGCGGCAGCGGCTGAAATACCATGCATATTCTCTGTCACACTGATACGCGTCCAGAATCCTCCGGATTTCACAATCCTGCAGTCCGGCGGCAGCTTCTTTCTCTCCGGCAGTATTTTCCGGCATCCAGATTTCCGACGAAGAACCTTCCTGGCGAAGATCTTTTCCGTTGACTGTCAGGCAGACACAGTAACTGCGCGGCCAGGGATTTTCTCCTTCGAAGTATTCGAAGGTTTCCGGATCCGTCCAGCCCTGCCTGGAAAACCGTTTTCGTTCGCTGTAATATTTTTTCAGTGCATCCGGAGCAACCCGACAGCAGAGATCCATCACGATCCCTTCATCAAACAAATAGACAGCCGGAATCTTCCAGTACTTTCCTTCCCGGGAAAATTCCTTCCCGACGATCACCTTCACGCCCGGTTTTCCCTGTTCTCCCGGCTTTTCTCCGCCCTGAAACTCACTCTGAAAATACACCTCATCCATCCCTGCTCACCCTTTTTCTTCTTCGCCTGGACAAGTTTGATGCCCCGTAGCTTGCTGCGGGGTTTTTGACTTTTTCTGAAACTGTCTGATCAGTTCCCCTGCCCCGGCGCTTTCTCCCAACACTCCATGCCGGCTGGAAAAAACAATCGCCTCCGTACGGATGCGTCCCTCTGTGTGATGCTGCATATAAAACACAATCCGTTCCATTACCTCTTCCATAGTCTCGCTCAGACAGCCTGCATGGACCAGAATCTCCACCGCTTCCTCTGTCGTGTCCGTCGCCAGAATCCTCCGGACGGTTTCCGGATCCGCCCCACGCCGCAGCGCCTGCGCCGCCAGCAGTTCCGCACGGCAGTCCGCCTGATGAGAGTGGGTATTCATAATCCCTCCGGACACTTTGATGAATTTCCCGATATGAGCGACAAACAGAATTCCCTCAAACCCCATCTCCACCGCCATCTCAAGAACCGCGCCCACATAATTGCTGCATTTCACCGCCTGCTCCGTGTCAACCTGTGGATATCTGGAAAGAAAATCCTCCCCGTAATTTCCGGGTACCATCAGCAGATACCGGCTTCCGGACGCCCGCCGCATTTCCATCTCCACACGGATCGTCGCGATCAGCGCTTCCTCGCTCATGGGCATTACAATCCCGCTGGTACCGAGAATCGAAATTCCTCCGACAATGCCCAGCCGGGGATTAAACGTCCGCTTTGCTGTCTCCTCTCCTTCCGGAACAGAAATCACAACTCTGATTCCCCCCGGATATCCTTCCTTCTGCATGACTTTCAGCACCTGCTCCCGGATCATCGCCCGGGGCACCCGGTTGATGGCGGCAGCGCCCGGAGGCTGATCCAACCCCGGGCGTGTAACACGGCCAACCCCTTTGCCGCCATCAATCACAATTTCCGGTTCTGTCAGCCGGCTGACCGTCGCCAGAATCCACAGCCCGTGGGTGGCATCCGGATCATCGCCTCCATCCTTCTTTACACCAAAAGTCACTTCACATTCTGTCTCCTGAAAAAAACAGACCGGAAGGCAAAGCTGAATTCCTTTCGGCGTCATCAGCTCCGCACGGTCCGGTCTGTTTCCGGTCAGAAGACATATGGCCGCCGCCTGCGCCGCCGCTGCGGCGCAGGAGCCTGTTGTGTATCCAAGACGAAGCTTTTTCCCGTCTTTCACAAGATAGGCATCTTCCAGACCTGTCTGCATGATCTCCTCCTTCTGATACTCAGTCTTTTCGCTCTCTCAGATAATCTTCCACCGTGTTCAGTGTGTCGTCAATGATTTCGTCAGTATGTGCCTCAGAGAGGAACATTGCCTCAAACTGGGAGGATGCCAGATGGAAACCATGATTGATCATCCACGCAAAATAATCGGCAAACGCTGCGGTGTCTGAGGTTTTTGCCTGCGCGTAATTTCCGACCTCCTGCGGCGTACAGAACATGCAGCCCAGAGAATCCACATAGTTGACCGTATACGGCACCTGATACCGGCGCAGAAGTTCCTGCATTCCGCCGTACAGTTTTTCCCCTTTTGCAGTAAGATCTTCGTAAATCTTCGGATTGTTATAAAGATATTTCAGCTGCGTCAGACCAGCCGCCATCGCCACCGGATTTCCGCTGAGGGTTCCCGCCTGATAAACCGGTCCGCAGGGAGCAACCATCTCCATGATCTCTTTTCTTCCGCCGTAAGCCCCCACCGGCATGCCTGCGCCGATAATCTTTCCGTAAGTGATCAGATCCGGACGCACCTGGTACTTTCCGGAAGCTCCGGTGAATCCCAGACGGAAACCGGTAATCACCTCATCAAAGATCAGAAGTGCCTGATGCTTGTCGCAGAGACGGCGCAGTCCCTGGAGAAATCCCTCCTTCGGCGGCACAACGCCCATATTCGCCGCCACAGGCTCAACGATGATGGCCGCTACCTGATCCTTATTGTTGTCCAGCAGTTCTTCCACGCTGTTCAGATCGTTATATACCGCGGAAAGCGTGTCTTCGGTACAGCCCTTCGGAACGCCGGCGCTGTCCGGAATTCCTGCAGTCATCACGCCGGAGCCTGCCTTTACCAGCAGACAGTCGCTGTGTCCATGGTAGCATCCCATAAATTTGATAATCTTGTTTCTTCCGGTAAATCCCCTCGCCGCCCGGACAGCGCTCATCACTGCCTCTGTACCGGAATTTACCATACGGATCATCTCGATCGCAGGCACGTTCTCGCAGATAAACTTCGCCATCTCCACTTCAATCGCCGTAGCTGCGCCAAAGCTAAGGCCATTGTCACAGGCACGGACCACCGCGTGAAGCACTTCCTGGTTATTATGGCCGAGAATCATCGGTCCCCAGGAGCAGACATAGTCCACATACTTGTTCCCGTCCGCGTCAAACACATACGGTCCGGTCGCTCCCTGGATAAACCGCGGGCTCATATGAACGTTTCCATATGCACGCACCGGCGAGTTCACACCTCCCGGAATATATTTTACAGCTTCCTGATACAGTTTGTCTGATGTCTCTGTTTTCATTTTGTCTTCCTCCTGACGTACTTCTTGTTCTGTCGCCGTGCAGCCGGCTGAACGGCGACAGAACAAGAAG
>ERZ1090868.471-NODE-471-length-22776-cov-6.879583_pt1 | contig 22776 bp, 19 predicted proteins | sample MGYA00478475_ERZ1090868 | MGnify/ENA primary metagenome ERZ1090868 (study PRJEB33644, sample SAMEA5815747) | chicken gut metagenome | biome: Chicken; feature: Gastrointestinal Tract; material: Caecum | place: Ireland | collected 2019-01-01 | study: A study of the...
ATCTACACTTATGCGATCGTCGGCAGCGTCAGATGTGTATAAGAGACAGGGTACGTTTCTCTGCACGCCCACCGGCATGAGCAAAAGCTTTATTACCCCGGAAAAGCTCATTCGCATTGATGCAGACGGCAATATTGTGGAAGCGGCGGAGGGCCTGCGTCCGTCCAGCGAGATTAAAATGCATTTGCGCTGCTACGAAAAGCGCCCCGATGTATGGAGTGTAGTGCATGCACATCCTCCCGGAGCAACCGGCTTTGCCGTGGCGCATAAAGCAATGGATATGTACAATATGATTGAGGATGTGGCTGTCATCGGCAGTGTTCCTCTTACGCCTTACGGCACCCCCAGCACCGCAGAAGTGCCCGATTCCATCGAGCCGTATTTGGAAGAGCACGACGTCATGCTGCTGGAAAACCACGGCGCACTGGCCGTGGGCAGCGACGTCATCACCGCTTTCTACCGCATGGAGAGCTTGGAGCTGTGGGCGAAAATTACCATCAACGCGGTGATTTTGGGCGGCAGCAAGGACATCAGCCGAGAGAACATCCAAAAGCTGATTGACCTGCGCGGATATTACAAAGTTACGGGCCGTCATCCCGGCTACAAAAAGTTCGATAACGGCTTAAAATAAAAGGGCGTGATACAGTGAAAAAGTTGCTGGCGTTTGACTTCGGCGCTTCCAGCGGACGCGCCATTTTGGGCGAATATGAAAACGGCGCGTTGACTTACCGGGAAATTCACCGGTTTGAAAATAACCCCGTTGAAGAAAACGGCCATCTGCGCTGGAATTTCCCCGAGCTGATGCGGGAAGTATACCGGGCTTTGGAAATGGCAGGTCCTGTGGACAGTATTGCCTTTGACACTTGGGGCGTGGACTTTGGCCTTTTGGACGAAAACGGGAATTTGCTGGAAAAGCCTGTCCATTATCGTGACAGCCGAACCCAGCACACACTGGAAAAGGCATTTTCCGTCATGAGCGCGCAAGACTTATACGCGGCGACGGGAAGCCAGCTGATGGCGATTAACACGCTGTTCCAGCTGATGGAAACCGACCTTTCCAAAGCAAAGCAAGTGCTCTTTATGCCCGATTTATTTGCTTATCAGCTGTGCAAAAAGGCGGTGTGCGAGCAAAGTATCGCCTCCACTTCCCAAATGCTCGATTTGCAGAAAAAGGCGTGGAGTGAAACAGTGCTTTCGGCATTTGAAATTCCCAAAGAGATTTTTGCGCCGCTGGTGCAAAGCGGCACCGTGATTGGGGAATATCAAGGCGCCAAGGTGGTGGCAGTCGCCGGTCACGATACGCAAAGCGCCGTCGCAGCCATGCCCGCCCAAAACGAAAACAGCGCGTTTTTATCGTGCGGAACATGGAGTTTGTTTGGCTGTGAGCTGGATGCTCCCGTTTTAACGGCGCAGAGCCGAGAGGCGGAAATGTCCAATGAACTCGGTGCAAACGGGAAAATCAATTACTTAAAAAACATCACCGGCCTGTGGCTGATTCAGGAAAGCCGCCGCCAGTGGAAGCGCGAGGGCAAAGAGTACAGCTTTGGCGAAATTGCCGCTATGGCCGAGCAGGCCGAGCCGATGAAATGCTTCATTGATGTGAACGCGCCGCAGTTTGCCGCGCCGGGCGATGTGCCGGAGCGCATTCGGGAATACTGCCGCGAAACCGGCCAGTTTGTACCGCAAAGTGTGGGCGAGGCGGCGCGCTGCATTTACGAAAGTCTTGCGTGGCAGTATCGCGAAACCTTTTTGGAGATGCAGAACATTACCGGCAAGCGCTTTGAAACGCTGCATATTCTGGGCGGCGGATGTCAGGCGGCGCTCTTGTGCCAGTTGACGGCGGACGCGCTGGGCGTTCCCGTGCAGGCAGGGCCTGTGGAAGCGACGGCACTGGGAAATTTGCTGCTGCAGCTGAAAGCACTCGGAGAAATTGACAGCCTTGCCGAGGGGCGGGCGATGATACAAAAAATTGAAACAGTAACGCAGTACCTGCCGAGCAACAGTGAACGCTGGGCAAGTGCAGGGCGTTTTTTCAGAAAAGGAGAATCAACATGATCTATCCCAAAATCGGTATTCGGCCGACGATTGACGGCCGCTGGGGCGGCGTTCGTGAGAGCCTCGAAACTCAAACCATGGGCATGGCAAAGCGCGCCGCAGCTTTAATCAGCGAAAATCTGCGCTATCCCGACGGCACGCCCGTGCAGTGCGTGATTGCGGACAGCACCATCGGCGGCGGCGCAGAGGCGGCGGCTTGCCAGGATAAATTCAGCCGCGAAAACGTTGTGGCAACACTGACTGTCACCCCTTGCTGGTGCTACGGCAGCGAAACATTTGATATGGACCCGAAAACCATCAAGGCGGTTTGGGGCTTTAACGGCACCGAGCGCCCCGGCGCGGTTTACCTGGCCGCTGTGCTGGCGGCACACACCCAAAAGGGATTGCCCGCTTTTGCCATCTACGGCCATGACGTGCAGGACGCGGCAGACGAAACCATTCCCGCTGACGTGCAGGAAAAAATTCTGCGCTATGCACGCTGTGCTGTTGCTGTGGGCTGGATGAAGAACAAAGCCTATGTCAATATGGGCGCTGTGTCCATGGGCATCATGGGCAGCTACTGCGACGCGGAAATGTTCCAAAAATATTTCGGCATCCGCGCTGAGTGGTGCGACCTGACTGAAATTCTGCGCCGCGTGACGCTGGGGATCTACGACCCCGAGGAATACGAAAAGGCACTCAGCTGGATTCGTGCCAACTGCAAAGAGGGACTTGACTGCAACGAAGGCAAGAACCTGCCCGAGATTATCACAAAATCGAAGGTCGTTCCCGCCGACAAGGATTGGGAGTTCATTGCAAAAATGAGCATCATCATGCGCGATATCCTCTATGGCAACCCGAAGCTGGCCGAGCTGGGCTGGCACGAGGAAGCGCTTGGCAAAAACGCCATTGCGGGCGGTTTCCAAGGCCAGCGCAACTGGACGGACTGGCTGCCGAACGGCGACTTCACCGAGGCAATTTTGGCTTCGACCTTCGACTGGAACGGCACCAAAGCCCCCACGCCGTTTGCCACAGAAAACGATACGCTCAACGGCGTTGCCATGATGCTGGGCACCTTGGTGACGAATACCGCGCCTTGCTTCCATGATGTGCGTACTTATTGGAGCCCCGAAGCTTACGAGCGTGTAACGGGCAAAAAAGCGCAGGGCAAAGCGGCAAACGGCTTTATTCACTTGATTAACTCCGGCGCGACGGCGCTTGACTGCACCGGTGCATCGAAAAATGAAAACGGCGAAGGCTGCATGAAGCCTTTCTGGGAGATGACCGAGCAGGATGTGAACGCATGCTTGCAGGCCACCGACTGGTGCCGTGCTAACTACGAATATTTCCGCGGCGGCGGATTCTCCAGCCACTTTAAAACACAGGCGGAAATGCCCGTCACGCTGCTGCGCGTGAGCATTGCCGAAGGCGTTGGCCCCATGCTGCAAATTGCAGAAGGCTACACCGCAACCCTGCCCGAAGCAGAACATGCCGTGCTGGATAACCGCACTGACCGCACCTGGCCGACCACTTGGTTTGTGCCGAAGCTGACGGGCAAGGGCGCATTCAAAGACGTTTACAGCGTTATGGCAAACTGGAGCGCCAACCACGGCGTTACGGTGTACGGTCATGTGGGCGCTGACCTCATCACACTGGCTTCCATGCTGCGTATTCCCGTCAGCATGCACAACGTGGAAGACGAAAAGATTTACCGTCCGCACACTTGGGCGGCGTTTGGCACCGACAACCTTGAAGCGGCCGACTTTGCGGCTTGCAAACACTACGGCCCGCTTTATCGTTAATTCTTAGCAGTTTTTTGAATCAAAGGGGGATGTTTTCCAATGGCAAATCGTATTGTATTGAACACAATTTCTTATCACGGCAAAGGCGCAATTGAGAACATTGTGCCGGAGTTGACGGCGCGCGGCTATAAAAAAGCCTTCGTGTGCTCCGACCCCGATCTGGTGAAATTCGGCGTCACGAAAAAAGTAACCGATCTGTTGGAGAAAGCGGGCTTTGCTTATGAGCTGTACAGCGACATTAAGCCCAACCCCACCATTGAGAACGTGCAAAACGGCGTGAAGGCATTCCAGGCCAGCGGCGCTGACAGCATTGTGACCATCGGCGGCGGTTCTTCGATGGACACTGCAAAGGCAGTAGGCATCATCGTCAACAACCCCGAGTTTGCCGATGTGCGCAGCTTGGAAGGCGTTGCTCCCACCAAAAAGCATGCAGTGTTTACCATTGCGGTTCCCACCACAGCGGGAACGGCAGCCGAGGTTACCATCAACTACGTCATCACCGACGTGGAAAAACGCCGCAAATTTGTGTGCGTAGACACCAATGACATTCCCGAAGTGGCCGTCGTTGACCCGGATATGATGTCCTCCATGCCCAAAGGCTTGACCGCTGCAACCGGTATGGATGCGCTGACCCACGCCATTGAGGGCTACATCACCAAGGGCGCTTGGGAGATGACCGACATGTTCCATCTCAAAGCCATTGAGCTGATTGCAAAGCACCTGCGCGGTGCCGTGGACAACACGCCGGAAGGCCGTGAGGGTATGGCGCTCGCACAGTATATTGCGGGCCAGGGCTTCTCGAACGTTGGCCTTGGTATTGTTCACTCGATGGCACACAGCTTGGGCGCTGTGTATGACACGCCGCACGGTGTGGCAAACGCAATTTTGCTGCCCACGGTGATGGAGTACAACGCAGAGTGTACCGGCGAGAAATACCGCGAAATTGCCCGCGCGATGGGTGTTGAGGGCGTTGATTCCATGACGCAGGACGAGTACCGCAAAGCAGCTTGCGAAGCGGTGAAAAAGCTTTCTGAGGACGTGGGCATCCCCGCCGACTTGAAAGAAATCGTCAAGGAGGAGGACGTGCAGTTCCTCTCCGAGTCTGCTTACGCGGATGCTTGCCGTCCCGGCAACCCGAAAGATACTTCTGTGGAAGAAATTGCCGCTTTGTATCGCAAACTGATGTAAAAATAAGCTTTGTGCCGCAGCTCCCTTTGTGCTGCGGCACATTTTTCACCTCTTTGCGCTAATTTAGACAATCTTCGGCCAGATTCGAGATAAGAATATCTTTTTGGAATTTTTTGTGTTATAATCAAAAAAAGGTAGATAAAATACCGTAACTCAGAAAGGGAATCGGAAAGTGAGGGAGCAAGATGTTTCAAATCGCAAATTTAACCAGCAATCAGAATGTAAAGGTTGTACAGCAGATGGGCCCCTTTACGGTCATTGAACACCAAAGGGATTTAAGTGTTCGCCCGGAATCCGCAATGGCTTCGTATTACTGTGCGGAAATGAATGTCAGAAAAAGACAAGTGCTGTGTGATCTCAGCAAGGCACAGGTGACCGTTCAGGCAGGTGCGATGCAGTGGATGGTGGGTGACGTAAACGCCACTACGGGCATTAAAGGCGTGGGAGATTTGCTGGGAAAAGCCATGCGCGGAAAAGTCAGCGGGGAAAGCGCCATTAAGCCGGAGTACACCGGAAGCGGAATTATGATGCTGGAGCCTACTTACAAGCATTTGATTTTAATGGATGCGGCCGAGTGGGGCGGTGCCGTTGTTTTGGACGACGGCTTGTTCTTAGCATGTGATTCCCGTTTAAAGCACAAAGCGGTGATGCGCTCCAGCTTTTCCTCGGCTGTGGCCGGCGGCGAGGGACTGTTCAACCTGAGCTTGAACGGCAGCGGCGTATTTTGCATTGAGGCCGACTGCCCGAAAGAGGAATTGATTGAGATCACGCTGCAAAACGATGTGCTGAAAATTGACGGCAACTATGCCGTAGCGTGGAGCGCCGGGCTGGCCTTTACGGTGGAGCGTTCGGGCAAAAGCCTGATTGGCTCCGCGGCTTCGGGCGAAGGTCTTGTCAATGTCTATCGCGGCACGGGTAAAGTGCTGATGATGCCGACGGGCGGCTCTGTAACACATGTATAAAAATCAGGAATTTTCTGAAATTTCAGTGCTTCATTCTTCTTAGTAAAAAGTGAATTATGCCGCGTGACAATGCCCGGCATCCGCACAAGATAACTGCGCTTTTTGCCTTGCCGGGCTGCGTATTCTGCGGAAAATTGAAGGATTGCTTTCGGAAATACGAACAGATTTTATCAGCTTAGAACACGCGTACCCTGTTTGACGCAAGCGTATTGCTTTGCGTCAGACGGGGTACTTTTTACCAAATTTCCGGGCCTACGGGCGCAATGGCGGCGATTTTAATGTCCATTGTGGCGCAATACGGAATGTCCGGTGTGTTTGCCGCCACCGTTTTGGCGGGAATTTTGCTGATTTTAGCCGGAGTGTTTCATCTTGGACGTGTTACGGCTTATTTGCCCATGCCGGTAATTACCGGTTTTACTTCCGGAATAGCGGTGGTTATTGCGCTGGGGCAGGTGGGTAATTTTTTTCGGTACAGCCTTCAAAGGGAATACCTCAGTGGAAAAACTGCTCGATTGGCTGACGGGCGGCATCTTCCAAATCAATCTCGGCGCGCTGGCGCTCGGGTGTTTTGTGGTGCTGTTCATGGTGTTTTATCCGAAGCGCTGGAACAATGAGGTTCCCGCTTCGCTGGTGTTTATTATTTTAGCGACAGTGCTCGCGCTGTTCGTTTTTCCGGATGTGGCGCGCGTGGGCGAAATTCCCACAACGCTCTTACTGCCGGAGCGCTTCAGCTTTTCCGGGCTGGATTTTGACAAAATACAGGCATTGCTGCCCCCGGCAATCAGCATTGCGGCACTGGGCATGATTGAAAGCCTTTTGTGCGGTGCCAGTGCTGCGCGCATGACGGGTGTTGCGCTGAACAGTGACCGCGAGTTGATTGCGCAAGGCGTGGGCAATCTGCTCTCGCCGTTTTTCGGCGGTATTTCGGCAACAGCGGCCATTGCGCGCACCAGCGTTGCAATTAAATCCGGCGCGCAGACGCGCCTCACCGGCATGATCCATGCGGTTGTTTTGCTGATTTCAATGCTTTTGCTCGCGCCTGTGATGGCGCAAATTCCATTAAGTGCCTTGGCGGGTGTTTTGATGGTGACAGCGTGGCGCATGAATGAATGGGAAACCATCCGATATTTATTCAGCCATCGTTTTAAAGGCGCTATTTTGAAATTTACGGCAACCATGGCGGCAACGATTTTATTTGATTTGACCATTGCTATTTTGGCCGGCATGATTGTGGCGCTTATTTTGCTGGTGGTGCGGTTGTCCCGCTTGGAAATTCATTATGACAAAGTAAACCCGGAACGCTTAAACGCACCCGGAGAAATTGCGCGGGAATGCCGCTCGGCGCAAGTGGTTTATGTAACGGGTGCCGTTATCTTTGTGAATACCGAGCAGATTTCGGCGGTGTATGATGCTGTGAAAGAAGCGCCGGCGGTGATTTTTTCCATGCGCGGCACGTCTTATATGGACATTTCCGGCGCACAAAACTTTTTGCAGCTGCTCGAGCGTCTGAAAAACGAAAATAAGACGATTGCCGTCTGCGGCGTTTCCGACAGCGTTTGTGAAATGATGCACCGCAGCGGCATTGCGGACTGTGTCGGGAAAGAGCATTTTTATTGGAGCGTTGCGCGCGCTTTGCAGAGTGCACAGCCGTAAGATGGGGTTTGTGCACAGTGTGAAAGCGAAACGATGGCAAATTCTTGCGCAAATTTGTGTATTTTTTAACGATATTTGTCCGAATTTTTTTTGTACTTTGTAAAAAGCAACAAGTTTTTTTGATTTTGCAAACTCTTTTGAAACTTACTGGAAAATCGGTTGAACACATAGTATAATAAAAATGCAAGACTGTGCAAAGATGCCTGTGCAACAACCTGTTTGCGCAGGCAGATGCAATTATAAGGAGAGGTGTCGAAATGACGAATAATGTGCTGACGATTTTATCTTCACTTTCTGATTGGACTGCCCCCGAGGTAGACAATGCGACCATGATGCATGGTGATATGCCCGGTGATAAAATTGAAATCGGTGACAGCCACAAGCAAAAAGCGGCCACGGTATTTCCCGTTTTGGTGGAGAAGCTGAAAGCCGTTATGGAAAATCATCCGCATCAGCGTGCCGTTGTCTGCGTATGCGGCGGAAGCGGCGTGGGCAAAAGTGAAATCGCCAGCCTGCTCGGTGAGTATCTGCAAAAAGCCGGTGTCGGCAGCTATGTGCTCAGCGGCGACAACTATCCCCACCGCATTCCGGCACAAAACGATGCCGAGCGTCTGCGCGTGTTCCGCTGCGGCGGCGTGCGCGGCCTTGTGGCGGGCGGCGTTTACAGTGAAGAAGTAAAGGCGACCTTGCGTACTTTGCAAGAGCAGGATACCGATGCTTCTCCTGCCTTGTGTGCGGAGCATCCTTGGCTGGCCGTTTACCAAAAAGAGGGCAAAAAAGCCCTGAGCGGTTATCTCGGCACCGACCGTGAGCAGAATTTTGAGGAGCTGAGCGCCATTATCAGCCAGTTCAAAAACGGCGCAAAAGAAATTTACTTGAAGCGCATGGGCCGCACTCCGCTGGATTTGTGGTATGATCTTGTTGATTTTTCCGAAAAGAATGTCCTGCTCATTGAGTGGACACACGGCAACAGCAACGGTTTCAGCGGTGTGGATATTCCCGTTCTTTTGAACAGCACGCCGCAGGAAACGCTGGAGCACCGCCGCAGCCGCAACCGTGACGGCGCCGTGGACAGCCCCTTCACCACAATGGTATTGGAGCTCGAGCAGCGTCAGCTGGAAAGCCAGGCCCACAAAGCGGAAATCATTGTGGCAAAAAGCGGCGAGCTTTTGAGCTATGCCGAGTACCGCGAGCTGATGGCGAACGCATAAGGAGGAGCACCGTATGAAACAAGCGAATGCAAAACCGATGCTGAATGCTTACCCCGACAGCATCGGCAGCAAGCTGTGCCACGTGGTTGAGCTTTTGAAACGTCCGGAAATGAAGGACGTGTTCGGCTCATTCTACATTCTGCCCAGTGTGTTTAATACCGACCTTGACCGCGGTTTTTCTGTCGTAGACTACCAGCTGAGCGATGAGTACGCAAAGCGCGAAGACTTGACGGCTTTGGAAGCTTTGGGCATTGATTTAAAGCTCGACTTTATCTTGAACCATGCCTCGGTGCTCAGCCCGCAGTTTCAGGATTTGCTGAAAAACGGCGCGAACTCCCGCTACAAAGACTTTTTCATCAACTGGAATGAGTTTTGGAAAGACTGCGGCACCATGACCGAGGGTGGTTACATTCAGCCTGACGAGAAATATCTCAGCAAAATGTTCTTCCGTAAACCGGGCCTGCCCATTTTGATGGTTCGTATGCCCGATGGTACGGATGTACCTTATTGGAACACGTTCTATCAGAAAGTATCCTACCGCAAGCCGACCGTGCAGGAGCTGATGCAGGCGGCGAACATTCAGTACACTAGCGCCGAGCGCCTGCATGCGATGGTCAGCGCCGGTTTGGACGAGGGGAAGGCCCCTGCCGAACTGGACTGGAGCGGCTGGGAGCATTGCCGCGATGCAGTGTGTGACTGGCTGGAAGGTCATCGCGAATATCTTGGCCAGATGGATTTGAACATCCGCTCTCAGCTGGTGTGGGATTTTTACGACGACACTTTGAAAACCTTGGCCGGTTACGGCGCCAGCATTGTGCGCCTTGATGCGTTTGCCTATGCGCCGAAAAAGCCCGGTGAAAAGAACTTCCTCAACGAGCCGGGCACGTGGGATTTGCTGGAGCGCGTCTGCGCACTGGCAAAGAAGTATGACTTGCAGCTTCTGCCGGAAATTCACGCCAGCTATGGCGAGAAAATCCACGAGAAAGTGGCACAGCAGGGCTATATGACGTATGATTTCTTCCTGCCCGGCTTGCTGATTGACGCGCTGGAAGCACAGGACGGACACTACCTGCGTGAGTGGGCGCAGGAAATCTATGACAAGAAAATCCGCGTTGTCAACATGCTCGGCTGCCACGACGGCATTCCTCTGCTTGACTTGAAGGGCCTGATTCCCGACGAGCGCATTCAGACGCTGATTGATACCGTTGTTTCGCGCGGCGGTTATGTGAAAGACCTGCACGGTGCGAAAAACATGTATTATCAGGTCAATGCCACTTATTACAGTGCGCTGGGTGAAAGCCCGGAGAAAATGCTGCTGGCGCGCGCCATTCAGCTGTTTATGCCCGGCAAGCCGCAGGTGTGGTATCTTGACTTGTTCTGCGGCAAGAACGACCATGAGGCCGTGCGCCGCGCAGGCCCCGGCGGTCATAAGGAAATCAACCGCACCAATCTGTCCATGGAGCAGGTGGAAAGCGGCTTGAATGACCCCACAGTACAAAAGCAGCTTGAACTTTTGCGCATGCGTTCGGAGCATCCTGCTTTTGGCTTTGATTCTGCGCTGGAAATCGGCGGCGACAAAAACCTGCTGACGCTGAAATGGACTAACGGTGAGCATTGGGCACAGCTTTCTGCGGACCTCGCGGCGTGCACCTATGAAATCACCGCAAGCAAAACAGTTTAAAAAAATAAAGCCTGCAAATAATCATGATGTGCGTTTGCAAGCCGGTAAAAACGCCCTTCTGCTTTGGCAGAAGGGCGTTTTGCTGCTGTATTTTGTTTTTTCACGAAAAAGCACGCTTTAGAAATCTTATGTTGAACTGCTTTCGCCGCCGTCGGTGTTTTGCGGTTCCTTTGGCGGCTGCTTGACTTCTACAAGCGCCATCTGCACCTGATGCTCGCGGATTTCCATGACATGAATCTCCAAAGCGCCGATGGTTACCTCCACGCTGCTTCCGTCGCGCGGGACAGTTCCGAGCGCATCAAAAATCAGCCCGTTAAAAGTATCGTGCTCTTCACAGGGCAGTGTAACATGGAGCGCTTCGGCTACTTCATCCAGAGGTGCCGAGCCGCGGATATGCCAGCGGTCCGGTGCAATCTGTTCAATATCCGGAGCCTGCGTGTGGTCGGCGTCGTCTTCAAAATCACCCACCAGCTGCTGGACAAGGTCATTCATCGTGACAATGCCTGTCATGCCGCCATACTCATCCAGTACCACCGCCATATGGTGATGCCCTTGCTTCATGTTGCGGAAGAGTACGTCCGCTTTCACGCTTTCAGGCACAAAATAGGCCGGTTTTACTGCTTTTTTCATCAGGTTTTCTCTGCTTTGATCTTCCAAACGGAAATAATCTTTCGCATTTAAAATACCCAGCACGTCATCGGCGGACTCGCCGCACACCGGATAAAGCTTGTGACGACTGTTATAGATGGTGGCCTTCCACTCGTCCATGGTTTCGTCCATCCACAAAATGGCGGTATCCGTTCGGTGAGTGGCAATTTCCGCCGCAGTTAAATCGTCAAATTCAAATACATTTTGAATCAGCGCTTTCTCCTCGTGGTCAATCGTACCTTTTTCCGTGCCGACATCCACCATCATGCGGATTTCTTCTTCGCTGACTTCCTCTTCTTCGGCATTCGGGTCAATTCCCAAAAGGCGCAAAACAAAGTTTGTGGAGGCCGTTAAAAACCAAACCAGCGGGGCAAACAGCTTTGCAATGGCGCTGATCAGGCCGGAAATCGCCAGCGCCAATGTTTCCGCTTTTCGCATGGCAACCCGCTTAGGCACAAGCTCACCGAAAATCAGCGTAAAATACGAAAGAATAAACGTAATTAACACAACGGCGATGGTGTCAAGCGTTTTGGCGGGAATCGGCAGGCCGAACCCCATCAGCCATTCCACCAATCCGTCGGAAAAGTTATCGGCCGCAAAGGCGCTTCCCAAAAAGCCGGAAAGCGTAATCGCCACTTGAATGGTGGCAAGAAAACGGGCCGGCTGGCTCGTCAAACGCGCCAGACGAACGGCGCGGCGGTCGCCTTCCGCGGCCATCTTGGCAAGTTTTGCATCGTTCATGGAAATTACCGCGATTTCAGCGCTGGCAAAAACCGCATTCAGTGCAATCAGCACCACTTGTATCAATATCATCAAAAGCATGGAATCTTCCAAAATAAAACCTCCCTGTGTAAAACCATTCGAAACCGTGTTCGCAAATTTTTGAGGCTCCGTTCTTTTTTAAAATGCCCCAAAAACGCAAAAAGACACAGCCCGACGCTATTCCAGCAAGCGCAGACTATGCCATATCCTACACACGATGCAGTATAACGCGGGAGTTTCGCCGTTATTACTGTCCGCATCTTCCATGATGTTTCCTACACCCCTTTCTCTTTGTGCAAAGCACTATGGCGCAATTATATCGGAAAATTGCCGACTTGTCAACCAGGGCGAATGCAGTGATTGACGCACGGCAGAATCTTTAGTAAAATACCAAAAGAAACTGAGAAAGAGAGGGATTTTGTAATGAAACTTTTCTTTGCAAGCGATCTGCACGGAAGTGCTTATTATACCGAAAAACTGAAAGAACTGTACGAAAAAGAACAGGCGGAAAAGCTGATTTTGCTGGGAGACTTGCTGTATCACGGCCCGCGCAACGACTTGCCGCGCGATTATGCGCCCAAACGTGTCATTGAAATTTTGAACGGCATGAAAGAAGAAATTTTGGCGGTGCGCGGCAACTGCGAGGCCGAAGTGGACCAAATGGTGCTGCAATTTCCCGTGATGGCAGAGTATGCGGTGCTTTGGCTCGATGGCCGTATGGTGTTTTTGACGCACGGCCACCATTTTAACGAGGAAAACCTGCCCATGATGCGAAAGGGCGATGTGCTCATTCACGGACACACCCACCTGCACTGTGCGGCCGACCGCGGAAATTATTATTTTTGTAACCCCGGAAGCATGTCGATTCCGAAGGGGGATAAAATTAACAGCTATATGATTTATGAGGACGGCATTTTTACCGTAAAAGATTTGGAGGGCGGCGTGCTGGAAACGCTGGATATCCGTCAATGAGTGAACTGACAAAGCAGCTTGCCGTTGAGCGCAGCATCATTAAAAAATATAAAAAGCCGATTTGGAACCGCTTTATCGGAGCGTGCAAAGACTATCAGATGATTGCGCCGGGGGATGTCATTGCCGTTTGCATTTCGGGCGGCAAAGACAGCTTTCTTTTGGCAAAATGCATGCAGAATTTACAACGCTATTCCGAAGTGCCGTTCGAGGTGCGTTTTTTGTGCATGGACCCGGGCTATCGGCCTGAAAACCGCGCTTTAATTGAAAAAAATGCCGCGCTTTTGGGCATTCCGCTCACTATTTTTGAAACGGACATTTTCGACAGCGTTTACCATGTGGAGAAATCTCCCTGTTACCTTTGCGCGAGAATGCGCCGCGGCCACCTTTACAAAAATGCGCAGGCACTCGGCTGCAATAAAATTGCACTCGGCCATCACTTTAATGACATGGTGGAAACGGCCCTCATGAGCATGATGTGGGGCGCAGAGCTGAAAACCATGATGCCGAAGCTGAAAAGCCAAAACTATGAAGGCATGGAGCTGCTGCGGCCGCTGTACTATGTGCGTGAGGACGATATTTTGGCGTGGAAGCGCTATAACGGCTTGGAATTTCTGCAATGCGCCTGCCGCTTTACCGAAAGAGAAGAGGAGCACGCCGGAGCGCGTGCCGCAACGAAACAGCTGGTGCGTCATTTGCGTGAAATCAACCCGCAGGCAGATTACAATATTTTCCAAAGTTTGCATCATGTGAACTTAAATATGCTGCCCGGTTGGCAAAAGAACGGAGAAACACACAGCTTTTTAAAAGAATATAGTGAGTTTTGCCAAGATATATAAACTAATGCGTTGCAATTCGCAAAAAAGCGAAAATAAATTAAGAAGAAAATATTCTTTTTTCTTGTTTTTTTCCGTAAAGTGAGCTATAATGAGTACCAATCGTGCGTATTTCAAAGAAGTACGCTTGTTTTTCACGCGCAAATTTAAACGTAGGCGGAGCCAACAAGTTTCCTTGTGAACTAATTGTGACAGGAAGCCGGTGCCGCCCGGCGCCCTGTTTTGGACAGAGTTTTTTGGCTGAAACGTGGGATGCCGAGTTAGGGTTTGATCTCTTGGTATAATTTTGAGGTAAGGAGTGTTCAAGTTGTTTAAACGAGTGAAGTTAAAAAACTATTTGTTAACCGTTTTTTCGATTGTGATTGTGCTTTGCGGCATCACAGCGCTGGTAGGTATTGTTGGTTTAATGGTGACACGTTCCAACACCAATTATTTGGTAGAGAATACCTTAAATGCAGATTTGGCGGTAAAAATGTGCCGCATTGAAGTAAATACGGCCGCACGCAACCTGCGTGAGATGCTGCTTTTGCCGGACAGCTCGCAATACGGCGAGTTTGAGGAGAAGATTAACACCAGCATTGAGAACATTGAAACACAAGTGGCTTTGTTTAAGCAAGCGCATGGTGAGGAAGATGGCTTAGCACAGGCCTATGAGCAAGCTTTTGATGACTGGTTTGAGATTGCAAATCATGCACTTTCCGAGCTGAAAAGCGGCAACAAAGAGGGAGCAACTCAGATTGTGCTGAATGAGTGCTCGCCGGCCTTAAATGAACTGGTGGATATTTCAAAAGAAATTGATGCCGCCATTACCGCTGAAAAACAGCAGCAGGAGGGTTTGACCACAGGGATGCTGAATCTCTTTGTCACTCTCCTGTGTGCGGTATTTATCGCTGTTTTGGTAATCAGCTTGTACTTTGCTTTCCGTACCACAAAGACCATCACAGGTGTTGTCGGTCAGATCAAAGACGCTGTTTTGGAACTTTCAAAGGGCAACCTGAAGGTAAAAGTTGATTACGAGGCGAACAATGAATTCGGTGAGCTTGCTGAACGCATGAATTTCTCGTTCCAAGAGCTGTCGCGCTATGTCGATGAAATTGATCAGGGTATGACTTATTTCTCCAAAGGCGACTTTACTTACCGTCCGCAAATTACCTTCTTGGGCGATTTTGCAAATATCGAGCGCTCCATCAGCGGTTTCCGGAATAAGATGAACGAAACGCTTGTTGAGCTGGGAACCATTTCGAAGCAGGTTACGGTCGGCGCGGAGCAGGTTGCAGGCGGCTCGCAGACATTGGCCCAGGGTGCAACACAGCAGGCAAGCAGTGTAGAGGAGCTGTCCGCCACCATTGCAGAGGTTTCGAACCATATTTCCAACACGGCGGAATACCTGCAAAAAGCAGATGCTCTCGGTAAAGAAGCCGGTCAGGTTGTGTCAACCAGCCAGCACGAAATGAAGCAAATGCTCAAAGCGATTAAAGATATCGCCGCTGCCTCTGAGAATATTCAGAAGATTATCAAAGTGATTGACGATATTGCATTCCAAACCAATATTTTGGCTTTGAATGCTGCCGTAGAAGCTGCCCGTGCCGGAAGCGCAGGCAAAGGATTTGCTGTTGTTGCGGATGAAGTGCGCAATTTGGCCCAGAAATCGGCTGAGGCGGCACAGAATACCACGCAGCTCATTGAGAATTCTTTGATGCACGTAAAGCATGGTGAGTCTTTGGCGATAAGCACTGACGTTGCCTTCGATAAAGTAGCCAAAGAGTCCGAAGAAATTTTGGGTATGATTGAGAAGATTGCGCAGGCGTCGAAGGAGCAGGCAAAGTCGATTTCTCAGATTTCGGAAGGCGTCACACAGATTTCTTCCGTTGTGCAGATGAGCAGTTCTGCAACAGAAGAGAGTGCTGCGGCCAGCGAGGAGCTGAGCGGCCAGGCACGCATTATGGAATCCCTTTTGGGAAAATTCGAGCTGTCCGGCGATACAGAGCAAAAGTCAGACTTTAAAATGCCGTCTTCCTTTTCCGCTCCGTCCGCTGAGCAGAGCGCGGAATCCTTTTCGGATTACGGCAGTAAATACTAAGAGGTAAAACCTAGAGCAATCAAGGTTTTGTATATTCTTTTGATGATGAAATCCCCTTTGGTAAGTACCGAAGGGGATTTTGTACTTCCGACAGCTTGTTTTTCTCTTGTGAATGGTGTATGATAATGCTCAGACATTTCGGGTTTGCAAAAAAGCAAATCCGTGATCTTATATAGAATGTCATCGAGGTGGATTGCTGTGAAAGGTCAAGCGTTATTTGATATTTTGAAAAAAAAGTTAAACCCAAAGCGACAGTCTGTCACAAGAATTATTGTGTGCAGCTTTGCCATTGTAATTTTAATTGGCGCGTTTTTGCTCATGCTGCCCATTTCTTCCAGAAACGGCACGGTAACGCCGTTTTTACATGCGCTCTTCACCGCAACCAGTGCGACGTGTGTGACCGGTTTGGTGGTTTACGATACCTATACCCAATTTTCAACCTTTGGCCAATGGGTGATTCTCCTTTTAATTCAAATCGGGGGCCTGGGACTTGTCACTTTAACAACCTTTTTTAATGTTGCAATTGGGCGGCGCTTGGGCTTTAAGAGTTTGCGCCTTGCCAGCGAAAGCATCAATTTATCCGATCCCGGCCAAGCAAAAAATTTGCTGAAGTTCGTGATGGGGTTTGCGTTTGCCTTTGAGGCCGTCGGTGCGTTTTTGCTTGCGTTTGTGTTTGTGCCGCAATTTGGGGCGGAAGGCATTTTTATTGCGGTATTTACTTCGATATCGGCTTTTTGCAATGCAGGGTTTGATATTTTGGGGCGTTTGGTGCCGGGCGCCAGCCTGCGTTTATATGCGGAAAATCCTTATGTGCTTTTTGTGGTAAGCGTGCTGATTATCAGCGGCGGGCTTGGGTTTCTTGTCTGGAACGACCTTGCCTCTTATCGGACAACCAAGCACTTACGAACCCACACAAAGTTAGTTTTATTTATGACCGCTGTGCTGTTGGTGCTGGGCACCATCGGCGTAGCGCTGCTGGAGTGGAACAATCCGCAAACGCTGGGTGCGATGCCATGGTATCATCGCCTCACCAATGCAATGTTTGCATCCGTAACGGCGCGTACTGCGGGCTTTGATTCCTTCGATATGAATTTTATGGGGCCGATTGCCAAAACGCTCATTATCGTTTTAATGTTTATCGGTGCGGCACCCGGAGGAACAGGCGGCGGCATTAAAGTAACTACGATCAGTGTCATTATGGTGGTGGTAGCCAGCGTGGCACGCGGACGTGAAGAAGTGACGGTGTTTTCCCGCCGAATTGATTATAAAACGGTGTACCGCTCGCTCACTATTATTACGCTGAGCTTATCCGTAGTTGTGGTGTCCACTTTGTCTATTTTTTACGGAACCAGCGATTCCGTGACGGAGTTAAACGCGCTGTTTGAAGCGGTGTCGGCATTCGCAACCGTCGGCTTAACGGTTGGCGCTACGGCAGATATGAATTCTTTTGCTCAAATTGTGACCATTATCACGATGCTGATTGGTCGTGTGGGGCCGGTTTCTATGGCGATCAGTTTAGCAGCCCATCCGACTGACAGAAATATGCATCGCAGCGTTTCACCGCAGGCGCATATCAGCGTGGGATAAACGGATGTTCATTCTAAACGAGGACGTATCTCTTGTGTCAAACAATCGTAACGAAGATGATTGATGAGAGGAAAATGATGAATCAGGTTTGCAAAAAATATCGCTGCTTTATAGAATTGTTGATGGTTCTTTGCATCTACGCGCTTGTTTGGATTTTATTCGGCGTTCGTTACGAGGTGAATGATGATGCCATATTATCCAACATTGCTGCGGGCGCATATGGGCGGGATACGCAATACTTAGTTTATATCAATATCTTAATCGGCTGGTTTTTAAAACCATTTTTTACGCTGTTTCCCGGCCTCAACTGGCTGTATCTGCTGCAAAGTGCGGCTGTGATTGCGGCGCTTACGGTTTTGTGCCATTTGATTGTGCAGGAGTTTGGCTTAAAACGCGGAATTCCGGTTGCCGCCTTAGTGCTGTGCGTATTGGGCATTGATCTTTTTTATAGTTTTCAATATGTAAAGAACAGCGGAATTTGTTTAATTGTTGGCTTTTTGCTGATGGCAAAGCATTTAGGCAAGTGGAATTCTTCCCTATTTTTGGGAATGTTTTTCGTTGTGTTCGGCTCTATGCTGCGTTTTCAAAACTTTTTAGCCGTAGGTGCTTTGAGCGCAGCTTTGCTGTTGGTGCGTTTTTTTCCTTTGCCTGCCAAGGAAAAAAAGACGGCCATATGTTCCTTCATGCTCATGATCGGTTTGGTATTTGCAGTAAAGGTAGTTGACTTTACAAGTTATCAGGTCAACGACGGATGGCGTTTGTTTACAGAGTATAATGTTCTTCGCTCTCAGATTTCCGACTTTCGACTGCAATTTCTGCAAAATCCAAAAACTTTAGAACCGCTGGGTTACAGCGCCAATGATGTGGATATGCTCAACGGGTGGTTCTTTTGGGACAATGATGTTTTTTCCACAGAACAGCTGGGGAATATTTTACAGGTATTGCCGCGAAACAGCATAGGAAATGCCGTTCGGGAATTGATTTCTCATATCACTGCCCTTTTCGACTTAGCTCCGCTTCATTTATTTTTATGCGTGATATGTCTTTTGTGGCTGGTTTGTGCCAAAAAGCGCCGAAGCTGGGGTTTTGCGGTCACCATGGCAGTGTTTGCCGCATTGTTGTTTTATTTATCCTATCAAGGGCGTTATCCGCATCGTGTTGACTTTGTTCTCGTGAGTGCGGCGGCACTGTTTGGCTGGCAATGCTGTGAGTGGAAGGGCGCTGTCGGCGCAGTTCATCCGCGAACAATGGCAGTGACATTGTGTTTATTTGCTTTGGTGTGCTTGCCTAATTGGAACCAAAATCGAATCAATATGAAAGAGTATGCAGCGGTGCGAACCGATGTAGCAAAATATCACGAATACGCGGCCGACAAAGAGAACCTTTACTTATTGGATATTGATGTGCTTGATTCTATCAGCGGCTATGACGTGCTTCGTCCGCGCCCGGAGGGATTTTTCTCTAATATGGTTTTTCTGGGCGGTTGGTTAAGCAAGTCGCCCCTGCAAACAGAAGTCTTGCGTCAATATGATATTCAAAATCCGTACAAAGATATGGTAAACCGCCGCGATGTATATTTAATTGATTATACCAATGCATCTGCAAAAGAAATCTTTTTGCAAGAGCATTATGACGAAGAAATATACCGCGTGGTAGTAGAGGAAACACCTGTCTTTTGGACTTACCAAATGAGAAGTTAAAACGATAAAAAACCGAGGGATGCACAAGCAGCCCTCGGTTTTTTATCACTTTATTCAAATGTTTCTTTGCCGGAGAAAATGCACAGCACGCGCCGCATGTCCTTATTTTCCTTCATATAGCGGTGCGCGGCGTGAAGCACAGCGCCACAAGAGGGGGAAGCGGGAATAGCGTCGGTTTTTAAAACTTCCTGCGCGCTTTCGGCGGCGTCTTGACTGGTAACCGGTATAATTGCATCGACAATATACGGATTGTAATTTTCCGGTACAAACCCTGCGCCTAATCCCGGGATGCTGTGCGCGCCGGCTTCTCGGCCTGCCAGCACTTGGCTCTCATAAGGCTCTACGGCAATCATGCGAACGTCAGGATACCACGCTTTCATAAACTCGCCCACGCCGGTAATGGTTCCGCCGGAGCCAACCCCAACAACAATTGCGTCCAAAGCGCCTTCGGTTGCACGGGCGATATTCGGCCCGGTGACACGGCGGTGAAATTCCGCGTTTAAATCGTTGTCAAAATAATCAAGATAATATCCGCCCGTTTTTTCTACGGCTTCACGCGCCCGCTTTTTCATGCCCATTCTGCCGTAAATTTGATTTGTAAGGGCAATTTTTGCACCCAGCTTGATGAAAAGCTTTTGACGCGCCTCCGGCACGCTGGAGGGCATGCAGAGAATCAAGGGATGACGGCTGTGTGCACACGCAATGGCAAGCGCCACGGCGAAGCTTCCGCTGGAGGTTTCAATGACAGGCTGGCCGGGCTGAAGCAGCCCTTTTTCCGTGGCGATGGCAAGCATACCCTCTGCCAACGCATCCTTCATGGAAGCAGTAGGCCCGCCGAAAGCGAGATAGGCGTAAAGGCTTTGCGGCAAAGCATATTTTGCGCTGTATCCCGAAAGTTGAACCACGCTTCGCTGATAAAGCGTTTCGTAATAGCTTGTTTTAATGTCCAAAATTGACCGCGTCCCTTCCAATCACTTCTATATTACTATTATAGCGCATTCAGAGCATTGCGCAAGAGGGTGGCAAAGCGGCAAAAAATAAAAAGTTTCAAGGAAAAAACAAGCGTAAAGTGCTTGACTTTACACTGGGCGGGCGTTATAATAAATATCGCTGTGTAAAGTTTGAAGCTTTACATGTTTTGCTTGCTGAGCGGGAGGGATCAACGATGTCGAAAAATCTGGAAGTTTCCTATTTGCTGGATTTTTACGGCGAGGTTCTCACCGAAAAGCAGCGCGATGTGATGCTTCAATATTACAATGAGGACTTATCGCTGGCGGAAATTGCCGAAAATTTCGGAATTACCCGCCAAGGGGTACGCGACGCGATTAAGCGCGGTGAGGCCACACTGCTCAAGCTGGAAGAAAAGGTGGGCTTTGCAAAACGTTATCGCGCTTTGCAGGATTCGCTGGAGCAAATGCATGCGCTGGCGAAAAATATTCGCTTTTTAAACCGCGAACGCTGCGGCAGTGATTATGAAATTAATCAAAACGCCGATGAGCTGCTTGCGCTGGTGGAAAAGCTCGAAGAAATTTAAACGGGGCAGCGCCCCGAACAAGGGAGGGAACGCCTGTGGCTTTTGAATCGTTAAGTGAAAAACTTTCCGCCGTTTTTAAAAAGCTGCGCGGTAAGGGCAAGCTGTCCGAGCAGGACATTAAAACGGCAATGCGCGAAGTGCGTATGGCGCTGCTTGAGGCCGACGTTAACTACAAAGTGGCGAAAGACTTTATCGCAGGCGTAACCGAGCGCGCGCTGGGCCAAGAGGTTATGGAAAGCTTAACCCCTGCCCAGCAGGTGATTAAAATTGTCAACGACGAGTTGACCGAGCTGATGGGCGGCGAAGAGGCCGCGCGCATCCGCATTAAATCAAAGCCGCCGACGGTCATTATGATGTGCGGCTTGCAGGGTGCCGGTAAAACGACGCATTGCGCGAAGCTCGGCAAACGCTTTTTAAAAGAGGGCCATCGTCCGCTGCTTGTTGCGTGTGACATTTACCGCCCGGCGGCTGTTGATCAGCTGTGTGTCGTCGGAAAGCAGGCGGGTGTGCCTGTTTTTCGCTTAGACGGTGAAAAGCCTGAAGAGATTGCACGCCAAGCCTACCGCCATGCGCGCGACCACGGAAACGATATCATCATTTTGGATACCGCCGGCCGCCTGCATGTAGATGAAGAGCTGATGCAGGAGCTGGCGCGCATCAAGCAGACCGTAGAAGTGGACGAAACCCTGCTTGTCATTGACGCGATGGCCGGTCAGGATGCCGTTAACGTTGCGAAGGCGTTCAGCGAAAATACCGGCTTAGACGGTGTGATTTTAACAAAGCTGGACGGCGACACCCGAGGCGGCAGTGCGCTGAGCGTGCGCTCCGTGACAGGAAAGCCCATTAAGTTTGCCGGTGTCGGTGAAAAGCTGGACGATTTGGAAGTTTTCCACCCGGCGCGTATGGCAAGCCGTATTTTGGGCATGGGCGACGTGCTGACGCTGATTGAAAAGGCGCAGGATGCTGCCGATGAGAAAAAGGCCGAGGAAACGGCAAAGCGTCTTTTGGAAAACAAATTCGACATGAACGACATGCTCGATCAGCTGAACCAGCTGAAAAAGATGGGCGGCGTGGGCGCCCTGATTTCCATGATTCCCGGAGCGGCCGGAAAAGTAGATGCCGATAAAATCAATGAGTCCAAACAGCTGGTACACATTGAGGCCATCATCCAAAGCATGACGCCTGCCGAGCGTGCGAAGCCTTCCATCATTGACCCCAAGCGCAAGCGCCGCATTGCTGCGGGCAGCGGCACGAAGGTGGAAGATGTGAACCGTCTGCTCAAACAGTTTGAGCAGATGAGCAAAATGATGAAGCAGATTAAGAAAAACCCGAAGTTCCTGCGCGGGCTTGGGAAAATGCCCGGTATGCCGGATTTATTTTAAGGTAGTCGCGGCGCAACGCCGACACTATATATCCAAAATTTTTATTATCTTATGGAGGTGCCAGCAATGGCTGTTAAAATCAGACTGCGCCGCATGGGCGCGAAAAAAGCCCCTTTCTATCGTGTTGTTGTAGCGGATTCCCGCTCTCCCCGTAACGGTCGTTTCATCGAGGAGATCGGTTACTACGATCCCACTAAAGAGCCTTCCGTCATCAAAATTGACGCTGACAAGGCAAAGGCTTGGATCGCCAACGGTGCACAGCCCACAGACACTGTGCGCGTTTTGCTGAAGAAGAGCGAAATTCTGTAAGGTCGGGAGGGGCTGTTTATGCAGGAGCTTTTATTGACTGTTGCACGCGGCCTTGTGGATGATAAAGATGCCGTTCGCGTTACGGTGGATCAGCCGAACGAAGAGGGCGTTGTGGTATATCATTTGTATGTTGCCGAGGACGATATGGGCCGTGTCATTGGAAAGCAGGGGCGTATCGCTAAGGCCATTCGCGTTGTCATGCGCGCTGCGGCGGTGCGTGAAAACGAGAAAGTGGTCGTGGAGATCGGCTGAGTTTTGCATTTGCAAAAGCGGCGGTATCGACGCGGGAGCATCCTGCCAAGACCCAACGGACATAAGAAACCGTTTGCAAAAGGAAAAAAGGAACACGATGTGTGATTTTAAACACGCCGTGTTCCTTTTTGTTGGCGCCGAATAGGCAAGAAAAAACCCCCAGTTCAACTGGGGGTAGATAAAAAA